>Ga0302314_10009646_pt1 | contig 17026 bp, 15 predicted proteins | sample III_Palsa_N2_3_FD_200533 | JGI IMG/M metagenome (GOLD analysis project Ga0302314, IMG submission 200533) | Peat permafrost microbial communities from Stordalen Mire near Abisko, Sweden - III_Palsa_N2_3 | ecosystem: Environmental > Terrestrial > Soil > Palsa > Peat permafrost | place: Sweden...
GCTGATCTTCCCGGACGAGAATCACTGGATACTCAAACCCCGCAACGTCGTCGCCTGGTACGAGGCGGTGACCGAGTTCATCGGCCGCCACCTGCGCGGCGGCTAGAAGGTACGCTTGAAGGTGATGCCCCACTCCAGCGGTGGCGCCACGTTGCCCTCTTCACGGCCGAAGAAGGTGATCAGGCTGAGCTTGCCGGAGAAATAGGCCTTGTCCGTGAGGTTGCGTCCCCACAGCGACACGTCCCACTTCTTGTTGCCCGGCTGCCAGGACAACCGGGCGTTCAGCACCCCGTAGCCGCCCTGCGCATCCGTACCGCACCCGGCAGGGCCGGTGTTCGTGAAGCAGCCATTGTTGGTGCCGAAGTAGACCTTGGTCTGGTACGTCTCGTCCAGGCGCGGCGTGACTTCACCACCGAAGGCAGGCATCGTGTACTGGATGCCCAGGGAGCCGGTAAACTTCGGTGTGCGCGGCGAGTAGCAGGTCTCCCCGTTGCACTGGTTGCCGGTGAACAGCAGCACGTTGCCACCGTTGGACTCCAGCCAGTAGTTCACGTAGCCGGCCGAACTGTCGATGCGCAGATTGTCGATCGGCTCCATCTGCAGTTCGCCCTCCAGACCCCACAGCCGCGCAGTTCCTGCATTCTCCTCGCGGAACCAGTTGATGCCGTCGGCGTCGAGTTGCTGCGCGAAGGTTTGCTGATCCAGGTACTTCGAGTAGAAGAAATCGGCATTGAAACGCACGCGCCGGTCCCACAGCTCCGCCTTCTCGCCGATTTCGGCAGTGCGCAGGTACTCAGGTTTGAACGGTACGGTCTGTAGCGCATCCGCCGGGCGCGGGCTGAAGCCGCCGCCCTTGAAGCCGGTGGAGTAGCGCACGTACCCCATCAGTTCCGGCAGGAACTGATAGTTCACCGACAGGTCGTAATCGACGTGACGCGCCGAGAGGGGCACGTATTGATTGACGACATTGGCGGAGCTGCCCAGGGTCACGGGATAGGGATCGAAGTTGATGACGCTGATGGTGGCGTCCTTTTGATCCGACGTATAGCGGGCGCCGCCCGTCACGGACAACGGATCGGTGATGTGCCAGGTGCTGTGGACGAAATATGCCCAGTTCTTCGTCGTCTGGGACACGTAGTCGTCCTGCTCATGGACGCAGACGTACGGGTTCTGCGCGGTGCAGGGATACAGTTCGTCGAAGCCGCGATCCGAGTCGTTCGCGGAGTAATAGAACAATCCCGTCGCCCAGTCGACCGGTCCCGCCTTGCCCGTGAAGGTGTCCTCCTCGGTGAACTGCTGATGAAAGGCGTCATCGTAGGTGGCATTCTCGGACAGCGGACTGCCATCCGAGTCACGGCCGTACTCGTTGCGGAACTCGCGAAACGCGGTCACCGACTTGAAGCTCAGACCGTCGGTCAGCTGCCACTCGAGCGTGCCGGCTACGCCCCAGTGATTCAGATCGTTTTCATTCGGCACCGCGCGGCCCGATATCGGATCGGTACCGTACTCCGAGTAACCCGAATACGGATTGTTGGTGATGAATCGGTTGTCGTAGATGATCGGCTTGCCGATATAGGCGGCGGGCCCCGCGGTCGGGACACCGAGATAGCCGTAGGTCAGCGCACCCCAGCCGGCGTTCAGGCCGTTCGTGCCATCGATGACCGTGTACTTGTCGGCGGGTCCTTCCTGGTTCTGGATGGTAATGTCCGTCACCAGATTGAATTCGGTCTTGTCATTGATCAGGAAGCGGAACGCCGCGCGTCCTGACTGGACGTTCTCATCGCCGAGGGTACCGGTTTGGCAGTTGGATCCCGGGGCGACGGCCGGCTGCAGGCTGCCGAGGCTCCCGGCGCCATTGGCGCAGACGTAGTCGAAGAGCTTGAAATAGCCATCCGCCTTCTTGCTGGAGAAGGAGAAGCGTGCATCGAGGAACCCATCGATGAGCGCCACATCGGCCATGCCGCGGGCTTCCAGCCGGTTGTACTTGCCGTAGGTGACGCTGGCCGATCCTGTGTTGTCGCCCTGTGGCTTGACCGAGATCAGGCGCACCGTGCCGCCCTCTGCGTTTTTCCCGAACAAAGTGCCCTGCGGACCGCGCAACACTTCGACACGTTCCAGGTCGAGGAGGTCGAAGATAGATCCCTGGGGTCGACCCATGTAGACATCATCGACATAGATGGGGACGCCCGGTTCGAAGGACAGGATGTTGTCGCCCAATCCCACGCCGCGGATAAACGCCGCCATGGTCGCGCCCCACCCGGCGCCGAGGGGCTGGATGACGGCATTCGGGACGAACGCGCCCACGTCCGTAATGTTGTCCATGTTGCGGGACTCGAGCAGCGCGCCGGAGATGGCGGTAATCGCGATCGGCGTCGTCTGCAGGTTTTCGGTCCGTCGTTGCGCCGATACGACAACTTCGTCCAGGGCTGAAGTTTGATCGGTGGGCGTTGCTGGCGCTTGTTGTCCGTGGGCTTGCGAAGTCAACACCAATGTGGCCACGACGCAGGAAATACCCGGCAGGATCCTCATACGATGCCCCCTCAAACGCGAAGTCCCAAGTTCTGTTTGTCGTGCTGCGGCACGAGGACGTGCTGCGACACAGGACGCTAGCATCGAACGAGATGTGACAGAATGTAGTGCCGCTCGGTAACAGCTTTCTAAAATTCAGAACGCTGCTCAGGTGGGCGCCTGGGCTTGGGGAGTAAGGCCGTTAACAATCTACTCAACCTGACTGTCTTCCTGCGAGTGGCCCGCCTGCGCAGTTTCTCCGCCGCGGCTCGCGAACAGGGTGTGGCAACGAGTGTCGTGACGCGCCGCATCGATCAGCTGGAGCGTGCCCTCGGTACCAAACTGCTGATGCGCTCCACACGCGGACTCACGCTCACCGCGGCGGCGGAGATCCTGGTGCCACGATTCGTGCGCATGACGGCTGAGTTCGATGAACTGTTCCGCGGCACCGCCGCCGAGGGCGAATGTATCGAAGGTCACCTGCGCATCAAGGCTCCGACCACGGTCACCACGGAGTTCCTGGGCGCGCTGTTCACCGACTTCCTGCAACAGCATCCCGGGGTGACCATGGATGTGAGCCTGGTCGACCACACCGTCAATCCCCTCGAGGAGGGTTACGACTGTTGCCTCGGGGCAATGCCTGTGTCCTATCCGAATGTCATCGACGTGCCGCTTGCCCGCTACGAACTCGTGACATGTTGCTCGCCGGATTATCTGCGGGGCCGCACGCCGCCGCGTCACCCGAACGAACTCGTCGACTACGAGTGCCTCTCGACGCGCCTGTTTCACGACAGCTGGCTGTTCGAAAGCCCGAGCGGTTCCATCAGCGTCGATGTGCACTCGCGCATCAACGTAAGTGACGGGCGCGTCATGCGCGAGGCGGCGCGTCGGGGTCTCGGGATTGCGGCCCTGGCGTACTATCTGGCGGTGGACGATCTGCGCACCAATCGTCTGGTGCAGCTGCTGTCGGACTACCCGTTGGCTACCCACTGGCTCAAGGCGATGGTGCCGCGGATGAAGATCTCGCGCCCGGTGGTGCGGGAGTTCGTCGAATTCCTGAAGCTCAGGCTGCAGACCTTTGGTGAGTCCGTGGCCGCCGGCAGGCCCGACATCGAGGCCGGCCTGCAGACCGCCACAGCCTAGGCTCGCAGCTTGGGTCACCGTGCGACCATGAAACGGATCGGTCTGGGCTTCGTTTTCCTGTGGTTCTTCCTGGGCGGCATCGCCCACTTCGCCGCAACACGGCTCGAGACGAGCATCGTGCCCCCGTCGCTGCCGCAGCCGCGCACGCTGGTCCTCATCAGCGGGGCATTCGAGCTACTCGGTGCGTTGGGAGTGGCGTTCCCGGCGACCCGGCGCCCGGCCGGCATCGGCCTCTTCTTGCTGACGATCGCCGTCACACCCGCCAACGTCTACATGCTGCTGCACGCGGAGCGCTTCAACGTCCCGTACTGGCTGCTCGTCGCCCGGCTGCCGCTGCAGCTGGTGCTGCTGGCCATCATTGCCTGGAGTGCAATACAGTGGCGTTTTGGACGGGAGGTTTCAGCATGAAAGTGGCAGTCATTGGCGGCACAGGTAAAATCGGCAGCAAGATCACGGCGGAACTGCTGCAGCGTGGCCACACGGTCACAGTCATCGCGCGCAACCCCGACAAGGCCCCGAGCCAGCCGAACCTGAAGTCGGTCAAGGGCGACGTTACCGATCCGGGGAGCGTAGCCGCGTTGGTTCGCGGACACGATGCGGTCATCAGCTCGGCGCCGTTCATTCCGGGTATCTCGGTCCAGGTGCTGGAAGCGGTGCACAAATCCGCCGTGAAGCGCTACATCGCGGTCGGCGGTGCAGGTTCGCTCAAGGCGGCAGACGGCAAACTCGTCATGGACAATCCACAGATCCCGGCCGAGTGGCTGCCCAGCATCAACGAGGGTGCGGCGCTGCTGAAGCTGCTGCGCGCCGACAGCCAACTGGATTGGACCTTCTTCTCCCCGGCCGTTTTCATCGGCCCCGGCGAGCGCACCGGCAAGTTCCGGCTCGGCGGTGACGAGGTCGTCGCGGCGCCGGACGGCAAGAGTTCGATCTCCTACGACGACTACGCGATCGCCCTGGTCGATGAACTCGAGCAGCCGAAGCACGTGCGGCGCCGCTTCACCGTCGGTTATTGAGATTCACCGCCGCACGGCATGGTTGCACGCAAGGGTGACCGCCCGAGCATCGTCTGGTTTCGTCAGGATCTGCGTCTGGCGGATCACCCTGCTCTGGCACATGCCGCTGCACAGGGCAGTGTCGTACCGGTCTTTGTCCTCGACGACTCGCGCCACGCGGCCGCAATGGGCGGTGCGTCCCGATGGTGGTTGCATCACAGCCTGCTGAGCCTGCGCGAAGCTCTCAAGGGTTTGGTGGTGCTGCGGGGAGAACCGGCGGCGGTGTTGCCGGAACTCGCGCGGCGTGTGTCAGCGCAGGCCGTGGTGTGGAACCGCCGTTATGAGCCACGTGCCCGCGCCGAAGAGCACGCCGTCGGCCAGGCGTTGACCCGTCACGGCGTTGCACATGAGAGCTTCCGCGGCAGTCTCCTTTGGGAGCCAGGTCAGATCAGAACGCAGGGCGGCGGAGCCTTCAAGGTCTTCACACCGTTCTGGCGTGCCTGCCTGAAAACCCCGGTGGCGCAGTGCCTTCCCACCCCCAGGGTCCGCCTGCATCGCCTGACGGGTCTGGGGGAATCGCCTGGCGCATGGCGACTGCTGCCGCACTCGCCGGACTGGGCCGCCCACTTCGGCGAGCACTGGAACCCGGGCGAACGAGGTGCCCGGAAACGGCTGCGAAAATTTCTGGCCGGGGAACTGCCGGGTTACGGCGAACTGCGCAATCGCCCTGACCAGCCGGGCGTGTCGCGACTGTCACCGCACCTTCACTTTGGTGAACTCTCGCCGCGCCAGACCTGGAAGGAGGTGCGCGCATTGATCGGGCGGGATCCGGATCTCAAGCATGACGGGGAAAGATTCCTGGCGCAGATCGGCTGGCGGGAATTCTCGTATCAGTTGCTGCTGCAGTTTCCGCAGCTGCCGCGGAACAACTGGCGGCCCGTGTTCGACCGGTATCCCTGGGTCATCAGCAAGCCGCGCCTTACGGCCTGGCAGCGCGGACGCACCGGTTATCCACTGGTGGATGCCGGAATGCGCGAGCTGTGGCAGACCGGCTACATGCACAACAGGGTGCGGATGGTCACGGCGAGTTTCCTCATCAAGCATCTGCGCATCCACTGGCGCACGGGAGAGGCGTGGTTCTGGGATACGCTGCTCGATGCGGACCTGGCGAACAATGCGGCCAGCTGGCAGTGGGTCGCCGGCAGCGGCGCAGATGCGGCGCCGTATTTCCGTGTGTTCAATCCCATCGAACAGGGTCGGAAATTTGATCCTCGAGGCAGCTATGTGCGGCGCTGGTGTCCGGAACTGACTAAACTCCCGGACAAATACCTGCATGCCCCGTTCGCGGCAGCGCCCGCGGTGCTCAAAGCGGCCGGCGTCATTCTCGGCAAGACCTACCCGAAGCCGATCGTCGATCACCGGGCCGCGCGCGCCGCGGCGCTTGCCGCTTATCAGTCCATACGAAAAAAATCATGAAAAAAGTCCTCATCACCGGCGGTGCCTCAGGCATCGGTTACGCCATCGCCCGTGCCTTTCATCACGACGGCGCACTCGTTTATGTCTGCGACATCGACGCGGCCGCGCTGGAGCGCGCGGCACGCGAGTTGCCGGGGCTGCTCACTCTGCGCTGCACCGTGGGTGAACGGCACGAAGTCACGGCGATGGTCGGCGATGCGGCGCAGCGCATGGAGGGTCTCGATGTGCTCGTGAATTGCGCCGGCATCGGCGGACCTACCGCACCGGTGCAGGAGCTCGATCCGGGAGACTGGGACGCGGTGATCCGCGTCAACCTCACCGGTACGTTCGATGTAACGCGAGCGGCCATCCCGCACCTGATCGGGTCGGACTGCGGTGTCGTGATCAACCTGTCCTCCGCGGCAGGTCGCTACGGCTATGCCAATCGCAGCGCTTATTCAGCGACGAAGTGGGCGCTGATTGGGTTCACCAAGACGCTGTCCATCGAGCTCGGCACACAGGGCATCCGCGTGAACGCCATTGCGCCCGGGGCCGTGGCCGGCGAGCGCGCCGAACGGGTGTTCCAGGGCCGCGCGCAGCTCTCCGGTCGAACCATCGAAGCAGAGAAGCTTCTCGGCCTTGCCAACCAGTCATTGAAAGAGCTGGTGGACCCGGATCACATCGCCGCGCTCGCGGTGTTTCTGGCCTCCGATGCCGGCCGATCGATCTCCGGTCAGGTGCTCCCGGTCGACGGCGACATGCATCGGGCGTGAAGTACTACGGCCGCCAAATAACAGGGCCCAGCAGCGTCATCTCGAACGGCGTCGAATCCGGCGGCTCGTAACTCGGAATCACTTTCAGGTGCAGCTCGTTGCGCGCCAGCGTCGCATGCGCGACGTTGTTGAACGGGCCATGCGCGGCGGCACTCCCGGTATCCTCGTGCACGATATTGAACGTAAGGGCGGTGCCGTCAATCGCGAAGCCATCGAGCGGTGCCATCGCGTTCGGATTGTCACAGGGGTCGCACACCATCCCCAAAAGCTGCCTGCCCACGCGGCGGATGATGAAGTATTGCTTGCCCGGACCCGCGCCCCAGAGCCATAGCCCCAACACCTTGTCGGCACTCAGCGGCTGCGCCGGACCGGGCGCAACATACTCCGCGCGGGGGCGCGCCGGGCCGGCCGGCGCAGGGGCCGGCGGCTGTGCGGTGGGCAACGGCACCGCTCGGTGCAGGGTCAGGAGCTGCGCATGCGCAGCACCGCTGCGTGGCTGCAGCGTCAGGATCAGTTCCCGGTCCTTGAGCACCCCCCGCGCGTCATCGAGAGTCACCTTGCCGGCCTGATACTCGTGACGGATCGCGAAATGGACGCCGGCGGAGTCGACTCGGCCGTCAATAATGAAACCGAGGTTGCCGGGATCAGCGCAATCAAAGCAGTGCGTGCCGGTCACAACAGCGCCGCGCACGATGAGCAGGTAGACCTGCGTGCGCCCGTCGACGTCGGCCACCCAGCCACCGCGGATCGAGTTGGCCTCCTGCGCCGGCAGCGCGCCGGAAAACGTCAGGGCGCCAATCAGCACGAGCAGCATCCGCATGGCGGGCCTCACTTTGATTTGTCGAAATTCAGCAGCTCATCCTGCGAGTCGGGATTCTGCATGCCCTGCTCGTGGAACTGCTCCCAGATCTGCGCCCACGGCCGGTTGAAAACGTCCGGGATCGTATATTCGAATGTCTGCCCGGGAAGCTTCGGTGTCGCAACGCCTTTGACGGGATAGGCCGCCGGCACGCACTCGAGGATCTCGAACGGATCGCCTTCGTTGAGATTCGACGTTCTGGTCCAGTTCTCCACGATCCGCACCGGATCAACCAGCGCGTCCTCGTCGTACAGGATCGCCTCGTGCCGGATGCCGATGAAGCGGCCGCCCGCGTCCTTGCGTGGCGTATAGATCTCGATCGTCTGCAGCTGGTGGCTGAATTCGGCGCCCCCGTGCGACATCCAGCCCTCGATATTGGAGGTCCAGGTGATCAGTGCATCACCGTCCCAGAAGCCGATGGTCTCGCCGAACCAGCGCGCAATCGCCGGCCCCAGGCGCGGCACCGGACCGCTCTCATTGAAGTCACGTCCGATATGGATCTGCGTGACCAGCGTTTCGGCCGCGTTGCGCATCTCGAGCACCAGATCACGCGTGATGATGAGATTCATCGTGTGCCCGCCGTACTGCGCGAAGCGGCGCATGAACCCCTCGGGCCAGCAGTAGCCGCCGGGCCACTGCGGCGCGTTGTCGCCAGCGTCGTGATACATCTGCTGCACGAAGCGCTGCTGGTATCGGGGCGTGAGCAGCGACAGGTACGTCGGAATCTGCAAAATCGCGCCGTAGTACCAGGTCGCGGTCTTGGTCTTGTCGCGCTCGTAACGCCCGTTCCAGTCCGGGAGCGTCGCCTGCGTGTACACCGTCGGGCCGCCGTGCGCCTGCGCCGCCTGGCGCAGCGCTGCGAACTGCGCCTTGGCCGTGCGGAATGGATACGGGCTCACGATCTCGGCGCGCGGATAGTCCCGATTGCAGTAGCCCCACGCGGCGGTGCGCGGCGGATCATTGCCGATCAGCGGCACCTCGTAGGCGCCCCAGATCTGCTCGATGCCCACCGGGGAATTGCAGCGGTAGTACCGCGGATCGCTCCACAGCTGCCGATCCTTGTAGAAATCCCGGGTCGAAAAGATGTCGACGGGCAGCGGTTTGACCCCGGGGGGCACGGCACCGTCGCGCGCCGCGAAGATCGGCGTGTTGCCCGGCGGAATGCCGGAACTGGTGAACATGCCTTTGCCTTCCGAGCCCACGATCACCTGCGCCGGCAGCGGATCGCGGGCGCCACGTCCGGTACTCACCTGCGACCATGCCTGCGATGTCCCCAGGAATGTCGCTGCTGCGCTCACCACGATGGCTGCGTGTCTGATCATTGCGTCCCCCTCGAATTCTCGAAACAGCGGGTCTTAGGGCTGCTCCTTCAAACGATTGCGGTGCGCGGCCTGCTTGGCGCGGTTACCGCAGATTTCCATGCTGCACCAGCGACGCGTATGCGCGCGCGTGTGATCGACGAACAGCAGCGTGCAGGCCGGGCCCTCGCACGCCTTGAGATACGAAAAATCCTCCTCGACCAGCAACGCCGCCAGGGCATCGCCGATCGGCTGTAACAGCGATTCCGGTGAACGCCAGCGCCGCATCGGCGCCAGGTCCAGCCGCGAACCGGGCTCAAGCCCGCGCACCACCACGCGTGTGTACTTGGTATCGCGTTCGAGCAGCAGATTCAATGGATCAAGCTCGGGCAGCTCCGCCGGGGTCAATGGCCGTCCCTTGTGCTCGCGCACGAACGAGCGAAACCACTCCCGCAGATCACGCGCCTGCGCCGCGACATTGTCGAGTTCTCCCGGCAGCGCCCGCTCGCGGATCGCATCGAGCGTGGCACGTGGCACCAGCCGCGCCTGATCAAGCCACCCGAGCAGCCCGGCACCGCCGTCGATCCAATCGACGGGGACGTCGACCGGGGTTGCCACCGAGTTCAGGAAATCGAGGCCGACGGCGTCGGCGATAAATATCGCAGGGACTGATGGGGACATTGGTGACCTCAACTGGGACATAAAAATAACCGGCAAAAAGACTCTTGACAAGTTATGCGGCAGGTAATAACCTCTTAAGTACTGTTTAGACGGTTACTTAGATTTCAAGAAGTGGGCGATGGCGAGACAAGAAGTGACGGTGGTACTGACTCATGGAGCCTGGGCGGACGGTTCCAGTTGGAGCAAGGTGGTCCAGGCCCTCCACCAAAACCATATGGAGGCGGTTACGGTTCCGCTACCGCTGACCTCGTTCGCGGACGATGTCGCGGCCCTGGACCGGACCCTGGAACGGGTCGCCGGACCGGTCGTGCTGGCGGGCCACGCGTATGCCGGCGCCGTGATCGGTGCCACGCGCAATCCCGGCGTGAAGGGGCTCGTCTACGTCGCCGCCCTCGCTCCTGCGGAAGGCCAGACGGTCGCCGACGTGTTCTACATGAATGCGCCGCACCCGCAGGCCCCGCGACTCGCACCGGATGGCCACGGCCTGATCTGGCTGCCGACGGAAGCCTTCGCCACCGCATTTGCGCAGAACGCGTCAGCCGCGGAGCAGGCGGTGCTGAGTGCCAGCCAACGGCCGATTTCCCCGGCGTGCATCACGGTCCCCGTCGGCCGGCCCCTCTGGAGGGATGTGCCGACCTGGTACCTGCTGGCCGAGCAGGACCGGATGATCGTTCCCGAGACTCAGCGCTTCATGGCCGAGCGCATGCAGGCGCGCATCAGCGCCCAGCCGGTCGACCACACCCCCAGCGTCACTGCCCCTGGCGTCGTCGTGGCCCTGCTCAATGACGCCCTGCGCCAGATCCAAGGAGGAATGCAATGACTACCGTGCACTACCACACTGTCGACGTCGATGGCCTGAAGGTGTTCTATCGCGAAGCCGGCACTGCCGGAGCACCGAAACTGCTGCTGCTCCACGGCTTCCCGACCGCGGGGCATATGTTCCGTGACCTGATTCCGCAACTCGCGGACCGCTTCCACCTGATCGCGCCGGACCTGCCCGGGTTCGGGCAGACGCAGCTGCCACCGCGATCGCAGTTCCAATACACCTTCGAGAACATCGCGAACGTCATCGACCGCTTTACGCAGATCGTGGGCTTCGATCGTTTTGCGATCTATGTGTTCGACTACGGCGCCCCGACGGGATTCCGGATCGCAGCGAAGCATCCCGAGCGCATCACCGCAATCATCTCGCAAAACGGTAACGCCTACGAGGCGGGCTTGAGCGAGGGCTGGAACCCGATTCGGGCCTACTGGCAGGACCGGTCGGCGGCCAACCGCGAAGCACTGCGCGCGTTCCTCGCGCCGGCAACGACCCGCTGGCAGTACGTGCATGGCGTGGCCGACGAAAGTGCGGTGTCTCCGGACGGCATCGCGCTCGACAATTTCTACCTGTCACGCCAGGGCGCCGACGAGGTGCAGCTGGATCTGTTCGGCGACTACCAGAGCAACGTCGCGCTCTATCCCGCCTTCCAGCAGTACTTCCGCACCCATCGGCCGCGCTTGCTCGCGGTGTGGGGTAGGAACGATCCCTTCTTCCTGCCGGCCGGCGCGGAAAGCTTCAGGCGCGATATTCCTGAGGCGCAGGTCCGGTTCTTCGACACCGGCCATTTCGCTCTGGAAACGCATGCCGCACCCATCGCAGAGGCGATTCGCGCGTTCCTCACGTAGCTCAGCCGCGCGGATCCAGATACTTCGCCTCGAACATCACGAATGCGCTGAATCCGGGTGCGGGCTCGAAGAACCGCGAGTTCGCATCGTTGACGATCACCGAACCGATGTACGCCTTGTTGAACATGTTCTCGATGCGCAGGTACTCGCTGGTCTGCCACCCGGGACTCTTCTGCTGGAAGCCGGTGCGCAGGTTCTCGGTCCAGTAGCCTCCGGCATGGCCGGTGTTGCGGTCATCGGCGTAGATGCGCGATCGCACCAGCGTTTCGGCGGTGGCGAAGAAGCCCGAAGACGGATGGCGCCAGGTCAGGCCCGCGTACAGGATGTTCTCCGGAATGGCGGGCAGGTAGTTGCCGGCCGGAATGATCGTGGTCGTGCAGGGTGTCCCCGCGCATCCCGAATACGCATCTGCGACGACGGCTCGCAGGTAGGAATAGGCGAGGCGCGCCTCGAAGTTCGCCGGCAGATCCGCCGTCACGCCAAGCTCGGCGCCCCGCCGCTCGGTCGCGCCGATGTTCTCGTATACCGACCGGCCTTCGGCGCTCTGCAGCACACCCAGCTCGTCCTCGGTGCGGATGAAGAATACCGCCGCGTCGGCCCGAATATCCGCGCCGCGCGTCTTCACACCCACCTCGTAGTCATCGCTGCGCGCCGGCTGCAGCCCGAAGTTCAGGCCCGGCAGGCTGCCGTTGATGGAGCGGTACGCGAGTTGGTTCAGTGTCGGCGTCTCGAAACCGCGGCCGAATGAGGCATAGGTGTTGAGGTCATCGGTGATGCCATAGCTCAGTCCCGCCACCGGGTTGGTCGCCGAGTAGCGCGTGCCGCTTTCGGGCAGGGCGCCGGCGACGAACAGATGGCTGTGCGAACTGAGGTCGACCACGCTGTTGCGCACACCGGCCGTGGCATGCAGTTTTTGCGTCAGATCCCACTGCGTCTGGAAGTACTCATCCAGGTCGTGCACCAGGTTGGTTTCGTAGCGGCGCAGCGCGCCTTCGACGCCGAGTTCGGTACCGATGTAGTTGAGATATCCGCGCCGATGCTCGTCCAGGTCGTCGTAGCTGACGCCAGCCGTGCTCGTCAGCGTCGTGCCGAGAAAATCCCGCCGATCGGTGAAGTGCACATCCGTGCCACTGTAATTACGCGCCAGATCGATGACGCCGCCGGGGCTCGCGAGCGCCGCCTGCGTGGCGAGCGGAATGGACTGGAACTGTGTCGTTTGGCGGTGACCGCTGTACAGCAGCGCGACCAGGCTGTCATTGGCGCCGAATTCGCGTTCATACGTGGCTCCCAACTGCTCCTGCGCCAGTGCCTTTCGCGTATTGAACGTGTCGGCACCGGTGCCCGCCTGCATGGGATTGGCGACCACCTGCCCGGCGGTCAGACCCAGCGGGTCCTGCACGAAGGGGGCCTCGATGGCGTTGGCGATGAAGGTCACCTGCGACACATCGTCCAGCTTTACGCGCACCTTGTTATTGAGCAGATTGCGCTGCGCTTCACTGTGCCGGCGGTAGCCATCGGTCTGGAAGTGCGAGACATCCAGGATGTAGTTGACCGGACCCGTATCACCGCCCACCAGCCCTGCGTAGCGCTGGGTATTCAGCGAGCCGTACTCCAGCGTCGAGCCCAGCTCGAATCCCGGCGGGGCATCCTGGGTGAAGACGGAGATGACGCCGCCGGAGGAATTCCCGTAGAGCGCGGAGAATGGCCCACGCAGTACTTCGATGTGATCCGCGCTGCCTAAATCAAACTGCGAGAACTGGCCCTGGCCGTCGGGCATGGTGCCCGGAATGCCGTCCGAATACAGGCGCACGCCGCTCACCCCGAAGCTGGAGCGCGCGCCGAAGCCACGCGAGGAGACCTGCAGGTCCTGGGCATAGTTCTGCCGGCTCTGCACCGATACGCCGGGCACGGTCGCCAGCGATTCGGACAGGTTCACCTGCGACTGACCGTCATGGATTTCCGCGCGATCGATGCGATCCACCGACATCGGCAGCGCCTGACTGTCCTGCGCGACACGCGTTGCGGTGACCACGACAGTGCTCAGATCCGCGGCACCCACGGCCGCCTGGTCGTCGGGCTGCACATCGGCCGCATCGACCGCCTGGCCGACGGCCAGCGCGCACATCGTGATCAACATCCCTGTCTGATAGCGGTGCATTTGTGCAGAATGAGGATTCGCCCACATTCACGCAATACAGATAAACGCCAAAAAGCGTCAGTTCGCTACAATGCGCGGGTGCAGCAGCAGGCAGTCATGACTCCCGGGAAAAATCTGTCGCGCAGCGGTGGCTTGTTTGTGATCTCCGCGCCGTCAGGTGCGGGCAAGACGTCGTTGGTGAAGGCGCTGCTGGAGCGCAACCCCGCACTGACCGTGTCCGTTTCCCACACCACCCGTCCGCGCCGGCCGAATGAAGCCGAAGGACGCGAGTACTGGTTCGTGACGCCGCAGGATTTTCAGGAGCGCCTGAAACGCGGTGAGTTCCTGGAATACGCGCAGGTGTTCGACAACTACTACGGGACCGGCAAGGCGACCGTGGCAGCGCTGCTGGCCGCGGGCCGGGACGTCATCCTCGAGATCGACTGGCAGGGCGCCCGTCAGGTGCGTCAGTCCGCCCCCGCTTGCACCACGATCTTCATCCTGCCGCCGTCACGGGCGGCCCTCGAAGAGCGGCTGCGAAACCGCCGGACGGACACCGACGCGGTGATCGAGCGGCGCCTGCGGGACGCCGTCAGCGACATGTCCCATTACCGTGAATTCGGCTATGTGGTGGTCAATGACGACTTCGACCGCGCCCGCGACCAGCTGGAGTCCATCCTGGCCGGGGAGGGGCAAACACTGGCAAGCGGTCGTGGGCAGCTTGCGCCGCTGTTGGCGGACCTGCTCGGAGCCTCTTGAGGAGACCGGTCTGGCCAAAGCGGTGCCCGTTGCCGTAGACTTCCGGGTCCTTATATCGAAGCATGCAGCATATGGCGCGAATCACTGTCGAAGACTGTCTCCAGAACGTAGATAACCTGTTCCAGCTGGTCCTGCTGGCATCCCAGCGCGCCCGCCGCCTGGCCAATGGCGCCGAACCCACCGTGGCCTGGGAAAACGACAAGCCCACGGTTGTCGCGCTGCGCGAGATCGCGGAAGGCTCGATTACGGCCGAGATGCTGCGCGAGCCGGAGCCGCCGCCGGTCGAATCCCCCATGCCGGATGCCGAATCCATGGCCTTCCGTGCCCCGCAATTCGGTCTTGGAGACTGACTCCGAGGCCTGACCTATGGACTACGCGTCTTCGCTCCTGGGACTCCTCCCCGGTGCAAGGCGCGCCACACCGGGGCTGAAAGAGCTGCTGGCCACGGTGGGCACCTACCTGCCCCCCGAGCAGGTCGAGCGTATCCGGGAAGCCGCCGAATTCGGTGCCTCGGCCCATAAAGGCCAGACCCGTCTGAGCGGCGAACCCTACATCGCCCACCCCGTGGCGGCGGCGGCGATCCTCGCCGAGCTGCATCTCGATACCGACACCATCATCGCGGCCATCCTCCATGACGTCATCGAGGACACACCCACTCCCAAGGACCAGCTGGCCCAGCGCTTCGGTGCGGACGTCGCGGAAATCGTCGACGGCGTCACCAAGCTCGACCAGATCAAGTTCAAGAGCCGCGAGGAGGCGCAGGCGGAGAGCTTCCGCAAGATGCTCCTCGCGATGGTGCGCGACCTGCGCGTGGTGCTGGTCAAACTCGCCGACCGCACCCACAACATGCGCACCATCGATGCCATGGCGGTGCCGCGCCGGCGCGCCATTGCCCGCGAGACACTCGAAATCTACGCGCCCATCGCCGAGCGTCTCGGCCTGTATGACCTGAAACTGGAACTGGAGGACTTAGGGTTCGCGGCCCTGTATCCGCAGCGTTACCGCGTGCTGGAACGTGCGCTCAAGCGCGCCCGCGGCAACCAGAAGGAGTTTCTCAAGAAGATCGAGCAGCAGCTGACCGCGGCGCTGATCAAGAACGACATCGTCGCGCGGGTCGCCGCGCGCGCGAAGCACCTGTACAGCATCTACCGCAAGATGCAGCGCAAGAAGTCGACGTTGAATGAGATCGTCGATGTCTACGGCCTGCGCATCGTGGTCGACAAGGCCGATACCTGCTATCGCGCCCTCGGCAGCGTCCACAGTGTCTTCAAGCCGATGCCGGGGCGCTTCAAGGACTACATCGCCATCCCGCGGGTCAACGGCTACCAGTCACTGCACACCACGCTGTTCGGCCCGAATGGTGTGCCGATCGAGGTGCAGATCCGCACCGAGGACATGAACAGCGTCGCGCAAAGCGGCATCGCAGCGCACTGGCGCTACAAGACCGGCGAGAGTATCGGTTCCTCGCAGCAGGAACGTGCGCGCGAATGGCTGTCGCGGCTCGTGGAACTGCAGGACGGCGGCAGCAGCTCCGAGGAGTTCCTGGAGAGCGTCAAGGTCGACCTGTTTCCGGACAAGGTCTACGTGTTCACGCCGAAGGGTGAGATCCTGCGTCTGCCCAGTGGCGCGACCGTGGTCGACTTCGCCTATTCGGTCCACACGGACATCGGCAATCGCTGCGTCGCCGCCAAAGTGGACCGGCGCCTGACGCCGCTGCGCACGGTGCTGCGCAATGGCCAGACCGTGGAGATCATCACGGCCAAGGGCGCGATGCCCAACCCCTCGTGGGTGAACTTCGTCGTCACCGCCAAGGCACGCAACGCCATCCGGCATTATCTGAAGGGCCTGCGGCGCTCCGAGGCCATCGCCTTGGGGAAACGTCTGCTCAACCAGTCGCTCGGGGAATTCCATATGGCGCTGGAGGATGTCACCCCGCCGCTCATGCAATCGGCCATCGGCGAGTTCGGCATGAAGGACATCGATGAGCTGTTCGAGCGCATCGGCATGGGCGAGCGGCTGGCGCCACTGGTGGCGCGGCGGCTGCTGCCGACGGTTCCGCAGGAGCCGGGCGATGAGACCACCGCTCCGGGGGCCATGGCCATCGCGGGCACCGAAGGCCTGCTCGTCAGCTATGCGCGCTGCTGCTTCCCCATCCCCAACGATCCGGTGATCGCGTTTCTCTCCAGCGGCCGCGGCGTGGTCGTGCATCGGGAGACCTGCGTCAACGTCGAGGATTACCGCAAGCATCCGGAGAAGTGGCTGCCGGTATCCTGGCAGGCGACACCGGATCGGGTGTTCAGCTCGCAGATCCGGGTCGATGTCCCCAACCGCATGGGCATACTCGCGGCCGTGGCCGCGACCATCGCCGCCACCGAAACCAACATCGAGCGCGTTTCGGTGGAGGAGCGCGAATCGGAAACCTCGGTGCTGGATTTTGAACTGCGCGTCCGCGACCGCGCACAGCTCGCCGCCGTCATCCGTTCCATCCGCCGCATGCCGGAAGTGTTGCGCGTCGTGCGCACCCTGGCGGCGCATTCCAGAAAGAAAACAGAGGACAAGCCATGACCCGCCAGATCATCCATACCGACAGCGCACCGAAGGCCATCGGCACCTATTCGCAGGCCGTTCGGGTCGGCAAGACCGTCTATGTGTCGGGGCAGATTCCGCTGGATCCACGCACCGGCGAGCTGGTGAGCGGCGACATCGAAGCGGAGATCCGCCGCTCGTTCGACAACCTGCTGGCCATCGTC
>Ga0302314_10009647_pt1 | contig 17025 bp, 18 predicted proteins | sample III_Palsa_N2_3_FD_200533 | JGI IMG/M metagenome (GOLD analysis project Ga0302314, IMG submission 200533) | Peat permafrost microbial communities from Stordalen Mire near Abisko, Sweden - III_Palsa_N2_3 | ecosystem: Environmental > Terrestrial > Soil > Palsa > Peat permafrost | place: Sweden...
GACCACCCTCACCCTGAGCGAAGAAGCCCGGGTCGAGCGCGTGTACTGCTCCAATGTGGTGCCTGGCTTCTTCCAGACTGCGGCGTACACCCGGGCCATGTTCGAGACGTTCGTCCGCTTCGAGGACATCCCAGACGACATCGACGAAGCCGTGGCATCACGTGGGGAGCGAGCCCATCTTCTCCACGAGGGCGGTCGCCGGTTCGTGGTGCTGCTAGAAGAGACCGTCCTGCGATACCGGCTCTGCGGTAGGGACGCGATGGTCGAGCAGCTGGAACACCTGCTCGCGGTGGCGAGACTGCCGTCCGTGGCTCTGGGGGTCATCCCCTTCACCGCAGACCGAAGGATCATGTGGCCCCTGGAGGCGTTTTACCTCTTCGACAACAGCAGGGTGGTCGTCGAGACCCTGTCGGCGGAGGTCAACGTGGCTTCCTCGCAGGAGATCCGCTTGTATGAGCGGGCATTCCTTGAACTTGGGAGCATGGCCGTCTACGGGCCAGCAGCCCGCAATCTGATCCGGGAGGCGATGAGCTGCCTCGCATGACCGAGGTCATCTGCAGCACGCGTACTCGTCTATCCCGGATAATGTGCCATATCCGGGATAGAGACGGTGCCGTGACGAATCGTCAGGCACCCGCGCTGTACCGGCATCAACGCCAAGCGGGGCGGCGACTGCCCCGGCGGGACGCGACGCAGGGGAGAGCGCCATGGGGACGGGCACCGCGCCGGACAAGGACGACCGGTTGGAGGCGGGGACCTTGGTCTCCCGGGAGCTGTGGCTGCTGTGCGGCAACCAGTGCGCTTTCGACAGCTGCGACCGGCGGCTGCTGAACGAGCACCGGGACTGGCAGGGCCAGATCGCCCACATCCACGGCGTCAAGCCCACCTCTGCCCGCTACCTGGAGACCATGAGCGCCGAGGACAAGCGGGCGGTGGAGAACCTGCTGCTGCTGTGCCCCACCCACCACGACGAGGTTGACGGCACCAACGGCCGCGCCGCCTTCAGCGCGGACCGAATGCGGGCGATGAAGAAGAAGCACGAGGACCGGTTCCGCGCCGCGCTGGTCGCCGTTGAGCAGGAGATAGGCGACGTCACCCGGGCCAACGTCGTGATCAACTGCGTCACCCTGGAGCAGATCCGCCCCGACCTGGACACCGAGGACCGGGACTACTTCGTGCCGAAGGTCAACGAGCTCGCCGCGTCGGTGGGAGAGCTGACCCTGCCTGCCCGGCAGCTGCTGGCCTGGCGCGTGGGCGAGAAGAGGCCCGTCGGCCTGTCCCTGGCCGCCGGGCGGATGCGCATTTCCAAGGCCCGGGTGCGGGAACTGGTCGAGGAGCTGGACCGGCTCCACCTCGCCCACATCGACAACGACTGGTTCGAGGGCCAGCCCGCGTTTCCGCTGGAGCTGAGCCGGGAGTGGTACCACAAGGGCCACCCGCTGTTCGCGGACTGGCCCGACTTCTGGGACTACCTGCGCGACCACTTCGCCGAACGCGACGACGCCACCGTGGACGATGTGGTGGTTGGCCTCAATTTCGCCCTGCTCGACGCCAGGCGCCCCTGATCCAGGTGCTGCGGCGGAACCCACAGCACTACGGCGACCCCGCGTGCCCACGATCGACTTCCACGAGACCGACGCTGAGCTGGGCCGCGTCTGGGAGGGCGTCGCCACCGGGGGCATCGGCCTGTAACGGGCTGCCCCGCGCATCACCGGCCGTTCGCGGACGGGTGGCCGAGAACGGCCGCGCCGATCACCGCGGATGGTGCAGGATGCCGTTGTGACCGGCACTGGAGATTTTGACGACAGCCCCTATGGCACTGCGCTGCGGGAGACTGCCCGCATCCTCAACTCGCCGTCCTGGGCGGTCATGATGAAGGCGCAGGCGGACGCTCAGCAGGCCATCGCCCGCATCTGGACCCCCGGGCTGGTCAGCGCGATCGAGGAGCAGGGCCGTGTTATCGCGTCGGTCCCCCTCGACGATCTGAACAAGCTGGCCGCGCACGCCGCCCGGCTCTCGGCGGTGGTCACGCCGCGCCCGAAAACGCCGCGGGCAGCCTTGCTCGACCTGTACGACGACCTGGCCAAGGACGAGTTCCAGCACCCCCTGCTATCGCCGACCAACCTGGCCACCGCCCGGGACTTCATCACTTCGGTACCTGACGCCGTGCCGCCGGCGTTCCCCGCCGCCGAGGTCTCCCCGGAGTTGGACGAGCAGATCGGCTCCTTGGTGGCCGAGGTCTCCGAGCAGGTGCCGGGTGCGAGCCTGGAGCGGCGCGCGGAGAACGTCGGCTCGGCCGTCGCCACGCTGGTGATGACGCTGATGCTGGTGGGCTGGGCACTGGTGCCGGAGCTGTCCGACAAGGGCATGCTGCTGTACCACTGCCTCGACCTGGTGAAGAAGATCCGCGAGCTGGCCGTGGAGAAGTACAAGGCCGCGCGCACACACGGACAGGACGGCTAGCGGTCGACGCCGCGTCGCTCTCACTGGGCCCCCAGCAGTCACTAAAATCCCAGTACAGGCCGAGTGGCCATGCGGCTGCACGCCGACCTGGGTACCTGACGTTGACAGACCGGAGCGGACTCCCGGTGGCGGCGCGGCCGGGCGGGGCCGCCACTTCACGCCACTGACATGGCCCTGCGGACGGTCATGTCGACTCCTGCCGGGCCTACAGATCTTCACCTGAGATGAGTGCTCACATGCAGCTCCAGCCCGGTGTCACCGCCGACGAAGCGATCAAGGCCCTGGACGAGCTGACCAGAGGCAGCTTGAATGACATTCAGAACAAGATTCCCCACCTGACCTCGGGCGACTTCGAGCAGCTGATCTTCGCCCTGATCCCTGCCTACGACGGATGGACCGACGACGTCTCCCGCGAATTGCGCAAGGTCTTCGCCGACGCAGAGGTTCTCGCCCGTCTGCACGGCGGTCGGTACCCCTTCATCGTGGCTGGCACCCAGAACCCGGTTCGCACCTCGCAGCTCCTGTACTCCGAACTCGGCTCCCTGCGGACCTTCTTCACCCTGGTGGTGGCGAACGCGTTGCGCGAGCAGCAGGAGCGCTTCAAGCACCACCAGGGACGCAGCCTAGTCCTGGACTCCAATGACTGCCTGCACTACGCCCGGTTCGACAAGATCCCCTGGGCGCGCGAGTACGGGGCCGGCACGGTGGTGGTATTCCCGCACGTCATCGTCGATGAGATCGACGCGAAGGCGTACAGCACCGGCAGCGACAAGATCCGCCGACGGGCGCGCGGCGTCTACTCGCTGCTGGAACGGCTCCATGAGCAGATCGACGATCACGGCTACGCGACCCTGGACGACGGCACCAAGGTAGAGATCCTCACAGACAAGCCGGGCCACCTGCGCCTGCCCAATAACGATAACGAAGCGGTTGCCAGCGCCGCGCTCCTGCAGCAGGCACTGGCCCAAGGCCAGGTCACCGTGCTGACCCGGGACATCGGAGTTCGGGCCCGGGCCCGTGCCTGGAACCTGAAAGCCGAGGAACTGCCGCAGAAGTACCTGATCCGCGAGGACCGCCTCAGCCGAGCCGACGTCGCCGCAGATGTCGCCGCGATCACCGTGTCCGAGGAGGCGCCGGAAGCCCCCGCTTCATAGGATTCTGCTGCTGGGAGCGCCGACTACCCTGTGGCGGTGGATCGAGCTGATAGCGGCGCACGCGGTCCGAGACATGTTCCTCGAACAGGTCCAAGGCGTGATCGCAACCGCTGAGCAACCGCTCTACATCGCCGCTGTCCCACAGCAAGACCGTCCGGCCGCTGGGTTCGGTTGCCGCGTGGCGGCGGCAGGCATCGGTGAACCCCGACATCGCAACGTAGATTCCGGCGACGATCGCCGGTCTGCGGCCCAGTTTGGCCGTTAGATCCGCGAGCTCGCGCGGCTGTAGCCGAGGCTTCTTCCAGCGACACTCCATCACGGCCCGGAAGGGCTTGTGGACAAAGAAGTCGATCTGCTCGCCGTCCCGGACGCTGCCCGGCTCAACCTGGCACCCATGGGCGGCGAGCAAGTCGCCGATCCAGATCTCGAACCGGGTCCCTCGAACGCGTCCCTCCAGACTTCTGATCTCCTCCAGCCGGCCGCGCAGACTCGTCAGAGCCGTCTCGTCGATGGTCCGCCCGGTGAGGGCATCGACCAGCTTCTCCAGTACCGGCTCGCGCAGGGCATCGGCCGCGTGGCGGTCGGCTTGCTCACGGGCGAAGTACTCTGGGTTCAGGCCTGCCGTGCTCGGCGTGCTGCCGATGCTGTACCTCTCGACCTGGAACAGATGGAAGTCGGCTTCAAGGGCCACAGCCTGACGTACGAGTTGTTCATGGTCGGGCCGCCGGGTCAGGTCCCAATTGGCAAGGTCTGGATGTTCCCAGCGCTCCGTCAAGGTGATGGTGTCCTCGGCCGCTGGTCGGACGAACACCCACTCCCCGACCAGGGTCACCACGACCAGGAGTTCCAGCGGCTGGAGCAGCATGAACGATGCCGGGCGCTGGTCCGCCAAGTCTGTGTACACCTCGCTGACGCGCTGGCGATAGGCGGCAAGGTATCGAGGCCAGCGTGCCCGGGAGTACGCCGGCCACGCCTGGGCGACGGTGGCTGATGGCAGGAGCGGGCTGTCTCCGAAGTGGAGCTGACTGCCGGTCATCCGGCAACCACCCAATCGGTCCGGCACATCGGAGCCACCTCCCGATTCCAGCTCACGGCGGTCTTGGCCACCATAACCGGCGACCACCTCTGTCACTGGTAGGAAATGCCGTCCTGCGGCGGACCCCTAGAGATCAGCCGCGGCACGTCCGCGCCTCCTCACAGTCGACCGCCCCCTCCCCACCTGACCGCTCCGACCACCTACCGCGAAGGAAAGCCGCAGTGCCACGGCCGAGCGCAGTCGCCACAGGTCGGGGCTCCGCCGACTCAACTTCGCTGTCCAAGGACACGCGAAGCGAACACGGGTGACTGGAACGGCCTGGACGGCAAGACAGCTAAGGACCTCACGGCCTCTGGCCAAATGCAGCCAGTTACGTGGTAGCGGGTTCAGTGAACGACCGGGCAGGATCATGCCCATGAGGATTCTGGTGATGGGCGGAACCTGGTTCCTGGGCAAGGCCGTGGCGGAGGGCGCGCTGCTACGGGGATGGGAGGTCACGACCTTCAACCGGGGGCGCTCCGGTGTCGACGTATCCGGGGTGGGGGCGGTGCGCGGTGACCGGACGGACACAGGGGACCTCGAAGTCTTGGCGGCGCAGGGCCCGTGGGATGCAGTGGTGGACACCTCCGCCTCGGAGATGGCCCCGCGTGACGTGCTCCTCGGCACGCGGCTCCTGGCCGACCTCACTCCCCGGTACGTCTACGTGTCAACAGTGTCGGTTTACGCGGGCTGGCCGGACGAGCGGCTGACTGCCGACTCGCCGGTCCTGGATGGGCCGGCGGACGCGGACGAGGAATACGGGCGGATGCCGGCAGGAGCACCAGGGCCGAACCTGCACTACGGGCGGCAGAAAGCCGGGGCCGAGCGCGCGGTATTGGCCGCGTTCGGACCGGACCGGTCCGCGATCCTGCGCCCGGGGGTCATCCTTGGGCCTGGCGAGTACGTCGGCCGACTGCCCTACTGGCTCCACCGTGCAGCCCTGGGGGGTCCGATCCTCGCCCCGGGGAATCCAGGACAGACGATTCAGCCGGTCGACGTACGCGACGTCGCCGAGTTCCTGCTGGACCAGGCCGTCAGCAGGGGCCCTGCCGTCCACAACCTGGCCGCTCCGATCGGCCGGGACACCATGGGATCGTTCCTGGCCAGCTGCCTCGACGTCACCGGCAGCTGTGGCGAGCTGGTGTGGGCGCCGGACGACTTCTTGGTCGAGCAGGGCGTGCGGCAGTGGACGGAGCTGCCCCTGTGGCGCACCCACGCCGGGGTGTGGGCCGTGGACGCGTCCAGCGCGGTCGCGGCGGGGTTCCAGTCGCGGCCGTTGGAGGACACCGTCCGCGACACTTGGGCCTGGCTGAGCGCGGATGGCCGCCCGGTGCCCCATCCCCGGGCGGCCGACCACGGACTGGACCCCGACAAGGAGCAGCGACTCCTGGCGGCGATTGGGGTCTGAGTCAGGCGATGGCCGGCGGCCCGCCGACCAGCGCGGGAACGCTGTCCAATGCGAAGTCTTCCAGCTGAGCGGCCATCGCCCGCGCTGGTGCGCTGCCCCGGTACGGGGGCTGGCCGAGTGCGAGGCGGACGGGGACGATGCGCTGGATAAGGCCGTCCACGCGTACCTCGGCGGGGACGCCGAAGACCGTCTGCAGGGACTCCGCTGCGGCATCGAGGTCACCGAGCCGCAGCCGGGCCAGCGCCTGGTCAGCGGCGGCCTCGCCGAGAACCTTCTGCGGGCGCTGCTCGGCCGCCATCGCCCAGACGACGGTCAGGGCCTCGCCGGAGGTGTCCGCCGCGGCCTGGGCGTCGCCGATCGCCAGCAGGGCGCTGCCTGCCGAGAGCAGGCGGCGGTGCTCGGCGAAGCCGAACTCGCCTCCCAGGCCGTCGTGGAGGTCATCCCGGTGAGTGCGGTCGGCCTCGGCGGCGGCCGTCAGCTCGCGTCTGGCGCTGGCCTCGTCGCCGACGTGGGCATAGGCCCTGGTGGCGATGGACGCCCTCCGGATCGCGCCCGCCCCACCGAGCTGATACGTCTGTGCCCTTTGAATGATGCGGACGGCCTGCTCGGGATACCCGTCCCAGTAAGCGAGCAAGGCAAGGGTGCAATCCGCGAACGCCTGGAGCGGGGCATGGCCGATTACCTCGCCGTGCATCCGCGACGCGCGGGCCAGGGTGGTGGCAGCCGCGCGGGACCCGAGGTCGAAGCACACCTGAGAGAGCAGGGCGGAAGTGACTCCGGCGGCGAAGTGCAGGTCCTGGGCTTGGGCGGGGACGGCTGTCTGGTCGAGCTTGGCTGTGATCTGGGCATGGAGTCGGCGTGCCTCCCGATAGACGGTGACCGGCGGCCGGGTTCCGTAGGAGCGGGCCAGGCGGGTCATGTCGTCCTGGATCTGTTCCAGGTCTATCGGGGAGATTCGGTGCGACGCGAAGTCGCCTGCGCGGTCTGCCGCTTCGTGTGCGGTCATCAGTAGTTCGCTCTCGTCGATCTGTGGTGCTGGCTGGGCATCGTCCGGGGGTGGCGGAGCGAGCAGCTCGGAGACGGACCTGTCGAAGATCTCTTCAAGGACGCGGCCGGCCGCGCCCTGCGCGGTGGAGACTTCGCCGTGCTTCCAGCGGCGCCAACGGCGTTCGTCGACACGCTCGGAGCGAAATCGGCTGTCCCCGGTCGAGGCGGTGAGTGCCGCTGCCTTCGCATTGAACTCGCGCACGAAGTCGGCGTAGGCGGAGAGCCGTAACTGCCTTGAGAGTAGGGAGAACAGCGTGCGGTGGTCCTCCATGCGCTTGTCCCTTCGTCAGGCAGGACGGCATCCGCCCTGTCTCCTGAATACCCCGAAGAACGGCCGGAGCCCACGCTTTTGGTCCAGATGTCCGCGAAGTGTCCGCTCGTGTCCGTCAGCCACCCGAACGAGCTGGATCTGTCCGGCGAAATGGCCTGGCTGTGGCTTGCCTCCGCTGCCACGTTAGTGCTCACCACCCGGACAGGTGATTCGAGTGTAAGAGCGTGCAAGTCAGTTGAGGTCCCATCAGCTGAACCGTCACGTTGGATGCAGCACACCGCAGTCCGCGCTGGGTACTCAAGCCGCCTAACGGGAGCAGGAGAGCAATGGTCGTCAGGGCCCGGTTACCGAATCGAGAAGGGACACAGGGTCGGCACGCCGCCCCGGATCCGGTCATGGTGCTCCTCGGCGGAGCATGGATCGTCAGCGCCGGCGTACTGGTGGCGCTGCTGGGAAGCCTGGCTGGCCAACCATGCCCGTGCGACCCGGTGGCCACCGCTCGGTCACCGGTGTCCGCGCCGGACCTGCCGCTGAATGCCTGATCGCACCGCTGTTCCTCCAATCCGTTGCAGACCCCTACCAGGAGAACTGACATGCCCATGGTTGAACTTAGGGTGGGCCGGTCGACAGCGCCGCCCTGCACACTCGGGGCCGCCGCCTCGGGCCAGACCGCCCGCCCCCTCGGGCGGGTGCCGCTGACCGACCGCCTGGGCTATGTCCTGGCCGACGACCTTGACCGGCTCTTCGGCCGCGAACCCCGCAGCCAGCAGCGGTAGCTGCCCAAGACCCGTCCCCGGGCAGGGGCGGTGAGCGAGGAGCCGGACCACTCAGGAGCGACCCCTTCGCGAAGGCGCGGGAGCGGCTTGAGCCGCTCCCGCGCCGCCCGCCCTGCCGCGCCCAATCGGCGACCTGCCCGAGCTGGACACCCCCGAGACCCGCTGCCCGGCCTGCCAGGTACCCCCAACGCCGGGCCGGGCAGCGGAACCATCCGCTCCATCCGCCCTTCGTCCGTCAGGAGAAAGCCGGTGACACCCGCCCCGTACTTCCCGCAAGGAGAAGCGAGCAGCACGGCGGTCCCCGCCAGCAGCGCCCCGTGGTCGCCGGTTCCCCAGCTGGCCCCCAGGGCGTCGGGCTCCTCCTTGCTGACGCTCGGCGTTCAGGTGCGGACCCCGCAGTTCTCCGCTGGACTGTGGTCGCCGGACTTCGGCGATGAGGACTTGGGAGGTCAGGTATGAACCCGCGCCGGCGTCGCGGGACGTGCCATGCGGTGCCGCTACATGATCTGCCAGGGAAGCGTGACGTCCTGCTGGCGGAGTCCGTCGATCCGCCTGATGACCTCGCTCATCTTGATGGGGTCATGAGCGGATTTGCGGGCGTTGGTGCTGATCATGCGAAGTTCACGCAGGTCACAGAGTGTGCGGTACCCCGACCAGGACGTGACGTCGGAGCCGTATGCCTCGGCGAAGGCAGTGTAGGAGTCGCTGCCGTGGCCGAATCGGCGAGCGTGGATCTCGATGGTGACCAAGTCCCATTCGGGCTGGCCGAGGACAGCGCTGTCCCAGTCGCAGAGTACGGCGCAACCAGCGTGGTGCAGAGCATTGCCGTGCTGCGGGTCGCCGTGCAGGACCGCAGGCCGAAGGTCGTAGCGCAGGGCTACGAGATCGGCGGCCAGCTGGTCGATGCGCTTGGTCAGGAATCGGTGGTCCGCGGCGGGGAGTGTGTCGGCGGCGCTGAGCGAGTACCTGATCGCGGAGACGGCGTCGAGGGTCGGCAAAGGAGTCGGCGGCAGGCCGGCGGCGTGCAGTGCGCGCAGGGGACGTGCGAGGTCGACGGTCGGCACTGGGTCATCGGGTTGGGGCAGGTAGGTGTAGAACGTGCCGATGTATTGGTCGACGACCACAGGCTGCTCGATGGGGTGCAGCGGCACGGTGGGGAAGTTCTGGGCGGTGAGCCACTGAACGAGGCCGACGGTCTGGCGGACGCGGTCGTAGCTCGTGCCCCGTCGGGCGATCTTGACGACGACAGGTTCGCTGGCGAGACGGACGACGGCGTTCGTCTGGCCTCTCATCAGGGTGGAACCGTTTGGGTTGAGGTGGGCTGCGGCGCACAGGCGGCGCAGGGCGTCGTGCATCTCGGGCGTGGTGTAGCCGCCGGGAGTCGGCGCTGGCGCGGTCATGGGCACCAGCGTCGCCGACCGGGTGGGGGGTTGTCACACGGGGCCGGGGGGCAGCGCAAGGATCTCGCCGAGTTCGCGGACCGGCCGAGCGGTGCGCATCGCTGGCGGGATGGCCTCGATCACGTGGCGGGCTCGGGCGCTGAGGATGGGTGTGCGGTGATCGCCGGGTACCTGGAGGTAGGTGGCGGCGGCGAGTTGGCACGCTTCGCTCGGGGAGCGTTCGGTGGCCAGGCAGATCGCGGCCTCAAGGTGAAGCAGGGCCGGGTCGATGCCGGTGTGGTCGGGGTACAGGGTGAGGGCCTGCGTCTGGGCCCCACGGGCTTGGCGAGTCTGGCCGAGGGCAGTGTGGGCGCCGCTGATGTAGAGCAGGAGCCGGCGGGGCGGGAAGGCCCAGGCGTCCTGGTCGCTGTCGGTGTCGCAGTGCTCCAGGAGCTGGCGGGCATGGTGGATGGCTTGGGCTGCTCCGAGGGCGTCGCCGCGCTGGGCGAGGGCGCGGGCCAGGGCGGCTGCGGCGAAGGCGGCGGTGGGCGAGGGCCTGCCTCGGGTGAGGTGCCCGGCTTCGCGGGACAGGGCGACGGCGGCGTCCAGCGGGCCGTAGTAGTAGGGGAGCATGGCGGCCTGGACGCGGACGCGCGCCCGCAGGGTTGTGTTGCCGCTGTCGTCTGCGGCGGTGCGGGCGGTGCCGTACCAGCCGTGGGCCTGGCGCAGCCTGCCGAGTTTCATGAGGGCATCGGCCACCAGGGCGCTCATCACGGCGGTCATCTCGGACAAGCGGACCTGGTAGGCCGCTGGTTGTCGCTCGGAGGCCAGTTCATGGACTTCGGCGAGGTCAGCGAGCAGCAGTTCCAGCATGGTGCGCGGGGCCGTGGTCATGTACTGGTGGCGGTGCCACAGGAGACGTTGGTCGAGCAGGTCCAGCTGGGCAGCGGAGACGGTCGCTGCGGCGAGGGTGCGGTCTACGGCTCGGCGGGCGCCTTCGACGAGTTGGTCGAGGCGGTCTTCGGCCGCGACTGGAACCGGCTTGTGGAGAGGCCCCTGTCGGGCAGGGACCGGACGGTAGTCGGGAGCAGGGGCGGCTTCGCTGCGGTAGTCGCCGGCCATGCCGAGGTGCTGGGCGTCGGTCTCGTAGAGGCGACAGAGCAGGTCGATTGTGCGGGCCTGCGGTCGGCGGGTGGGATGGGTCTCCCACAGCCTCAGCTGGTCGCTGTCCGCCCGGGGGCCACGGGCCTGGTCGACGGCCATGGCCCGCAGTTGCTCGGCGGCCCGCTCCAAGGTCCAGCCCCGGGCGAGGCGTTGGGCGCGCAGGGGGCTGACGCCGCAGCACTCCGTGATAGAAGCGGCGGTCTGCTGGATGCCCCATCCCTCGGCCCGGGCACGGGTGCGCTGGCGGGCCGCGCAGGAGGGGCGGTGCTGCCCCGTTGCCATGGCCCACCTGCCCACATCGGTTGTCGGATGGTTGGTGATCGTAGTGAGCCGTGCTGTCCGCTGTACCGGAAACCGTGACATCTGACGAGGACACGGCAAGAGAAACCGATACTTCTCACGGTTTCTGGAGCACCGGTGGATTCTCACGGTTGTGGCGCACATCCGCCCCCGCGACTCTGGCAGACGCCGCCCCCCGTTGCGGCGAACTGCCCACACCGGCAGGCCAGGGGTCCGAAGAATCCGCATCGGACCGTCCACACCCCGAGGATCCCGGGAGGGAGAGACCATGAATCAGCCAATGGCGTTCGCACACACTGCAGTTCGGCGACCGGCGGGCCCCACCGGGGGTCGGGGCGTCGACCAACTCGGCCAGTCCGGCGCGGGGTTATGCGGCCATCGCCTCCCGCAGCTGCCGCAAGCAGCTGTCGGCGTGGTCGCGCACGTCGGCCGGAATACCCGGGGTGCGCAGCACCCGCTGGATCTGGTGGGGCAGATGGTGCGCGACGGCCTCGTCCACTGCGGTGAGAAGCCGGGCCTGGGCGGCAGCCTGTGCTCCCCGGAGCGCGAGGATGCGTCCGGCAGTGACGTGCTCTATGACCCGCCACTGTGGGGTGCTGCGCGTACCCGTGGCTGGAGCCTGGTCCACGAGAGCACCGGCACGGTCGAGTCGTCCGGTGGCCAGCAGGCCGCGCAGGCGAATCTCGTGCAGAGAGAACGGGTTGACCAGCGAGGTGTGCTCGACGGTGTCGAGCAGCCGCTGGTTGTCGAGCACGGTGGAGTCGAACAGGTCTCCCTGACGGGCCTCGCCGGCGGCGCGGGCGAGCAGCGCCAGCGAGGCGGCCCGGTCCTGCGGGGTGTGCGCAGTGCCGAGGGACTGGCGCAGGCGGTCGACGGCGGCGGCCCGCAGGCCGGCCTTGCGCAGCTCGTTGCCGTGCATCCGCAGTGCGTACGAGTGGAATGCCGGGTCGTCCAGGTGACGGGCGATGGCCAGTCCCTTGCCGGTCCAGCGGGCCGCGGTCGGCAGGCGCTCCTCGGGCAGGATGTGTCCAAGGGCCGCTCCCAAGCCGACGCGGGCGTGGGCCAGCAGGGTCAGGACCTCCCGCTCGGTGTGGCCGTCGGCGACCCGGGCCTCCAGTCGGGCAACCAGGGGCCACAGTTCATCGACTGCGGCGGTGGCGTGTCCGCTCTGGCGGGCTGTCTCCGCCAGGCGTACCACGCTGGTGCCGAACTGGAGCATCGCGGCATGGTCCGAGTCCGCGGAGTCGGTGACGCCGAGCGTATGCGGGGGCAGGCCCAGCTCCTGGGCGATCCGGCGGCGCGAGGCCACGTCATCGATGGTGCGCCGACCGGTCTCCAGCAGCGAGATGTACGACGTGTCGTAGCCAAGGTGCACGCCCAGGCGGCCCTGGCTCCAGCCGTGCACGCGCCGGTGGTGGCGCAGGATGGCCGCAAGGTCTCGGGTGGCCAGCACCTGCTGGGCCTGCGGGGTGGCCCAGCGCCACATCACCGCCGCATTGATTCCGCTGGCCGGGGGCACCGCTGCTCAGTCCCGACTGAAGGCGGTCACCTGGTCCGGGTGCTGGAACCAGGCGGCGATGGACTCCTTGTAGCCCTGGGGCATGACCAGGCCGGGGATTTCGTCCCGGCCGAACAGGGCGATGTCGTTGTGCTCCTCGCTGAGCACGGGGGTGTTGTCGGCGCTGCGGTTGCGGCAGCCGTAGGTGACGATCAGGACGTGTCGGCCCGGGATCGGCTCGTAGACCCACACCGACAGCAGCGGGCCGGCCTCCACCTGCCAGCCGCTCTCCTCGGAGACCTCGCGCTCCACGCAGCGCTCGGGATCCTCGCCGATCTCCAGTCGGCCGCCGGGCAGTTCCCACTCGTCGCGCTCGTTGCGAAGCAGCAGGACGCGGTCCTGGGCGTCAAGGACGACACCCTTGACCGATACAGGGTGCCGGGGCGGGATGTACGGCTGGTCCATGGTGCCCTTCACGGTCCGACGGCAGGGGGCGGCAGCGCGAACGTAGCACGAGAGCAGCGATTGCCCCATCTGTTTGCCCCATTTGCGAGTTTGACAATCTGTCACTGTACGGATCGCAGGTGGCGATCGGACAGTGGTGACTTCCATGCGGTCCGTCCTCGGAGGAGAGCCATGCCAAGCTCCAGCCCCTCGGCCTTCTTCCTGGACCACCTCGTGGATCCGCGCCGCCCCGCGGTGCGGGCCCGGATTTCGATACGACTGGCAGCAGAGGGGCTGGTGACGATGGACGGGCTGGAGCGCCGCGAGCAGGTGCTCGGACTGGTCCGGGTGCTCATGAAGGTCAATCGCCACCGCGACAGTGACCCGGACGGGCTGACCGTCATCCGCGACACCGGCCGCCACCACGACAAGCCAGGCTTCGTCGGACTGGCCAGCGGGGAACTCCTCCCGCACACCGACGGGACGGCGCTGCCGGTTCCGCCGAGGCTGATGCTGCTGGCCCTGGCACGCGCTGCCGACAGCGGTGGCGTATGCGTCCTGGTCGACGGCCGCGCGGTCTACCGTGATCTACTCGCGGGCCACCGGGACGCTGTCGAGGCGCTAAGCGAGGGCCGCGCAGGACTGTTCGGCAATGGCAGCGGCACCTTCGCCCCCGTCTTCGCCCACATGAGCGACGGGAGCATACGAGTCCGTATGCGCTTGGACGAGTTGGTGCGGATGCACCCTCTCGCCGAGCCGCACCTGCCGGTGCTGCGGACGGCGATCGACCGCCACCGGGTCGCGCTTCCGCTGCGCGCCGGGCAGGCATACCTCCTGGACAACCACCGTTGGCTGCACGCCCGCACTGCCTTCACCGGAGGGCGTGTGGCACACCGGGCTCTGGGCGACCCGCAGGTCGGCCTCACCCTGCCCACCGGATTCACCGTCGGGTCGGAGCTTGGCGCCGACGCGACGGCAGCCCCTGCCCTGGTCGGTGGAGGTGCCAGACGATGAACGGAACCTGCGTGTTGTGGGAGGGCGTCTTCGGGTTCCGGCCTGAGTCGATCGCCGATGTTCGCCAACAAATCCGCCGCGCGCTCAGCGAGGCGGGCTTCGCCCCCGACGCGGTGGAAACAGCGGTCCTATTGGCCTGCGAACTGGCCACCAACGCCGTCCAGCACGGCCGAGGTCGCGCCCGTAGCAGCTTCGAGGCCAGGGCGGTGACCGCCGCCACCGGTGTCTACGTCGAGGTGGCGGACGGCAACCAGCGCATGCCCCTGCCCCGTAAGGCCCGCGATGGAGACGAGCACGGGCGCGGACTGCGGCTGCTCGCTGTCCTTGGCCAGAGTTGGGGCGTCACCCTCGACGCGGATGCCGGCAAGCACACCTGGGTCTTGGTGGCGGCTGCTCTGCCCGAGGATCTGCGCGCCAACTCCCGGGCAGCACACCGGCAGAGGGAGCTGGCATGCGCGTGAAGCAGCGCGCTGAGCCGCGCCCTCCAGAACTGCCCGAGGCTCACCCGTGCCCGGCGTGCCCGGCCGAGGCGGCACGAACACCTGTTGACCCAGCGACCGCACGCCAACAGTCCGGCCCGCAAACGAAGGACGACCGATGAGCGAGGTACGGACCGAGCGCTTCCCCGTCGACCGGGGCCAGAGCCCGCACGAACGCGTCGCACGGATCCCCGACCTCGTCGCGCAGTGGAACCTGCAGCTGGATGAGGAGGTGGTGGCCGACCTTGTCCTGTGCACGCACGAGGTCGTCTCCAATGCCGTCGAGCACACGAGAGGGCAGGTGGAGGTGACAGTCACCTGGATGCGCTACCAGCGGCTGCGGGTCGCGGTGGACGACAGCTCGGCGGATCTGCCGAGCCTCGACATGACCAGCGACTCAGCAGGCTGTAGGGGCCTTGACGTGCTGGAAGCTCTCGCCGTCGTGTGGGGCTGGGAGCCGACCGCCGCAGGCAAGCTCGTGTGGTTCGAGGTCGGCCTGCGCAGGTTCGTCGGCGAGCGGGCCCGCCTGTCCGCCCTGGTGCGCGTCGCCCGCTCCCGGAATCAACGCAAGGTCCCCGTCCCCGAACGCCACGGACCTCGGGATCCGCGGGCGCTGGTCGACCGACTCGTCGCCGCCAGTTCCGGAGCCGACGGCTGAGGACAGCTCCGTAGACGCCAGCATGCCGCCCGCCCCCCTTTCCTGTTGGAGCCGACCATGAACGACCCACAGCAGCGCTTCCCCTCCGAGGCTCTGCGAACCGATATCCCTCACCCCGCCCGTGTGTACGACGTCTACCTGGGAGGCAAGGACAACTTCCCTGCGGACCGCGAGGCGGCACACAGGGTCGCTGAGACGTTCCCGACCATCTCCACCACAGCCCGTACCAACCGCGACTTCCTCCTGCGCGCCGTGGCGGACCTGGCCGGCAGCGGGGTGCGCCAGTTCCTCGACATCGGCACGGGGATCCCCACGAGCCCCGCGATTCACGAGATCGCCCAGGGAATCGACCCCCACGCCCGCGTCGTCTACGTGGACAACGACCCCATGGTGCTGGTCCACGCGCGAGCGCTGCTCACCAACACCACCGCGCTGGGGCGCACCGCCTACCTGGACGCCGACCTGCGACACCCCGAGAGCATCCTCGACGCCCCACAGCTGTGGGAGGTCCTGGACCCCACCCTGCCGGTGGCCCTGATATTGGGCGCGATCCTGCACTTCCTGCCGGACGACCTCCAGCCCCAGGCGATCGTCAAGCAGCTCCTGTCTGCACTGCCGCCCCAGAGCTACCTCGTGCTGAGCCATGTCACGGCCGACTTCGACCCGCAGTGGAACGAGATCGAGCGGCTCTACAACGCCGAGTTCGGCATACCGCTCCAGGTCCGCAGCGCCGACGAGATCGCGGTGTTCTTCAACGGACTGGAGCTGCTGCCGCCGGGACTGACCGCCGTCTCCCAATGGAGGCATCAGGGTCTTCGCCAGCCCCCGTCCGATGCCGAGGTCTCCTGCTTCGGCGGCGTGGGCAGACTGCCCTGACCACCACGTCAGCACCATAGCAACCCGCCCGATCACACCTTGAGGAGGAAACGACGATGGCGCCCAATGCGCAGCAGCTCAGCCCAGCGACCGAGCTCGCCCAAGACCTCGTTGCCAGGGCCCAAGCTGCTCGGGGCCTTCGCCTCGGCCTGCTGACCGCCCCCTCCTTCCAGCACACCCCGGCTGCGATTAAGGCCGCCGACCAGGCCAATGCCTACTCCCTGCGCCGCTACCTCGACGAGCATGGATGGCCAAGCGAAGGCCGCGAGGGCAGCGCCGCCTCCCGCGCGGCCACGGAGATCGCCCTGCGCTCGGACCGAGACCCCCTCCTGCAACAGTGCTGCCGCGACCAACTCGCCGCTGCGGTCGCGGAGCACCTGGACTCGCCGATCCGCTGGGCCTACCTCGTCGACCGTTGCGCCCTCAACCAAGCCGAGCCACAGGTCTACGGAACCGCATGCTACCTACGCGCAGGCGTGGTGACGCTGCGCCCGGTGCGTGATCCGGAGCACCTGGACGAGCGCCGCGCCACGGTGGGCCTGGGACCGCACCGCGAGTATCTCGACGAGCTGGAGCGCACGTCGAACGGACGTGTCCGGGGCCTGACAGCCCTGCCGTCGGTGGAGCTGGGAGGTCATCGGTGAACCCGAACAGCGTGCCTAGCAGGAAAGTGTCGGTGGGACGAATACCCCAGCGGCGTAAAGCCGTTCCCCGCTGTTGGGCGGCCCGAACAACCCGCCGTGAGACACCGATGCAGGAGTTACCTGATGACCGCACCTGTTGAATCCGCCACCGAAACACCGTCAGCCGGGGAGCTGCGCGACCGCATGGTCGACTCGCTCCTCGCCAAGGGCGCGATCCGCAACCCTAAGGTCGAGGCGGTGATGCGCGTCGTATCGCGGGAGGTCTTCCTGCCCGGGGTCGCGCTGACGGACGTCTACAACGGCCACGACGTGGTCCGGCTCCGATGGGACGAGAACGGCCGGTGCATCAGCTCGGCTTCCGCCCCGTGGCTGGTG
>Ga0302314_10009648_pt1 | contig 17024 bp, 15 predicted proteins | sample III_Palsa_N2_3_FD_200533 | JGI IMG/M metagenome (GOLD analysis project Ga0302314, IMG submission 200533) | Peat permafrost microbial communities from Stordalen Mire near Abisko, Sweden - III_Palsa_N2_3 | ecosystem: Environmental > Terrestrial > Soil > Palsa > Peat permafrost | place: Sweden...
GGCCTGGCGATCCGCGGTATCGACGATGAGGTGACGCGGATGGCAGGGTCGCTCTCGGACGTCACCGATCGACGCAGCGCCGAGATCCGGCTTCAGCACGACGCTCTTCACGATGCGCTCACCGGGCTCCCCAACCGGGCGTTGTTCATGGACCGTGCGGATCAGGTCGTCCAGCGCACATCGCGCGAGCCTGGTAGCGGCTGCGGAGTCCTGTTCGTCGACATCGATCGCTTCAAGCTGGTCAACGACAGCCTCAGTCATGCCGTCGGCGATCACCTCCTTGTGGCGCTGGCGGGCAGAGTCGCCGGGGTGCTACGCCCCGGTGACACGGTCGCCCGGATCGGCGGCGACGAGTTCACGATCCTGCTCGACGGGGCGGTCAGCGAGCGGGACGCGAGGATCGTTGCCGGACGCGTTCAGAGCGCACTCGGACACTCGTTCAACGTGGACGGTCATGAGCTGAACGTGACCGCGAGCATCGGCATCTCGCTCGCCTCCCCGCAGATGAGCTCGGCGGAGCTGCTGCGCAACGCCGATATCGCGATGTACGACGCCAAGCGACGCGGTCGCGCCTGCTGCACGCTGTTCGACGAGAGCATGCACCGCCGGGTCGTCGACCGCCTCGAGCGCGAGAACGATCTGCGCCATGCCGTCGAGCAGTCGCTGCTGCAGATCCATTACCAGCCGATCGTCGACCTTGCCACCGGCCGCGTGCGGGCGCTGGAGGCACTCGCGCGATGGCCCCGCGGCTGGCCGGAGGTGGCGCCGCTGGACTTCATCCCGATCGCCGAGGAGACCGGGGTGATCGGCCCGCTCGGCCTGCTCGTGCTGCGCGGAGCGCTCGACTCGCTCGCGCGCTGGCGCAGCGCCGGATTGGTGGGCGACGACGTGCGCATGAGCGTGAACGTCTCCGCTCGCCAGCTCGAGGACCCGAGCCTGCCGGCCAATGTTCGCGCGGCGATCGCCGCTGCCGGCCTCGACGGTGACGCGCTGCGGCTCGAGATCACCGAGAGCACGCTGATGCAGGATCCCGACCGGATGCGGCAGATCGTCTCCGAGGTGTGCGCGACGGGCGCCGGGCTGCATCTGGACGATTTCGGCACCGGGTACTCGTCGCTGGCCGCGCTGCACCAATTCCCCGTCGACGCGCTGAAGATCGACCGCAGCTTCGTCGCGTCGATCGCCCGTGGCAGCGGCGGTAGCGACGTGATCGTCCGCTCCACGGTCGCGCTCGCGCACAGCCTCGGTCTGCATGTGATCGCCGAGGGGATCGAGGACTCGACGCAGCTGCAGCGGTTGCGGACGCTTGGGTGCGAGTACGGCCAGGGATTCCTCTTCTCGAAGCCGCTGTGCGCCGAGGAGATTGAGGAACTGCTGCTCAGCTGGTCGCCGGCGCGCGTGGCCGCCTTGGGCGATGCCGCGCCGACTGGCGCCGGCTCGGTGGGAGTTCGGCTGGCGCCGAACGCCCGGGTGGCGGAAGCGCGTGAGGGAGGGGCCAAATCCTCCGAGGGAGGGGCCAAATCCTCCGAGGGAGGGACCAAATTCCCCGAGGGGGAATCGGCTCCCGGCCGGAATCGGGCGCGGGCCTGAGTTTCGGCGGGTAGCCACCTAGCGGACCACTTAGAATCCGGCGTCCGTGGACGACGCCGAGATCGCTTTCGACGAGCGCGGCCTGATCCCGTGCGTGATGCAGGACTGGCGCACGGGCGAGGTGCTGACGCTCGCTTACATGAACGCCGAGGCGCTGCGGCGTACGCGCGAGACCGGCGAGATCCACTTCTTCAGCCGCTCACGCCAAGAGCTCTGGCACAAGGGCGCCACCTCAGGGAACACGATGGCGGTCAAGGCGATCCGCTACGACTGCGACGGCGACACGTTGCTCGCCCTGGTCGAGCCGAGCGGTCCTGCCTGCCACACGGGCGAGCGCAGCTGCTTTCACCGCGGGCAACTCGAACCTGCCGCTCCCTACGAGGTGCTGCCGACGCTCGAGCGCACGATCGCCTCGCGGGCGGCCGCCCGCCCCGACGGTTCCTACACGGCGACGCTGCTCGCGGAGCCCGCCCGGATCGGTGAGAAGGTGCAGGAAGAGGCCGAGGAGGTGGCGCGCGCCGCCCGGGAGGAGTCCGATGAGCGGGTCGCCGAGGAGGCCGCCGACATCCTCTACCACCTCGCCGTGCTTCTGCGTAGCCGCGAGCTGACGCTCGCCGACCCGGAGCGGGTGCTCGATGGCCGTCGCCGGCAGTGAGGCGCCGTCCGCGGCGACGCCCTCGCTCGAGCGGGTACGCGAGCTCGCGCGCGAGCACAATCTGATCCCGATCAGGGATACCTTCGTCGACGATTGCGAGACGCCGGTGTCGGCGTTCCTGAAGCTGCGCGAGGATGCGCCGGCATTCTTGCTCGAGTCCGCCGACCAGGGGCGGGTGGGGCGCTACTCGTTCATCGGCTTCCGCCCGCGCAAGGTCCTGAGGTGGTCGCTGGGCGACGCTGGGGATCCGTACGCCCTGGCCGCCGCCGAGCTCGACCGCTACCGGCCGGCACCGCTCCAGGACCTGCCGCCATTCGCCGGCGGGGCGGTCGGCGTGTTCGCATACGACCTCGTCCGCACCGTCGAGCCGCTCGGCGAGCCGAACCCCGACCCGGTCGGCGTGCCGGACCTGGCGCTGATGCTGACCGACACGCTGGTCGTCTTCGATCACCTCAAGCACACCGTGACCGTGCTCGCCAACGTCTATCCCGACGACGACCTCGAGATGTCCTACGCGGCCGCGCTCGAGACCATCGCCGAAGTGCGCTGGCGGTTGTCCGGGCCCGTCCCGCGGCCGGCGCGCCGACCCGGAACGGGCCGGGCGGTACCGGAGTTCGTGCCCAACATGTCCCGCGAGGACTTCGAATCGATGGTGTCGCGGATCATCGAGTACATCTACGCCGGCGACGCCTACCAGGTCGTTCCCTCGCAGCGGTGGTCGGCGCCCGTCCCCGTCGAGGCGTTCTCGATCTATCGCGGGCTGCGGGTCGTGAACCCCAGCCCGTACATGTACTTCCTGGACTTCGGCGACTTCGAGGTCGCCGGTGCGAGCCCCGAGCCCCTGATCACGGTCAACGGCCGCCACGTGTCGACCCGGCCGATCGCCGGCACGCGCCCGCGGGGCGCGAGCGCGGACGAGGACCGCAGGATGGCCGAGGAGCTGCTGGCGGATGCCAAGGAGCGCGCGGAGCACGTGATGCTCGTCGATCTCGGACGCAACGACCTCGGGCGCGTATGCGAATACGGCAGCGTCCATGTCGAGAGCTTCATGGCCGTGGAGAACTACAGCCACGTGATGCACATCGTCTCGAGCGTGGTCGGCCGCTTGCGTGAGGGGATCGGTGCGCTCGATGCCTTGCGTTCGGTACTGCCGGCCGGCACGCTGTCCGGCGCGCCCAAGGTGCGGGCGATGCAGATCATCGACGAGCTCGAGCCGGTCAAGCGTGGCGGCTACGGTGGCGCGATCGGGTACGTCAGCTACACCGGCGACCTCGACACGTGCATCCACATCCGCACCGTGGTGGTGAAGGACGGCGTCGCCCACGTCCAAGCCGGCGGGGGCACGGTCGCCGACGCCAAACCGGACTACGAGTATCGCGAGTCGGTCGCCAAGTCGAAAGCGGTGATGCAGGCGATCGCGGTAGCGGTCGGGCAATCGCAGTGGCCGTGAATGCCCGCCGCGGCCAGGGCTTCCTGGGGTGGTGGCGGGCGCGTGGCGGGTTTGCTGGGTTCGGAAGCAATTGGCCGCGGGCGGACACTCACGGCCACTGAGCGTTGCGGCGTGGGGCGGCGGCGGGTGGCGCTCACGGCCGCTGAGCGTTGCGGCGTGGGGCGGCGGCGGGTGGCGGATCGGCCTGCGTGGAGGGCTCGTGATGAATATCCAATGAGGGTGAGCGGTTATTCATCACACGGTCGGTTGACGTCGAGGTGGGGGTTCGCCGCCGGCCGACTGCTGACGAGCCCGGCACCCCGCCCGACGCCTGCCGCCGCGCAAAGCCCCGGCCGCCGGCGGACACCCCCACCCCCCAGTACCGTTCTGCCCCTGTTGCGAGTCCTCGTCGTCGACAACTACGACAGCTTCACCTACAACCTGGTGCAGTATCTCGGTGAGCTGGGCTCCGAGGTCGAGGTCGTGCGCAACGATCAGGCGTCGGTCGACGAGCTGCTCGTACGTGGATATGACCGGGTGATCGTCTCGCCCGGGCCGTGCACGCCGAACGAGGCCGGGATCTCACTCGAGGCCGTGCGCCGCTTCCCGCAGGCGAGGATCCCCACGCTCGGGGTGTGCCTCGGACACCAGGCGCTCGTGCAGGCGTGGGGCGGCCGGGTGATCCAGCATCAGCCGATCCACGGCAAGACGTCGGACATCGAGCACGATGGCCGCACCATCTTCCGGGGTCTACGGACCCCGCTGACCGTTGGGCGCTATCACTCGCTGGTGGCCGATCCGCTGCTGCCCGACGTGCTCGAGCGGAGCGCCAGCGGCGACGGCGTGGTGATGGCCGTCCGCCACCGCGAGCTTCCGGCCGAAGGCGTCCAATTCCATCCCGAGTCGGTCCTGACCGACCAGGGTCGCGAGCTGCTTCGGAACTTTCTCGAGGCTGCGGGACGATGATCACCGAGGCTGCGGGACGATGAGCGAGCACCTGCTGACCGGCGCGATCGATGCGCTCGCGTCGGGCCGCGACCTGAGCCTCGACGACGCGGCGGCGGTGCTGACGGAGATCATGACCGGCGGCGCCAGCGAGGTTCAGATCGCCGGCTTCCTGATCGCGCTCCGCACGAAGGGCGAGACCATCGACGAGCTGGCCGGTCTCGCGCGCACGATGCGCAGGCTGGCCGCCCATGTCACAGTCGAGCGCGACGATCTCGTCGACACCGCGGGGACGGGGGGCGGGCGGCGGACGTTCAACGTCTCGACCACGGCCGCGCTGATCGCGGCCGGCGCGGGGTGCACCGTCGCCAAGCACGGCAACCGCTCGGCGACCGGGCTGTCCGGCTCTGCCGATCTGCTCGAGGCCCTCGGCGCCCGGATCGATCTCGGTCCAATCGCCGTCGCGCGCTGCATCGAGGAGGTCGGGTTCGGGTTCATGTTCGCCCCGACCCACCACCAGGCGACGCGCTACGTGATGCCGGTGCGCAGAGAGCTCGCGGTGCGGACGATCTTCAATTTCCTTGGCCCGCTGACCAATCCGGCGGGCGCGACCCGGCAGCTGATCGGCGTGTCGGACTCGGCGTACCTCGAGACCGTGGCCGGCGCGCTGGCCCGGCTCGGAGCCGAGCGCGCGCTCGTGGTCAGCAGCGAGGACGGCCTCGATGAGCTCTCGATCTCGGCGAACACTGCGGTCGTCGAAGTGACCGGGGCCGAGACCCGCCGCTACAGCGTCTGCCCCGACGACTTCGGGCTCGAGCGGGCGCCACTGGACGCGGTCGGCGGCGGCACCCCGGAGCAGAACGCCGAGACCACTCGCCGGATCCTGGCCGGTGAACCCGGCGCGCCGCGCGACATCGCCGTCCTGAACGCGGGGGCGGCGATCTACGCCGGGGGCGTCGCGGACACCCTGGCCGACGGGGTGCGCCTGGCCGCGGCGGCGATCGATACCGGCGCGGCGGCCGGCGCGCTCGATCGATTCGTCGCCCGCACCCGAGAGCTGGCGCCGGCATGAACGTTCTCGAGCGGATCGTCGCCGCTACCCGCGAGGAGGTTGAGCGGCGCCGGCGTGAGGTGCCGGTCGCCGAGCTCGAGCGCCGCGTCGCGCGGGGCAGCCGGGAGCTGCGGCCGTTCGCGGCGGCCCTTGCTCGCCCCGGACTGTCGCTGATCGCCGAGCACAAGCGGAGCTCGCCATCGGCGGGCTTGATCCGGGCGGACGTCACCATCCAGGGGGTCGTCGAGGCGTACGAACGTGGTGGCGCAGCGGCGCTGTCGATCCTGACCGAAGGTCCGAGCTTCGGCGGATCGGTCGCCGATCTCCGATCCGCGCGCGAGGCCAGCGGCCTGCCGCTCCTGCGCAAGGACTTCATCGTGGATCCCTACCAGGTCACCGAGTCGCTGGCCGCCGGCGCGGACGCGATCCTGCTGATCGTCGCCGCGCTGACCCCAGCCGAGCTCTCGGGGCTGCACGGAGCGGCGCAGGGGGTGGGGCTCGCGGTACTCGTCGAGGTCCATGATGAACGCGAGCTCGAGGCGGCGAATGCGATCGAAGCCGAAATCATCGGGATCAACAACCGCGATCTGACCACGCTTGTGGTGGACACCGCGCGTACGTTCGAGCTGCTTCCGCGCGTGCGCGAGGATGCCACCGTCGTGGCCGAGTCCGGCTTCAGCACGCGGCTCGAGCTCGACGAGCTCGAGCGCGCCGGAGTGCAGGCGGTGCTCGTGGGTGAGGCGCTGATGCGCTCGCCGGAGATCGAGTCGGCGTGCCGGGCGCTGGCCGGGGATCCGCCCCTGGCCGGCGGACGCGCTCGCCGCCGCGACTCGCTTTAACCGCACTTCAGCGCTCCCGCTCACACTTGCCCGGCCGGATGAAGTCACTCTTGCGTTCATCGCTCCTGTCGGCGGCTGTCGGCGGCCTGACCGTAGTCGGGGTTCTCCTGGCACTGGGGGTGACCGGTCGCCGAACGATCAGGACGGTGGTCGACGAGGGGCCGCTTTCGGCGTCGAACACCGCCACGGGGCTGACGCCGTACGACATCTACGAGGAAGATGCGCCCGGCGTCGTGCTCGTTCGCGCCGACGTGGATCAGCCTGTCGCGAACCCGTTCGAGTCATCGGCCGGGCAGCAGCCTGGAGTATCGACCGGCTCGGGATTCGAGGTCGACAGCCAGGGCGACATCCTTACCAACTACCACGTGATCGCCGGGGCACGCAGTGGCGGTGTTTCGGTGGAGTTCGAGCACGGCGTGACGAAGGTGGCGCGGGTCGTGGGAGAAGAGCCGGATGAAGACTTGGCGATCCTCAGGGTCGATGCCCAGGGACTCGACCTGAATCCACTCGAGCTCGGAGACTCCGCCACGACGCGCGTCGGCGACCCCACGCTCGCGATCGGCGACCCGTTCGGCCTCGACCGCACGCTGTCCAGCGGCATCGTCTCGGCGCTCCAGCGCCAGATCACGGCGCCGAGCGGATTCGCGATCGACAACGTGATCCAGACCGATGCCCCGCTCGATCCGACTACCTCCGGGGGCCCGCTGATCGATGCCGCCGGCCTGGTGATCGGGGTGAACTCGGAGATCGAGACGAGCGAGGGCGCCAGCGGCACCGTCCTGGTCAGCTTCGCGATTCCGATCAACACCGTCAGCGCGCTGCTGCGGCGGCTGCGGCACGTTGCCGTCGGGTCCAAATGAGTCAAGCCGGGCGTACGAGATCTCCGCGCGACCGTACGATGTGTCTATGGCTGCCCCCGTCATCCCGAGGATCAAGCTCTGCGGCATCACGACGCGTGACGATGCCGAGCTCGCGGTCGCCGTCGGCGCCTGGGCGATCGGGCTGAACTTCTGGCCGCGGTCTCCGCGGCGCTGCGATCTCGACACGGCCACCGAGATCGCGGCCGCGGTGAAGCGGCGGATAGAGGTCGTCGGCGTGTTCGTGAACCCGACGCTCGGGCAGGTTGCCGCTATCGCGGAGGCCGTCGGGCTGACGATGATCCAGCTCCACGGCGACGAAGGCCCCGCGTTCTGCGCCGAGACGGCGCGCCGCACCGGCTGTAAGGTGATCAAGGCGGCCCGTGTGCACAGCGGCGCCGATATCCAGGCGCTGTCCGCCTTCCACGTCGACTACCACCTGCTCGACAGTCACATCCCCGGGCAGCGCGGCGGCACTGGCGAAACCTTCGCGTGGGAGCTCGCCCGCGCCCATCGCGGGCGCGTACCGTTGATTCTGAGCGGCGGGCTGACACCCGAGAACGTCGCCGAGGCGATCGCGGCCGTGCACCCGTTCGCGGTTGACGTGGCGAGCGGGGTCGAGGCCCGTCCCGGCGTGAAAGATCCGGACAAGGTCCGGGCGTTCGTGAACGCGGTGGCGGCGGCGAAAGCGGCCCAGCCTGAGGTGGCGGCGTGACCGTGGTCGAGCATCGCTTCGGTCGGTACGGGGGCCAGTATGTGCCGGAGACGCTGATGCCCGCCCTGGACGAGCTCGAGCGGGCATGGATCGAGGCGTGGGACGATGCCGGTTACCGCTCCAAGCTCGACGGCCTGCTGCGGGACTACGTCGGGCGCCCCACGCCGCTCTATCACGCGCGCCGCCTCAGCGAGGTGGCCGGCCATCCGATCTACCTCAAGCGCGAAGACCTCAATCACACCGGCGCGCACAAGATCAACAACGCCCTCGGTCAGGCGCTGCTCGCTATCCGGATGGGCAAGCGGCGGATCATCGCCGAGACCGGCGCCGGTCAGCATGGCGTGGCGACCGCGACCGCGTGTGCGCTGCTCGGGCTCGAATGCGTGGTGTACATGGGCACGGAGGACATGCGCCGCCAGCAGCCCAACGTGGCCCGGATGGATCTGCTCGGCGCGCGCGTCGAGGCCGTCGATGCCGGCGCCCGGACGCTCAAGGAGGCCGTCTCTGAGGCGATCCGCGACTGGGTGACCAACGTCGCCACCACGCACTACATCATCGGCTCGTGCGTCGGTCCCGCGCCGTATCCGGCCATGGTCCGGGATCTGCAGCGCGTGATCGGCGACGAGGCGCGCGCACAGCTGCTCGAACGGTGCGGGCGGCTCCCACAGCGGGTGATTGCGTGCGTGGGCGGAGGGTCGAATTCGATCGGCGTGTTCACGCCATTCGTCGCCGACGCCGAGGTCGAGCTGATTGGCGTCGAGGCCGCGGGGGAGGGCCTCGAGAGCGGGCGCCACGGGGCGCCGTTGACCGCTGGGGGGCTGCCCGGGGTGCTGCACGGCGCGTTCTCGGCGGTGATGCAGGACGAGGACGGGCAGATCCTCGAGGCACACTCGATCTCGGCCGGGCTCGATTACCCGGGGAGCGGCCCTGAGCATGCGTGGCTGCGCGACTCGGGTCGAGCGCGATACGTCGCCGTCACCGACCGGGAAGCGCTGGCCGCGTTCGCACGCACCGCCCGGCTCGAGGGGATCATCCCCGCGCTCGAATCCGCGCACGCCGTCGCATGGGCGCTCTCGGGTGGCTCTAGCGATCTCGATCTGATCTGTCTCTCCGGGCGCGGAGACAAGGACCTCGCCGAAGCGATCGCGCATCTCGAGTCCATCGGCGAGCAATGATCGCCCCCGAACACCTCGGCGCCCCCGCCGCGGGCTCCGGGATCGAGACGATTGCCGAGGCGTTCGAGGCCGCCCGCGCCGACGGCCGCCGCGCCGCGCTGATGCCGTACATGATGGGCGGCTTCCCTGACCTCGAACGCTCGCTGGAGATCGGGCTCGCGTACGCAGACGGGGGGGCCGACCTCATCGAGCTCGGCGTCCCGTTCTCCGATCCACTTGCTGACGGGCCCGTGATCCACGCTGCGGGGACTGCGGCACTCAGTGCGGGGACGCGTTTGCACGACGTGCTGGAGCTTGCGCGGGCGATCTCAGCTCGCGTCCCGGTCGTGCTCATGTGCTACGCCAACCCGATCTACGCGCGCGGGCTCGATCGTTTCGCCGACGCGCTGGCCGATAGCGGCGCGAGCGGCTTGATCGTCCCCGACCTGCCGCACGAGGAGGCGCCAGAGATGCTCGAAGCCTGCGAGCGGCGCGGGCTCGCGCTCGTTCCCCTCGTCGCTCCGACGACTCCGCAGGCGCGCCTGGCGCGCATCGGCGAACGCGCCCGGGGGTTCGTGTACACCGTCTCGCTGACCGGAACGACCGGGGAGCGTGCCGGGCTCGCCGACGGCCTGGCCGGGGTGATCTCGCGCGCCAAGGAGCTCACCAGCGTCCCGGTCGCGGTCGGGTTCGGGATCGCGACGCCGGATCAGGCCGCGGCCGCGGCTGAGGCCGGCGCCGACGGGGTGATCGTCGGATCTCGGCTCGTGCGCGCTGCCGCGGAGTCCTCGGATCCGGCTTCCTCGGTCCGCGACTTGGTGCTCGCCCTCGGCCGCGCGCTCCGTTAGGATCAGGACTCGACATGGTCATCCTGATCACCACCGTAGCCGGGCTCGCGGGTTGGATCGTCATGTGGGCGGTGGGGATCAAGGCCGTCGACGCCATGCTGTACGTCCTCCTCCTCGTCGTCATCGCCGTTGGGATCCAGCGCATGATCGGGTCCCTGCCAGGCCGCCGCGAGTAGCGCGGGCCCGCCGCCGCGATGCGATTGCGTAACCGGGTCCTGGCCGGGGCTGCTTGTGTAGCGCTCGTGGCCGTCCTCGCGGCGTGCGGGACGACGACGGACACGACGACCTCGATCACCGGCACGACTCTGACTGTCTACTCGAGCCTTCCCTTGCAGGGCCCCGAGAGCTCAGAGGCGACCGACGTGCTCGACGCGGAGCGACTGGCGCTCCAGCAGGCGGGCAGCAAGGTCGGCCGCTACACGATCACGTTCAAATCGCTCAACGACGCCACCAGCACGGGCTGGAGCCCGAAGCTGATCGCCGACAACGCCCGGACCGTGATCCAGAACAACAATTCCGTCGCCTACATCGGCGAGATCGACCCGAACGCCTCGGCGCAGTCGATCCCGATCACGAATGCGGACCAGGTCCTGCAGGTCAGCCCCTACGACACCGCGATCGGCCTGACCGAGGCGACCGCGGCGGTCGCCGGGTCGCCCGACACCTACTACCAGTCGCTCAGCGCCTACGGACGCACCTTCGGCCGGGTCGTGCCGAACGACACGTATCAGGCGAAGGCGCAGCTCCAAGTGATGAAGGGTCTCGGCGTCAAGAACCTGTCCGTGGCCGACGACGGCACGCCGTACGGCGACGCGATCGCGCTGGCCGTCGAGCAGGACGCGCACGCCTATGGGATCACCGCCCTTCCGGTGCTGCGCGCGGGCGCCGGCCTCGCGAAAAAGGTCAGCAACTCAGTCGCGAACGCGCTGTTCTACGGTGGCGTCGCGAGCACGGGCGCCGACCAGGAGTTCAACGCCGCGGTCGCCGCAGACCCGCCGCTGAAGCTGTTCGGCCCCGGGGGCCTGTACACCGGCGCGTTCGCGGCCGGACTCTCTGCCGCCGCGCAGCGCGTGACTTATCTCAGCGAGCCGGGGCTGAGCACCGCGGAGCTTCCGGTCGCCGGACGGGACTTCGTGAGCGACTTCAAGGCCGCCTACCACCACACGCCGTGGACGCAGGCGATCTTCGGCTACGCGGCGATGCAGCTCGTCCTCGGGTCGTTGCACCGGGCGGCAAACGCCAACGACCGAGCGGAGGACGTCGCGGGCATGCTCGCGACCAAGAAGAGCAGCTGGAGCACGAGCGCCGCGCTGGGCACGTATCCCTTCAGCTCGGTGCTGGGGCCCTACGCGATCGATAAGAACGGCGACACGTCCCTCGCGCCGTACATCTTCAGCCGGGTCAAGGGCGGCAAGCTCGTCGTCTTCAAGGGCCTGATCGTGCCCTGAGCGTTCGCGCTCCGTGAGCCACGCGTTAGCGTCAGTTGGTCGCGCCCGCCGACCCGCGATCTCCGCCGCACTGGTCCATACGATGCCTAGGTGGCCTGGATCGCAGAGGAGCGAAACTTGAGCTCTCGACTGACCGTCCTCGCGATCGTCGCCCTCGCGCTGGTCGTGGCGCTCGTGAGCTGTGGCGGGTCGGCGTCCAACGGCCGCATCTCGGGCCACCGGCTGACGATCTACGCAAGCCTGCCCGAGCAGGGTCAATGGAGCTCTCAGGGGCTCGCCGTCCAGCGGGGCGCGCAGCTCGCGCTCGACCAGGCGCACAGCGCGATTGGCAAGTACAAGATCTCATTCGTCGTGCTCGACGACTCGACGGCCAGCGCCGGCACGTGGGTCCCGGGCCTGATCGCCAACAACGCCCATGTCGCCACCACGGACAAGACGACGGTCGGCTACATCGGTGAATTCAACCCGGATGCGAGCGCGATCTCGATCCCGGTCCTGAACCACGCGGGCATCCCGCAGATCAGTCCCGCCGACGGCGCCGCGGGGCTGACCACGGACACCGTGGGAGGCTTTCCCGGTGAGCCTGAGATGTACTACCCGACGCGCACTCGCACCTTCGCGCGCGTGGTGCCCAGCGACAGCACCGAAGCGTCCGTCCAGGCGCGCCTGCAGCTCGGCCTCGGTTGCACCAGGACGTACGCGCTCGACGACGGGAGCGTCTACGGGTCGGACCTGGAGGCGATGTTCCAGCACGACGCCACCGCCGCGGGCCTGCGTGTCGCCGGCATGCGGGAGTACCTACCCACCACGACCTCCTACACGGCCCTGGCGTCGAGCGTGGCCGCCGCCCGGGCGGACTGCGTGTTTCTCAGCGCGAACGCGGAAAACCATGCGGCCGCGGTTGCCAAAGCGGTCGCAGCGGCTCTGCCCCAGGCGAAGATCTTCGCTACCGAGGGGGTGGCCGACGGTGCCTTCCTCGATCCGGCCCAGGGCGGTATTCCCCTCAGCCTGGATCACCGCGTCTACGTCACGATGGCGCCGCTGAACGAGAGCGGGTATCCCCCGGCCGGCCGGACGTTCTTCGCCGCCTACCGGCGGCGCTTCGGGGCGGCTCAGCCCTACGCGATCTACGGCTACGCGGCGATGAGCCTGATGCTCGCGGCAATCGATCGGGCCACCGATCACGGCCGGCACGTGGCCGATCGCGCCACCGTGCTGAAGACGATCTTCGCCACCCGAAACCGCCACAGCGTGCTCGGCACCTACAGCATCGACCGCAACGGCGACACGACGCTGCGCCAGTACGGTGCCTATCGCGTTGCCGGCGGCCGGCTGGTTTTCTTGCGCACGTTCGAGGGTTAGCTTCGGGTTAGGGGCCGTTGGGGCTTGGCTCGCGGGGTGCGCCGAGATTAAGCTGCAGCGCTGTAACCGGGGTGGTGGCGATGAGGCACCGATCCAGCAATCGAAAAAGAGGTGGTCGATTTGGTCGCACGAAGGACAGCCGGGATCTTTCTGGTTGGTGCACTGGTAATCCTTGCCGGCTGCGGCAGCAGCAACAAGAAGAGCACCAAACCGTCATCGAGCTCGAAGACGATCGACATCTACTCGAGCCTGCCGCTGCAGGGCTCGTCGAACGCGCAGACGATCCCGATGGTCAACGGGATCAAGCTTGCATTGTCGCTGGCCCACGACAAGGCCGGACCATGGACGGTCAACTACCAATCGCTCGACGATTCCACCGCGGCGGCCGGGGGATATGACGTCACCCAGACGGCGGCGGACGCGCGCAAGGCGGTCGCGGACCCGAAGACGGTGTACTACATCGGCGAGTTCAACTCGGGCGCCAGTGAGGTCTCGATCCCGATCCTCAACGAGGCGGGGATCCCCCAGGTCAGCCCGGCGAACACCTACGTGGGCCTGACCGTCGCCATCAAGGGGGCGAGCGCCGCCGGGGAGCCCGGCAAGTACTACCCGACGGGTAAGCGCACCTACCTGCGGATCGTCCCCCTGGACACGATCCAGGCGGCCGCCGATCTCGACGCGATGAAGCAGGCCGGTTGCACCCGGGTCGCGGTGGCCAACGACAAGACTCCCTACGGGGCGGGCCTGGCGACGCTGCTCGAGCTCACCAAGGGTCTCTACGGGATCACGATCACGAGCAATACGGGGATCGATCCCAAGGCCCCGAACTATCGTTCCTACGCGGCGACGATCAAGGGTCAGGGAGCCAACTGCTTCGAGTTCGCCGGCATCGTCTCGAACGGCGGCGTTCAGATCACCAAGGACGTCCATACGGCGCTGCCGGCGGCCAAGATCTTCGGGCCCGACGGCATGTGCACGAGCTCGTGGACGGCCGCCTCCGCCGGTGGCGTCCCGGCCAGCATCGATCCGCTGATCGAGTGCACGGTCGCGACGCAGAACCTGACGGCTTACCCGGGCGGCAAGAAGTTCCTCGCCGAATATCAGAAGGCGTACCCAGGCCCGGCGCCTGACCCCTACGCCATCTACGGTTACGAGGCGATGGAGCTCGGCCTGAACACGATCGCCAGCCTCGGCGCGAACGGCGACAACAAGGCCGACGTGCTCAAGGCGCTGTTCGCGGTCAAGGATCGCAGCTCAGTGCTCGGCACGTACGGGTTCGACAAGAACGGCGATACGACGCTCACGGCATACGGCCTGTACAAGGTCGGATCCAACGGCGATCCCGTGTTCTACAAGACGATCACTCCGACGCAGGTCTACAAGTAGACGCCGCGTAAGACGCATAGACAGGAAGGCGGAGGGGGTGCATGGTGCGCCCCCTCCGCATCCGCACGGACCCGTGGATTCCACCTCATTCGCGCCAAGGATGCCCGTGGCCGCAGCTCGCGTCCTGGCGCTGCTGCGGCGCTACGTCGGGCGCTGGGGCCTCTACGTCGCGCTGATCGCGCTGCCGGCGTACTACGGCATCCACGATCTGACCCACGGATACCAGGCCGGCTTCCAGGCCGGGCACCCGGTGATCCGCCACGATCTCACCCAGCTCGGCTTCAACCTGGTCGAGGGGTTGTCCAACGGCGCGATCTGGGCGCTGATCGCGATGGGCTACACGCTCGTGTACGGGATCATCGAGCTGATCAACTTTGCCCACGGCGACGTGTTCATGATCGGCTCGTTCGTCGGTGCGGGGCTGTGGGGCACGCTGGGGCTCGGGTTGGCAACCGGCCCCATAGGTCTGATCGCCGGGCTGGTGCTGACGCTGCTCGTCTGTATGGCCGTGTGCGGATCACTGAACGTGCTGATCGAACGGGTCGCGTACCGCCCGCTCCGTAACGCCCCCAAGCTGGCGCCGCTGATCACCGCCGTCGGCTTCTCGTTCATCCTCCAGAACGTCGGGCTCCTCTGGCGCGGGAGCTCGCCGCAGGGCGTCAACGACCTGATCCGCGAGAACGACACCGTGTTTCAGATCTCCGGGGTGATCGTCCATCGCGCCGACGTACTCGCCCTCGGGGTGATGATCCCGCTGGTCTTCGCGCTCACGTGGTTCATCAGCAACACCCGCCCGGGCCGGGCGATGCGGGCGACCGCGCAGGACCCGGAAGCGGCGCGGCTGATGGGGATCAACGTCAACACGACGATCTCGCTGACCTTTCTCGTCGGGGGCATGCTGGCGGGCGCCGCCGGGCTCGTCTACGCGCTGTACGAGACGACGGTCTGGTACTTCCAGGGATTCGAAGCCGGCCTGATCGCGTTCACGGCGGCGGTCATGGGCGGGATCGGCAACGTCCGCGGCGCGGTCCTCGGCGGCCTGATCATCGGGCTGATCCAGGAGCTGTCCGACTCGCGTCTGGGCCCACAGTGGACCGAGGCGGTCGTCTTCGGCTATCTGATCCTGGTCATGGTCCTGCGGCCACGGGGGCTGCTCGGCGAGGAGACCCGGGAGGCGGGATGAGCGAGCTCGTCGCCCAGCTGACCGAGTGGCGAGATGCGCTGATCGCGTGGCGCGACGCGTTCGTACGGCGGGTGCCGTGGTGGTCGCGCGGGCTTGCGTCGGCGCTGATCGTGATCGGGATCATCCTGCCGTTCTTCTTCGCGCAGGACAGCGGCTTCCTGGGCGCGACGATCGTCGCGCTCGCATACGTGGTGATGGCGCTCGGCCTGAACGTGGTCGTCGGCTTCGCGGGCCTGCTCGACCTCGGCTACGTGGCGTTCTACGCGCTCGGGGCCTACTCGGTGGGGTGGTTCGCGTCTGACTTCTTCTTCAATTCCCACATCCACGTGCTTGTGTCGGGGCTGACAAGTCACGAGGCGGGGATCCACTTCAACTTCGTGCTGATCCTGATCTGCGCGGTGGGGATAACCTCGATCTCGGGGATGCTGATCGGGCTGCCGACGCTGCGGCTCCGCAGCGACTACATCGCGATCGTGACCCTCGCCTTCGGGGAGATCATCGGCGTCGTCGCCACCAACGGCACGAGCATCCATATCGGCCACGGCGAGACCCTGACCGCGGGCAACAACGGGATCCCGGCGCTCGACCTGCCCTACTTCCCCGGCATCGGCTCGTTCAATCTGCTGAAGCTGAGGCCGTGGTACTGGTTGATCTTCGCGATCATGCTCATCGTCCTGTTCACGAATCTGCGGCTCCGCGATTCGCGGATCGGCCGCGCGTGGATCGCGCTGCGCGAGGACGAGGTCGCGGCCGTCTCGATGGGCATCCCGCTGGTCCGGACGAAGCTGATGGCCTACGCGATCGGCGCCACCTTCGGCGGCATGTCGGGAGTGTTCCTCGGCGCCTTCGACACCACCGTGAGCGCCGACCAGTTCCAGTTCTCGTTCTCGATCTTCGTGCTGGCGATGATCATCGTCGGGGGGCTCGGATCGATCTGGGGAGCCGTGCTCGGCGCGCTGCTGCTCTCCTACATCAATTACTACCTGATTCCCGACGTGCTCAACGGGCTACCGAAGGATCTCGGCCTGAACTTCAGCCTGACCGAGCTGTCGTTCGGGATCTTCGGCTTCCTGCTCGTGCTCGTAATGGTCCTGCGCCCCCAGGGCCTGTTCCCGGAGCGAAGACGCAGGCTCGAGCTGACCGAGGGGATCGCGACCGACGACGCGCAGCTCGCCGAGGGCGGCCCATGACCGTGCAGGCCACGGCACCCACGAGTGCGCCGACCGTGCTGCGCGCCGAGCACGTGACCAAGGAGTTCGGCGGTCTGGTCGCGGTCGCCGACGTATCGTTCGACGTCCCGCACATGTCGATCGTGTCGGTGATCGGCCCGAATGGAGCCGGCAAGACGACCCTGTTCAACATGCTGACCGGCCTCTACAAGCCGACCAGCGGGCGGATCCTGGTCGGCGAGCGCAACGTCACGCGCGCGCGGCCGGACGTGATCACCGGCTTAGGGGTCGTGCGCACGTTCCAGAACATCCGCCTGTTCGGCGCGATGAGCGCGGTCGAGAACGTGATGATCGGCCGGCACAGTCGCATGCGCGCGGGTCTGATCGGCTCGA
>Ga0302314_10009649_pt1 | contig 17022 bp, 9 predicted proteins | sample III_Palsa_N2_3_FD_200533 | JGI IMG/M metagenome (GOLD analysis project Ga0302314, IMG submission 200533) | Peat permafrost microbial communities from Stordalen Mire near Abisko, Sweden - III_Palsa_N2_3 | ecosystem: Environmental > Terrestrial > Soil > Palsa > Peat permafrost | place: Sweden...
CGCCGGCCGCGCGCCGGAGCCGCCCGCCCGGCCGCTGTCCTCCCGGGCCCGGGGCCTGCTGACGCTGCGCGGCCGGGTGCCGCGCCCCGGCGGCCCGGCGGAGCAGCCGACCACCATGATCACCCGCCCGACCGGCGACCCGCGCTGGGCAGACCCGCGCTCGCCGGAGGACTCACGGCAGGGGGGCTCACGGCGAGGCGACTCACAGCAGGGGGGCTCACGGCAGGGGGACCCACGGCCGGGGGACCCACGGCCGGGAGAGCCGGTCACCACCCCGGCCACCGGCGTACGCCTCCCGGCGCTCACCTCGTCCCTGCGCGCCGCCCGCTGGCCGGATCCGGCCGAGCTGCTGCTCACCGCGCTGGGTCCGGGCCCCCGGCTGTGGGAGCGCGGCCTGGACCACCCGGACACCCTGGCCCTGCGGCTGGGCAGCGGCGGTCGCCCGACCGCCCCGGTGGTGCTGGACCTGCGCGCGGTCGGCAGCCTCGGGCTGACCGGCCCCCGGCACCGGCTCACCGGCCTGTCCCGGGCACTGCTGGCCCAGCTGGCGGTGCTGCACGGCCCCAGCGTGCTGGAGCTGGTGCTGGTCGCCGCCGACCCGGCCCGCCCGGCCGAGGAGCGTGGCGCGGACTGGTCCTGGCTGTACTGGCTGCCGCAGCTGCGCCCGGGCCGGGGGCAGCCCTGCCGGCTGCTCACCGCGCTCACCGCCGACCAGGCCCAGGCCCGGCTGGCCGAGCTGCGCCGACCGGTGCAGCGGGCGGGCGGGACCACCGTGCTGCTGGTCGACGGCGACCCCGGCAGCCCGGCCGCCCGGGAGTCCCTGGCCCGGATACTGGCCGAGGGCCCGGCGTCCGGGGTGCACCCGATCTGCCTGGCCGAGCATCCCGACCTGCTGCCGCGCGGCCTCGGCGCGACCGCCGCGATCACCGGCGAGGTCGGCACGCTGCTGACGCTGGAACAGCCGGTCACGCCGTCGCACCCATCCGCCTCCGGCGGCCACCACCGGGCGCACCCGGCCCGGGAGCTGATCGAGGGCATCGCCCTGGACGCGGTCTCCCCCGCCTGGGCCGAGGGCCTGGCCCGGGCGCTCGCCCCGCTGCGCGAGGCCGACAGCGGCCACCGCCCCGGCCGGGGCGCCCTGCCGGACGCCCCCCGGCTGCTCGACCTGCTCGGTCTGGACGTGGTCACCCCGGCGCAGATCTCCAGCCGCTGGACCGACCTCCAGGTGGCCTCGGGCGCGCTGCCGGCCGCCCTGGTCGGCGCGGACCGCGACGGCGCCTGCGGCTTCGACCTCACCGAGCACCTGCTGATCGGCGGCGCTCCCGGCTCCGGCCGCACCGAGCTGCTGCGGACGCTGCTGGCGTCGCTGGCCGTGGCCGAACGGCCGGACCGGCTCGGAGTGCTGCTGATCGAGGGCCGCCCGCCGCAGGACCCGGCCCGCAGCCTGCTCCCCTGTCTGGAGCTGCCGCAGGTCACCGGCCATGTCGACGGCACCGACGAGCTGCGGCTGCTGCACGCCGCCCAGGTCCTGACCGCCGAGCTGGACCGGCGCGAACTGCTGCTCCAGGGGCGCTCGTTCGCCTCCTGGCATGCCGAGCGCGCGCTCTCCCGGCTCGCGCCCCCGCGCCGCGCCCAGGACGACTACCCCGGGTCGGCCAGCCCCGGCAGCGGACGGCTCGCGGTCGACACCGCGCCGCCCGCGCGGCTGCTGGTGGTCGTGGACGACTACGACGAACTGCTGCTCCCGGGCCGGGAACGGGCCTCCCTGGCCGCCGCGCTGGACGCGGTCGCGGCCCGCGGCCCACGCCTGGGCGTGCACCTGGCGGTCAGCACCGCCCACCCGGACCGCAGCACCGGCAGCGAGCTGGACGAGGCGGCGCAACTGCGGGTGGCGCTGCGGGTGGACGACCCGCGGCTGTCCGCGCTGCTGATCCATGTCGAGGACGCGGCCACGGTCACCGAGGACCACCCCGGGCGCGGCTACGTCCGCTACGCGGACGGCCGGGTGACCGGCTTCCAGGCCGCGCGGGTCAGCGGCCGGATTCCGCGCACGGCCACGCTGCGGCCGACGGTGGCACCGCTGGACTGGGCCGCCATGGGCGATCCCCCGGCCCGGCGGCAGGTCCGCGAGCTGGGCAACGGCCCGACCGACCTGGCCCTGCTGGCGAGCGCGCTGCAACGCGCGGCGGAGACCCTGGACGTCACGCCCCCGTCCCCGCTGCTGTAACCGCCAGGCCACCGAGGCTCGCCCGGCGGCGGCCTCGCGGCGGCGGGGGCCTCGCGGCGGCAGCCGGGCGGCGGCCTCGCGGCGGCGGCAGGGGCTAGTCGGCGACCAGCAGCGGCAGGGGCTAGTCGGCGACCAGCAGCGGTTCGCCGGTCTGGCCGAGGACCAGCGCCACCGCGCCCAGCGCGCAGGCCTGCGGGCCGAGCGCGGCGGCGGTCACGCTGGTTCCCGCGCTCGGTCCCCCGGCCGACGGCGCGTCCGGGTCGGCCGCCGCCACCGCCTCCCGCAGCGGTCCGAGCACCAGCTCACCGGCCGCGGCCAGGGCCCCGCCGACGATCACCCGTTCCGGGTTGAGCAGGCCGCAGAGCATCCCGGCGACCCGTCCGGCCATCGCCCCGGCCTCGGCCAGGGCCCGCTGACAGCCCCGGTCGCCCTGCCAGGCCATGGTGATGATGTTCCGCAGGCTCACCCGGTCGCCGTACCCGTGCTCCAGACCGCGCATCACCGCCGGCAGGCCGATGTACGACTCCAGGCAGCCGCGCCGACCGCAGCGGCAGAGCTGGCCGCCGGGGTCCATCACCAGGTGGCTGATCTCCCCCGCGGTCCCGGCCGCGCCCCGGACCAGCTGTCCGTTGCTGATGAACGCGGCGCTCACCCCGGCGTGCAGCTTCAGGTAGACCAGCTCCTCGTGGTCGCGCCCGGCCCCCCACTGGCGCTCGGCCAGCGCGCCGAGGTTGGCGTCGTTGTCCACCAGCACCGGCATCCGTAACCGCTCGCCGAGTTCGGCCGCGACCGGTATCCCGGACCAGGCGGAGTAGCGCCGGGCGGCCGGAAGCCCGGTGCGGCGGTCCACCGTGCACGGCAGGCTGACCCCGACGCCGAGGATCCGCGAGCGCCGGGTGCCGATTTCGGCCATCGCGGACTGCACCAGTTCGGCGGCGGCGTGCAGCCCCTGGTGCGGCTCGTAGCGCGGTGGGAGCTCCACCGACCTGGCGATCCGCACCTCGTGCGCGACGTCGGCGATGATCACGTGAACATGCCGGTGGCCGAAGTCGACCCCTATGGCCTCGCCGGTGGCCGGATTGAGCATCACCGCCGACGCCGGCCGTCCGGCCCGGCCGCCGACCGGCGGCAGTTTGGTGCCCAGCTCCATCACGATGTCGTCCGCCACCAGCTCGCTGATCAGCCCGGAGATGGTGGAGCGGGACATTCCGGTGGCGCGGGCGATATCTGCCCGGCTGAGCGTCCCGCGTTCGCGGAGCAGCCGGACCACGGTCTGTCTGGTGCGCTCGGAGCGGGAGTCCCGGGGAAGCGTGGCCATGCCCGAAAGAATCGATCCGCCGCCGCTATTAGTCAAGCACCGAACAAATAGGGTCCGTTGACCGGCTATTAGTTCGGTGAAATTTGTTCATTTACTTCGAAATGCCAGCGTTATTGACGCGCCATTTTGTCGTCGTTAGCTTTCGAAAAACGCGGCAACAAGCACTCCGGCGCGTCCACCGAAGGGACCCATCGTGACTGTGCACAAAAGATCAAGGATCGGCGGAACGGCGCTCGCGGCGGCCGCCGCACTCCTCCTCGCCGCCTGCTCCAGCTCCGGCGGCGGCAGCGGATCCGCCACCGCCTCCGGAGCGGCCTCCGGAGCGTCGGCGACCAGCGGCTCGGCCGCCGGTGCGCTGCCCTCGCTCAAGGGCAAGCACCTGACCGTCCTGGCCGAGTGGACCGGCACCGAGCAGACCGACTTCCAGGCGGTGCTCAGCAGCTTCGAGAAGCAGACCGGGGCCAGCGTCTCCTACCAGTCCGGAGGCTCGAACACCGGCACGGTGCTGCAAACCAAGATCGCCGGTGGCGCGCCGCCCGACGTCGCGCTGCTGCCGGAGCCCGGACTGATCACCACCCTGGCCCAGCAGGGCGCGATCAAGCCGCTCAGCGCGGCCATCCAGCAGGAGGTGGCCGCGGACTACGGCCCCGGCTGGGAGTCCATGGGCACGGTCGGCGGCAAGCTCTACTCGGTGGTCTACAAGGCGTCCGACAAGACCACCTTCTGGTACAACACCGCCGAGTTCAACCAGGCCGGGATCACCCCGCCGAGCAACTGGACCCAGTTCCTGGCCGACTGCCAGACCCTGTCGGACGCCGGGATCACCCCGGTCTCCGTCGGCGGTTCGGACGGCTGGACCCTGGCCGACTGGTTCCAGAACATCTACCTGAGCGAAGCCGGTCCGGCGATGTACAACAAGCTGGCGCACCACCAGATCCCCTGGACCTCGCCATCGGTGATCAAGGCGCTGACCACCTTCGGCCAACTGCTGGGCAACCAGAAGTACCTCGTCGGGGGCGACGCCGGGGCGCTACAGACCTCGTTCAACAACTCGGTGACGCAGACCTTCACCACCCCGCCCAAGGCCGCGATGGTCTTCGAGGGCGACTTCTCGGCCACCCAGATCACCAGCACCACCAAAGCGAAGATCGGCACCGACGCCAAGTTCTTCCCGTTCCCCGGCCCGGCCACCAGCAGCGGCGCCAGCGGCGGCAGTTCGGGCTTCGTCCAGGTCGCCGGGGACATGGCCACGGCGCTGAACACCGATCCGGCCACCATGGAGCTGATCCAGTACCTGGCCTCCCCCGCCGCCGACGCCATCTGGGCGCACGAGGGCGGCTATCTGACGCCGAACAAGCTGGTGCCGCTGTCGGACTACCCGGACGCGACCACCCAGCAGGAGGCGCAGATGCTGATCAGCGCCGGGACCAACGTCGACTTCAGCCTCGACGACCTGTCCCCGGCGGCCTTCGGCGGCACCGTCGGCGCGGGCTACTGGAAGGACATGCAGGACTTCCTGAAGGACCCGGCCAACGTCGAGGGCACCGCCAAGCAGTTGGAGGCGGACGCGAGCAAGGTCACCTGGTCCTCCTGAGCCCGGTCGAGGACCCCGCCGACCACCCCTTCAGCAGCCGGAGGCGCTGACAGCCATGGACACCCCCGCAGCCGCGGCCCCGGGACCCGGCGAACCGCCCGACTCGCCGGTCCCCGGGAGACAGCCCGGGTCCGCCGCATCCGCCACACCCACCGAACCCGCAGTTACCGAACCCGCCCGCACCGGCCCAGCCCCCACCGGGCCTGCCGGGCCCGGCAAGGCCGGGTCAAGCAGGCCCAAGCCCGACCAGCCCCGGCCGAGCAGGCCCAAGCCTGGCAGGCTCAGGCCCGCCAAGCTCAGGCCGAGCAGTCAGGGCGCGCTGCACATCCCGCTGCGGGTCCGCTTCGGCTTCCTCACCCCGGCCGTGGTGATCCTGCTGGCGATCATCGGCTGGCCGATCCTGTTCTCGATCTGGCTCAGCCTGCGCAACGCCGACGGCAGCAGCTTCGTGGGCCTGCACAACTACGTCTCCATCTTCACCGACCCGTCCACCCTGACCGCGCTGCGGAACAACGTGATCTGGCTGGTCACCGCCCCGACCCTGGCCTGCGCCCTGGGCCTGGTCTTCGCGGTGCTGGCGGAGCGGGTGAAGTGGTCCACCGCGTTCAAGATCGTGATCTTCATGCCGATGGCCATCTCCTTCCTGGCCGCCGGGGTGATCTTCGAGCTGGTCTACCAGGCCGACCCGAACATCGGCGTCGCCAACGCGGTGGTGGTCGGCGTGCACGACGTCTTCGCCCCCGCCTCGCACTATCCGAACGCGCAGCCCCGGTCCACCCTCGGCTACCGCTCCGACAAGGCCGGCTACACCAGTCCCGACAGCTACACCGCCGGGTCGGTCGCCACCGTCCCGCTCACCGGCTACTCGGTGCTCGACCTGCCCAAGTCCGCCGCCCAGGCCGTCACCGCCAAGCCGGTCCCCGGCGAGATCACCGGCACCGTCTGGCTGGACCTGGTCTACGGCGGGGGCGGATCTCCCGGCCGGATCGACCCCGGCAAGAAGGGCACCCCGGGCATCACCGTGGACGCGCTCAGCGGGACCACCGTGGTCGCCCATGCCACCGCCGGTGCTGACGGCACCTTCGCCCTGAGCGGGCTGAGACCGGGGACCTCCTACCATCTGGCGCTGCCGGCCTCGGACTTCAGCCAGCCCTACGCCGGCCTGTCCTGGCTCGGACCCGACCTGGTCACCCCGGCCATCATCGTCGCCTACCTGTGGATCTGGGCCGGTTTCGCCATGGTGCTGATCGCCGCCGGACTGAGCGGAATCCCAAGGGAGTTGCAGGAGGCGGCCAAGGTGGACGGCGCGTCCGACTTCCAGATCTTCCGGAAGATCACCATCCCGCTGCTCGCGCCGGTGCTGCTGGTGGTGCTGGTGACCCTGGCCATCAACGTCCTGAAGATCTTCGACTTGGTCTACATCATCGCCCCGGGCTCCACCCTGCCCACCGCCAACGTGCTGGCCGTGCAGATGTGGAGCGTCTCCTTCGGCGGCGCGCAGAACCAGGGCCTGGGCAGCGCCATCGGCGTCTTCCTCTACCTGCTGGTGCTCCCGGCCATGTACGTCAACATCCGGCGGATCCGCCGAGAACGGCGGGAATCATGACCCTGACCAGGGCTGGTGCGAAGGTCCGAGCCCGATCCGCCCGAGCCCGATCCGCCCGAGCCAGGTCCGACAGCGGTCGGCCGAGGCTGGCCGCACGGCTGGCGTCCCGGCTGTCCAGCGGAGTGGTCCAGCTGGTGCTGCTGCTGATCGGCGTGCTCTGGCTGATTCCCACCCTGGGCCTGTTCGTCTCCTCGCTGCGCACACCGGTCGACATCAGCGGCAGCGGCTGGTGGACCGCGCTCGCCCACCCGTCCCAGCTGACCCTCAGCGACTACGTCAACCTGTTCCACGACCAGGGCATGATGCAGTCGCTGTGGAACACCGTGCTGATCACCGTCCCGGCGACGGTGGGGGTGGTGGTGCTGGCCTCGCTCGCGGCCTACGCCTTCGCCTGGATCGACTTCCGTGGCCGGGACTGGCTGTTCGTCGCGGTGATCGGCCTGCTGGTGGTGCCGGTCCAGGTGGCGCTGATCCCGGTGGCCAAGATGTACAAGTACACCCACCTGTTTGGCTCGATAACAGGGGTGGTGCTGTTCCATATCGGCTTCGGGCTGCCGTTCGCCATCTTCCTGCTGCGCAACTTCTTCGCCGGCATCCCGCGCGAACTGCTGGAGGCCGCACGGATGGAGGGCGGGACGGAGTGGGTGATCTTCCGCAAGGTGGTCGTCCCGCTGGGCATGCCGGCCATCGCCTCGCTGGCCATCTTCCAGTTCCTCTGGGTGTGGAACGACATGCTGGTGGCACTGGTCTTCTCGGATACCAGCACCCAGCCACTCACCGTCGAACTCCAGGGCCAGATGCGGCAGTTCGGCAGCAATATCGACATCCTGGCGCCCGGCGCGTTCCTGTCTCTGGTGATCCCGCTGATCGTGTTCTTCTCCTTCCAGCGCTACTTCGTCCAGGGACTGATGGCTGGATCGATGAAGGGCTGACAGGCCGGTCCGGCCGGGTCTCGCGGGGGTGGGTCCGGCCGGGCCATCAGCCATACTTGGCAGCCGGGGGACGTTGGCCAGAGGGACGCCGGGGGACGCCGGCTCCGGCCGGACGCATGGACGCCAGCAGCCAGGAGGAGCGCGCAGGTGGCCGAAATTCGGTTCATCAATGCCACTCGCGTGTTCCGTGGCAGTTGGCGGCCCGCCGTCGCCCAGGTCGACCTCGACGTCCGGGACGGGGAGCTGCTGGTACTCACCGGTCCGTCCGGCAGCGGCAAGTCCACCCTGCTGCGGATGCTCGCCGGGCTGGAACCGCTGGACCAGGGACAGATCCTGATCGGCGGTCAGGACATCGCCCGGGTGGCCCCGGACAAACGCGGGGTCGCCCTGCTCGCCCAGGGCTTCTCACTGTTCCCGCACCTGACTGTCGCCGAGAACATCGCCTTCCCGCTCAGCATGCGCCGGACCTCGGCCCGGGCGGTGAGCAGCCGGGTGACCCAACTCGCCGAGCTGTGCGGCCTGGACCGGCACCTCGCCGCCCGGCCCGACGCGCTGCCGGTCGACCTGCGGCAGCGCGCGATCATGGCTCGGGCGATGGCCACCCGGCCCCGGGTGATCTGCCTGGACGAGCCGATGGCCGGGACCTCGGTCCCGGTGCTGCCGCGGGACCGCACCCCGATCGCCGCCCTCCAGCGCGAGTCCGGGATCACCATGCTCTACGCCACCTGTAGTTCCACCGACGCCTGGGCGATCGCCGACCGGATCGCGGTGATGGACCGCGGCACGGTGCACCAGGTCGGCACCCCGCACCAGGTGTTCGAGGAGCCGGGCACCGTGGCCGTCGCCGAGTTCGTCGGCTCGCCACCAATGAACCTGGTCCCGGCGCTGGTGAGCGACGGGACCGCGCGGATCGGCGAGTTGCTGCTGCCGGTCCGCGCGGACCGGCTCGCGGCGCTCACCAGTGACCGGATCGTGGTCGGGCTGCGTCCCGACGACCTGCTGATCGGCCACGGCGCCGGAGGCATCCGGGCCACGGCGGTGCTGGTCAAGGACTCCGGGCGGGAGTACCTGGTGCACGCCAGGACCGAGGTGCCGGGCGGCACGACCGACCTGGTGATCCGGCGGACCAGCGGCCCGGTCCCGCTGCTCGGCGAGAGCTTCGTGGTCGGTGCCGACCTGGAGCGCGTGCACCTGTTCGACGCGGCGACCGGCCGCAGACTGCCCTGAACCGCACCGGGCCTGAAGCACACCGGGCCTGAACCGCACCGGGCCGCCCCCGCGCGATGCGGGAACGGCCCGGGCTACCTGCTACCTGCTACCTGCTACCTGCTACCTGCTACCTGCTACCTGCTCAGTCAGCGCATCGAACCGGTGCGCAGCAGGGTGCGGATGACCCGCATGGCGACGCTGAGGTTCGCCAGGTCGAAGGACTCCGCACCCCTTATGTCGTCCAGCGTGGACTTGGCCCGGTTGACCAGGGTGGCGTTGGCCTCCGCCCAGGCGTCGAACCGCTGCACCGGGTCGGCCCCCGGCTCACCGTGGCCCAACAGGTCCATGGTCAGCACCGCGTGCGCCGCGAACAGGTCCTCGCGGATCGCCGCGCGGGCCATGGACTGCCAGCGGTCCTGCCGGGGCAGCTCGATGATGCGGTCCAGCAGATCGGTGATCTGCAGCCGGTCACCGAGGTCGTAGTACACCTCGGCGACGGTCCGCACGTCCTGCTCGGTGCGGTCGGCGACCTCGACGATGTCCAGCGTCGGGAAGACCGAGGACAGCCCGGCCATCCGCATCGCCAGCTGCACCGGCACCCCACCGGCGGCCAGCTCCGCGTACACGCTGTCGAACCACTCGCGGTCGGAGCCGCGCAGCAGGTCCGGGAGCATCCCCCAGACCTCGTTGCAGCGGTCCCGGAACACCTCGATGGTCTCGGCGATGTCCAGCGGCTGGCGGCGGTTGTTGAGCAGCCAGCGGGTGGCGCGCTCGACCAGGCGACGGCTGTGCAGCCGCATCTGGGTCTGCAACTCGGCCGGGACGGCGTTGTCCAGCGCCTCGATCTCGGCCCACATGCCCTTCAGGTCGAAGATCGACCGGGCGGCCGTGTGCGAGCGGACGATCTCCTCGTAGGTCGCCCCGGTCTCCTCCTTCAGCCGGAACGCGAAGGTGCAACCGCCCCGGTTGATGGTCTCGTTGACCAGCACCGTGGTGATGATCTCGCGGTGCAGCGCGTGCGCGTCGATCTGCTCGCCGAAGCGCTCCTGCAACTGCGCCGGGAAGTAGCGGTGCAGCTTGCCGCGCAGGTACGGGTCGTCGGGCAGCTCGGACGCCAGGATCTCGTCGGACAGGGTGATCTTGGTGTAGGCGAGCAGCACCGACATCTCGGGCTGGGTCAGCCCGCGTCCTGCCGCTCCCCGCTCGCGCAGCTGCGCTCCGCTGGGCAGGAACTCCAGCGCCCGGTTCAGGTACCCGTCGGCGACCAGCCTGCGCATCATCCGGGCATGGACGTTGAGCATGCTCGGCGCCTGGGCGCAGGCGTTGGCCAGCGCGACGTTCTGCGCGTAGTTGTTCTGAAGCACGTGGTCGGCGATGTCATCGGTCATCTCGGCGAGCAGCACGTTGCGCTGCTCCACCGTCATCTCGCCGTCGCTGACGACCCGGTTGAGCAGGATCTTGATGTTGACCTCGTGGTCGGAGGTGTCCACCCCGGCCGAGTTGTCGATGGCGTCGGTGTTGACCGCGCCGCCGGTGGGCTCGCCGTCCGGGCCGATCGGGCCGCCGCTGGTGGCGAACTCGATCCGGCCGAGCTGGGTCGCGCCCAGGTTGCCGCCCTCACCGAGGACCTTGACCCGCAGGTCGGCGCCGTTGACCCGGATCGCGTCGTTGGCCTTGTCGCCGACCTCGGCGTTGTTCTCCGCCGTCGCCTTGACGTAGGTGCCGATGCCGCCGTTCCAGAGCAGGTCGACCGGCGCGAGCAGGATCGTCTTCATCAGCTCGGCGGGGGTGAGCCGGGAGACCCCGTTCTCGATGCCGAGCGCGGCGCGCATCTGCGCGGTGATGTTGATCGACTTGGCGGACCGCGGGAAGATCCCGCCGCCGGCCGAGATCAGCGCCTTGTCGTAGTCCTCCCAGGAGCTGCGCGGCAGGTCGAACAGCCGCCGCCGCTCGACGAAGGAGCTCGCCGCGTCCGGGGTGGGGTCGATGAAGATGTGCCGGTGGTCGAAGGCCGCGACCAACCGGATGTGCTCGCTGAGCAGCATGCCGTTGCCGAAGACGTCACCGGACATGTCGCCGATGCCGACGACGCTGAAGTCCTCCGTCTGGGTGTTGTGGCCCAGCTCGCGAAAGTGCCGCTCGACCGACACCCAGGCGCCCTTGGCGGTGATGCCCATGCCCTTGTGGTCGTATCCGGCCGAGCCGCCGGACGCGAAGGCGTCGCCGAGCCAGAAGCCGTACGACTGGGCGACCTCGTTGGCGATGTCGGAGAAGGTCGCGGTGCCCTTGTCGGCGGCGACCACCAGGTAGGTGTCGTCCCCGTCGTGCCGGACCACGTCCTTGGGCGGGACAACTCCCCCACCGGGGATCAGGTTGTCGGTGATGTCCAGCAGGCCGCAGATGAAGGTCTTGTAGGACGAGATGCCCTCGGCCAGCCAGGCGGCGCGGTCCACCGTCGGGTCGGGCAGCTGCTTGGCGACGAAGCCGCCCTTGGAGCCGACCGGCACAATCACGGTGTTCTTCACCATCTGCGCCTTGACCAGGCCCAGCACCTCGGTGCGGAAGTCCTCGCGGCGGTCGGACCAGCGCAGCCCGCCTCGGGCGACCTTGCCGAAACGCAGGTGCACGCCCTCGACCTGCGGTGAGTAGACCCAGATCTCGTAGGCCGGGCGGGGCGCGGGCAGGTCCGGGATGGCCTGCGGGTCGAACTTCATCGACACATAGGCGTGCGGCTCGCCGGTCTGCGGGTCGCGCTGGAAGAAGTTGGTCCGCAGGGTGGCCTTGATCAGCGACAGGAACGAGCGCAGGATGCGGTCCTCGTCCAGGCTGACGACCTGGTCCAGCGCGCCGTCCAGCTCCTCCAGGATGCCCTCGGTCAGCTCGTCCGAGCCCGACCTGTGGGCCGGCGACAGCCGCGCCTCGAACAGGTTGACCAGCAGGTGGGTGGCGTGGACGTTGTTGGTGAGCGCGTCCTCCACGTAGTCCTGGGAGAAGGTCGACCCGGCCTGCCGCAGGTACTTGGCGTAGGCGCGCAGCACCACGGCCTGGCGCCAGGTCAGTCCGGCGCGCAGGATCAGCGAGTTGAAGCCGTCGTTCTCGGCCTTGCCGGTCCAGGCGGCGGCGAAGGCGTCGTGGAACCGCTCGCGGGCCTCGTCGCTGATGCTGTCGACGGTCTCCGAGCGCAGCCGCAGGCCGAAGTCGTAGACCCAGGCGGTGCTGCCGTCGCTGCGGGTCAGCTCGTACGGGTGCTCGTCGAGGACCTCGACGCCGAGCCGCTGGAGCACCGGCAGGACCTCGCTGAGCGAGACCGAGCCGCCCACCCAGTAGATCTTGAAGCGGTTCTCGTCGGCGGGCGCCCCGTCGACGTGGTAGAGGTTCAGCCGGAAGTCGGTCGGGCCGGTCAGCGACTCCAGCCGACGCATGTCGGCGACCGCCTGGGCCGGGCCGAAGTCGGCGCGGTAGCCGTCCGGGAAGGCGCTCCCGTAGCGGCGGAAGGCGACGGCGGCCTCCTCCTCGCTGTAGTCGAGGGTGAGTTCCTCGTTGAAGTTGTCGGCCCAGGAGCGGGCGGCCTCGGCCAGCCTGCCCTCCAGCCGCTCCACGTCGGCGTCGGTGAGCATCGGCAGTTCGCTCCCGGCCGGGACCCGCACCAGGAAGTGCAACCGGGCGAGCACCGACTCGGTGTTCCACACCGTGTAGTCGATGGCCGAACCGCCGAGCTCCTGCATCAGCAGGTCCATCAGCCGCAGCCGGACGCCGGTGGTGTAGCGGTCACGCGGCAGGTACACCAGCGCGGAGAAGTAGCGTCCGTACTCGTCCTGACGCAGGAACAGCCGCAGCCTGCGGCGCTCCTGGAGGTGCAGCACGTTCAACGCGACCGACAGCAGCTCGTCGACCGGGGTCTGGAACAGCTCGTCCCGGGGGTAGGTGGCGAGGATCTGCACCAGGTCGCGGGCGTCGTGGCTCTCCGGGGTGAAGCCGGAGTCGGCGACGACCTGGGCCACCTTGACCCGTACCACCGGGATCCGGGTGACCGCCTCGGTGTACGCGGACGCGGTCAGCAGGCCCAGGAACCGGCGCTCGCCGACGACGTTGCCCTCGGCGTCGAACTTCTTGACGCCCACGTAGTCCAAGTAGGAGGGACGGTGCACGGTGGACCGGCTGTTCGCCTTGGTCAGCACCAGCAGCCGCTTCTCCCGGGCCTTGTCCCGGGCCGGGGCGGCGAGGCGGCCGAAGGAGGCGGAGGCCATGGTGTCGCCGGCGTGCGCGTGGGCGCGCGGGTCGGAGCGCAGCACCCCGAGGCCGGTGCCGGGCACGGCCTGCAACAGGTCCTCACCCTCCTCGGACTGGACCAGGTCGTACTCGCGGTAGCCGAGGAAGGTGAAGTGGTCGTCGGCGAGCCAGCGCAGCAGCTCCTGCGCCTCCCCGACCTCGGTGCCGGGCAGCTCGGCCGGCGGCGCGGCATGCAGGTCGTCGGCCAGGCGCAGCGCGCCCTCGCGCATCTTGGTCCAGTCCTCGACCACCTCGCGGACATCCACCAGGACGCGGCGCAGGTCGGCCTCGATGGAGGCCAGCTCCTCGGGCTCGGTGGCCCGGTCGATCTCGATGTGCATCCAGGACTCAGGCAGGGCGTCCTGGGGGATTCCAGCACCGCGCGGATCGGCGTCGAGAACCTCCAGCAGCTTGCCGGTGATGTCGCGGCGGACCAGCAACTGCGGGTGCACCACCACCTGGATCGCCCGGCCCAGGCGGCTCAGCTCGTTGGTCACCGAGTCGACCAGGAAGGGCATGTCGTCGGTGACGATCTCGACCACGGTGTGGCCGCTGGACCAGCCGTCCTCCTCCGCGGTCGGGGTCGAGACCCGGACCACGGCCGTGCCCTGCGGGCGGTTCACCGCGAGTGCGTAGTGGGAGGCCGCCGCGCCGTAGATGTCGGCCGGGTCCCGGTCGAGCAGGTCCTCGGGGGCGGTGTGCAGGTAGTAGCGCTTCAGATAGGAGGCCAGCGCCCCCTCACCGAGTGGCTCCCCCTGAGCGGCCTTGCTGAGCAGGTCGGCCTTCGCTGCGTCCAGCTGGGTCTGCATGGTTATCTGGCTCCTGTCGCGCGCCGTTGCGTGACTCGGTGGTGTTCGTCTGGTGCCTGGAACCGCCGAGACTGTCCGTATCCTCCCGCATGTCCGGTAACGGAAGCGAATGAGCCGGCGAATCCCACGCATCGACGAGGTTTCAGGCCGAGCCTAACGGGGGTATGTGGCACTGTCAGGGGCCGGATCGGAGCAGTGCGTCAGGATCTTTGGTCCCAGGTGTACGAGTTGTCCATGTGGAGCCTGTGCGTCCGGTGAACGCCTGGGGGCCCGGTGAACGCCTGGGGGCCCGGGTGGCGCGGGTACGTCGGGACGCCCGGGCGGTGTCAGCCCGCGATCAGCTCCTCGGCGTAACCGATGGCCTCGGCCAGGGTGTCGGCGACCGGCACCCCGACCCGCTCCAGCTCGCGGCGGGTGTGCGAGCCGCCCGCGAACAGCACCGCGTGCGCGCCCGCGTGCGCGGCGGCGCGGGCGTCATCCAGGGCGTCGCCTATCACCACGGTGCGGGCGGGGCCGACCCGTTCCGCCGCCAGCGCGTCCAAGTGCCGCACCAGGTAGTCAGCCTTGCCGGTGATCCCGGAGGTGCCGTCGCGGCCGTCGACCCGGATGAAGTGCCGTTCCACGCCGAGCCGCCGCACCAGCGGGACCAACTCGGCGTGGTCGTACAGCGAAAGCAGTGACTGCGAGCGGTCGGCCCCCGCGCCGACCCACTGCGCCAGCAGCCCCTCGGCCCCGGCCGTCAGCGCACAGCCCTCGCGGTGGGCGGTGTAGTGCAGGTGGAAGCACGCGTCCATCTGCTCCCACTCGTCCAGAGCGGGCCTGCGACCCATCCGCAGCTCGTAGAAATCGATGACGGGGACGCGATAGGTCTCCCGGTACTGCTCCACCGTGAGCGGGGCGAAGCCCAGCTCGGCGAACGCCGCGTTGCTGGCCGCGACGACCGCGTCGATGTCGTCGAAGAGGGTTCCGTTCCAGTCCCAGACGATATGTGCACGCATGAATGGACCGTATCGGGTGGCACTGACAATCGGCAGCGGGTTTTTCGCCGGGCTTCCGTTGTCGGCCGTCGAGGGTGGTTCAGGCCAGTAGGCCGGGGATCTCCTGGACCGCGTACCAGAGCAGTTCGTGGTCCTCCGCGCCGTCCACGGTGAAGCGGGCGTCCTCGTCCCCACCGTCGGCGGCGGTGACCGCCCCGGCCGCGGCGGCGACGTCCGTCCGGACCTCCTCCTCGTCCGCGTCGGCGTGCACGGCCGCGGCCTTGGCCAGCGGCAGCGATCCGGTCAGGACGACCGCACCGAGTGCGGCGGAGTGCTCGTGCTCGGCCGCCACCTGCAAGCGGACCTCGCCGTCCGGCACGTCCAGGGCGACCACCACCCGGCGGCGCGGTGCCTTGTCGTCCTCGGCCAGCAGTCGCAGCGAGGACTGCGCCGCCCGCACCAGCGCCGCGTACTCCAACTCCTCGATGTCGTCGCTGAGATACCACTCCCGAAGGGCGGGGGTGACCGCGTAGGCACGCAGCGGGGCCCCGCCGAGGCTGCCCTCGGCATGCGCCAGCGCGAGGGCGTTCAGAGTGGTGGGCACATACACGCGCATCGGGGGGCGCTCCGTGGTGGTCGGGTGGGTCGGCCTGGGGGTTCCGGCCCGCGGATTCGGAGCCTGGGCTCCCTGCGCCCAGCATAGGCGTCCAGCGGCGGTCCGAGCCCTGCGGAGGGGGTCACCCGAACGGCCCCGGCGCTTGCCCGATCGGGTTACCCCAGATCGCTGCGAGTGAGCGCCGCCGCCTCCGATGCTTCGATGTTTGCGCAGGTCAGATGGCCTTTTTCACTCGGATAAGTGAACTTCGCAGGGTGACCCCGGGAGCGCGGACCCTCCTTGTCGCTGTCGGTGGCAGCCGGTACCACTGTGCTCACGCAGTGCACGCTTCGCCCTCGACTGCACTCTCCGCCCACGCCTTCGCGCTCGCCCTCGCCCATGACAGGGGTTGCCACCATGCTCCAGACCGAGCCTCAGCCGACCGTACGACGCCTGTACCCGCGCTTGGCGCCCGTCATGGAACCCGCGCCGACCGCCGAAGCCCCCGTGCCCTCACCGTCGCCCTCAACTTCGACCACGCCGGGGGTCAGGCTGGGGCGGGTGCACGGGGTGGGCGCGAGTCGGCTCAGGCACCACGATCCGACCCCCACCCGCACCGGGGACAACCAGCTGGCCAGCCGCTATGCGCAACGGCTGCTGGAGGTACTCAGCGGGCACCGGGTCTGCGAGCAGCTGACCGCCATCGCCACCGAGGAGGTGCACAACGACGTGCGGACGCTCGTCCGCCGCCGCTGCCTGCTCGGTCCGAACGGCTCGCTCCCGGTGCTCTGGAAGGTCTTCGACGACTCTCCGGCCCCGGGGGTGCTGGAGGTGGCCGCGTCCGTCCGGGTCGGCGAGCGGCTGGAGATGTTGGCATTCCGACTGGAACTGCGCCGGATCGCGCGCCGCCCGGACGGAACATGGCGGTTCACCGCCCTGGAGACCAGGTGGTGAACCGCCATGTCACGGCTCGCGCCGCCGTTACTGCGGCTGCTGCTACTGCCGGTGCTACTTCTTGCGGCGGCGGCCCTTGGCGCTCTTGCGACGGTCCGCGCGGGTCTCCGTCACCTCGTCCTCGTCGGCAGCGTCGTCGTTGACGAAGTCACCCTCGATCACGCCGCCCACGCCGTCCACCGAGGGGGCGGTGTAGTGCAGCCGGTCCGGACGGGCCGGGGCCTCCAGGCCCTTGGCCCGGATCTCCGGACGGCTCGCGCCCTCGACCGGGTCGGAGCCCTTGTCGAGGTCGACGGCCTCGGCCGAGTCGGCCAGCGGAACGTCCTCGACCTGCTGCTCGACCTGGACCTCCAGGTTGAACAGGTAGCCGACCGACTCCTCCTTGATGCCCTCCATCATCGCGGCGAACATGTCGAAGCCCTCGCGCTGGTACTCGACCAGGGGGTCACGCTGGGCCAGGGCCCGCATGCCGATGCCCTCCTGGAGGTAGTCCATCTCGTAGAGGTGCTCGCGCCAGCGGCGGTCCAGCACC
>Ga0302314_10009651_pt1 | contig 17021 bp, 15 predicted proteins | sample III_Palsa_N2_3_FD_200533 | JGI IMG/M metagenome (GOLD analysis project Ga0302314, IMG submission 200533) | Peat permafrost microbial communities from Stordalen Mire near Abisko, Sweden - III_Palsa_N2_3 | ecosystem: Environmental > Terrestrial > Soil > Palsa > Peat permafrost | place: Sweden...
ACGGCAACATCATCCTCGGCCCGCCGCGCTGACCGGTCCGTCCCACGTTCCCGACGACCCCGGATTCCCGAGAGGCATCACCATGACTCAGCAGCAGCGCCGTGACCTCGATGAACTCCTGCGCCACGGACCGCTTGACGTCGGCGGCGACATCGCCGAGCAGCGGGCGGTCTTCCATGAGATGACGGCCTCGGTGCCGCTGCCCGAGGACGTCTCGGCCACCCATGGCGAGCTCGGCGGGGTGCCGGTCATCACTGTCGAGACGCCCGCCAACGACCCCTCAGTGGTCCTGCTGTACTTCCACGGTGGTGCCTATGCCCTTGGTTCGGCGCCCGACTCCGTGGGCCTGGCCGCCGACGTCTCCCGGCGCGCCGGAGCCAGGGTCGTATCGGTCGACTACCGCCTCGCCCCCGAACACCCGTTCCCCGCAGCCCTCGACGACGCCGTGGCCGCCTACCGCGCGTTGCTCGACCAGGGTGTTCCCAGCACAAGGATCGCGTTCGTGGGCGAGTCCGCAGGCGGCGGCCTGGTCGCGGCCACCCTGGTCGCGCTCAGGGACGCCGACCAGCCCCAGCCCTCCTCGGCCGCGCTCTTCTCCCCCTGGGTCGACCTGACCGTCTCCGGTGCCAGCGCGACCACCAAGGCCGCCCTCGACCCCGCCCTCACCCCCCAGGCCCTGCGCACCAGGGCCCGCGACTACCTCGGCGAGCGCGACACCGCCACACCGCTGGCCAGCCCCGTCTTCGCCGACCTCACCGGGCTGCCACCGCTGCTCATCCAGGTCGGTTCCCACGAGATCCTGCTCGACGACGCCCTCCGCCTCGCCTCCCGCGCCGCCTACCACGACGTCGCGGTCGAGCTCCAGGTCTGGCCCGAGGTTCCGCACGTCTTCCAGGGGTTCGCGGCCCTCCTGGACGACGCGGACCGCGCCCTGAACGCGGCTGCCGCGTTCCTCACGCGCGCCTGGGCCGCCTGACGCTCATTGATCCCGCCGCGATGGCGCGCCCTAGCTGAGGCCCGCGGCCGCCGTGCGGAGTTCGTCGAAGGCTGCTCGGGTGAGGGCGGCCAGCTCGCCGGGGTCGTCGTCGCGGGCGGGGTCCGTCCACCGTGCGTATCCCAGCCTGAACGCGAGCACGCCCAGTTCGGCGGCGACCTGGGCGGTGGGTTCCGCGACGCCGCGCCGCTTCAGTGCGTCGACCATCGTCGCGGCCATGCCGGCGCTCTTCAGCGCCGCGCGGCTGCGCAGCTCCTCGTTCGCCTCGATCGCCGCGTGCAGCAGCGGACCGAGCGAGCGGTTGAACGCTGTCATCTCTCCCGACGCGCGCTCCAGGCCGGCCGCGACGGCCGTCATCGGCGTCGCCTCCTCGGGGGCTGCGTCGATGCCTTCGGCCAGCAGCCGGCTCAGGGCCTGCTGCCCTGCGGTGAGGATCTCGCGCTTGTCCGCGAAGTGGCGAAAGAACGTGCTGCGCGTCAGTTCGGCGCGCTCGGCGATCTGCGCGACCGTCGTCTCGTCGTAGCCCTGCTCGGCGAACAGCCCGAGCGCCGCCACGACCAGACGCTGACGCGCATCCGGTTTCCATCTCGGCATGTCGCCATCGTAGTCGACGGGACAGGTGTCGCATCATCCGCTACGGTGATGGGACACCAGTCGCATCACTGCTTGGAGCTCGTCATGCGCGTCTTCATCACCGGCGGAACCGGCCTCATCGGCTCGGCCGTCGTCACCGAACTGCTCTCCGCGGGACACTCGGTCACCGCCCTCGCCCGCTCCGACGCCTCCGCGGCGCAGGTCAAGGCCGCCGGCGCCGAGGTGCTCCGCGGCCGACTCGCCGACCTCGCCGTGCTGCGAGCCGGCGCGGAGCGGGCCGACGGCGTCATCCACCTCGCCTTCAGCAACGACTTCAGCTCGCCCGAGGCCCTGGCCCGGGGCGTCGCCGAGGAGGCCGCCGCGCTCGCGACGCTCGGCGACGCCTTCGTCGGCACGGACCGCCCGCTCGTCACCGTGGCCGGCACGCCCTACCAGCCGGGGCGTGCTTCCACCGAGGACGACGCCCTGCCGACCCAGGGACCGGTCGCCGGCCGCAGCCGGTCGGTGACCCGCGCGCTCGAACTCGCCTCCCGCGGCGTGCGCAGCTCGGCGGTACGGCTGCCGCGCACGGTCCACAACCAGGGCCGGGGCGGGTTCGCCGGGCTGCTCACCGACATCGCCCGCCGAACCGGCGTCGCCGGCTACCCCGGAGACGGCGCGCAGCGCTGGCCGGCCGTCCACGCGCGGGACGCCGCCGTGATGTTCCGGCTCGCCCTGGAGCAGGCCCCGGCCGGAAGCTCCTGGCACGCCGTCGCCGACGAGGGCGACACGGTCCGCGACATCGCCGCGGTCATCGGCCGACGGCTCGGCCTGCCCGTCGAGTCGGTACCGCAGGAGAACTTCGGCACCCTCGGCCCGATCTTCGCCACCGACCAGCCCGCGTCCAGCGCCCGCACCCGCGCCACCCTCGGCTGGCAGCCGACCCACCCGAGCCTGCTCGCCGACCTGGAGAACCTCGAACCCTGAACCGCGCCCGGACAGCCCTGACGCCCGCGTCGAAGGTGCGCTTGGCTGCCTCGATCGCGCCGGAGGCGACGTTGCTGATCCGGCTCGGCCCGTCGGCCCGTCGGCCCTGAGCCGGTCGAGCCCGTTGTCACCTGCCACCGACATCGCGGGCCGGCCTGGGCCCCCGGGCCGGTCCCCTCGCCCAGGGGCAGGCCGGGTGGACGTCAGGGTGTCGTAATGAGTCGTTTCGGCTGATTCATCCGGCCGCGGCCTACGGTCGTGCCAGCGGGGCCACCCGCCGACGCCCGATCTGCCAAGGAAACGACTGATGGATCCCGACGACAGCCACCCTGACACTCCGTCACCCGCGCCCCGACGGCCCGATCGAGGAGGCAGCACTGCTGCCGCGCCCGGCACGGGGTCCGGCAGGGGGCGCGCGGAACCGCCACGTGAGCCGCACCGCCCCGGGCGGCTGCGGCAGGCGATCGAAGCCGCTGGGGCGAGGGGCCGCCGGCTGCGGGCCGCACTCGCCGGGGGGCCGCCGCCCGGTCCGGCGCGTCCGGAGTTCTGGCGCAGCCCGATCCGGGGCCCGTGGCTGACCTCGGTCCTAGGAGCGGGCCTGCTGGTCGGCATCCCGGTGATGTTCGTGACCGGGCTGCTGTCCTACGCCGCCTACAACCCGGATCTGGCGGCGGTCAACGACCAGACCCCGGACAAGGGCTGGCTGGGCTTCTACCTCTTCTCCTGGCCCACCGATCCGTCCTGGCTCTACCGGCTCACACAGGGCGTGCACGTCACCCTGGGCGTGGTGCTGGTGCCGGTGCTGCTGGCCAAGCTGTGGTCGGTGATCCCCAGGCTGTTCTCCTGGCCGCCGGTGCGGTCGGCGGCCCACGCCCTGGACCGGCTGTCACTGCTGCTGCTGGTCGGCGGTGCGCTGTTCGAGTTCGTCACCGGCCTGCTGAACATCCAGCTGCACTACATCTTCCCGGGGTCCTTCTACACCCTGCACTTCTACGGCGCCTGGGTGTTCATCGGCGCCTTCGTCGTGCACACCGCGTTCAGGATCCCGGTGATGGTCCGGGCCCTGCGCAGCCGTCGACTGCGTACCGAAATGCGGACCAGCACCGGCGCGACGCTGCCCGAGCCGCCGGACGACACCGGCCTGGTGTCGCCACGGCCCGCCCCGGCGACCATCTCACGGCGCGGCGCGCTCGGGACGGTGGGCCTGGGCTCCCTGGTGCTGTTCGCGGTGACGGCGGGTCAGAGCATCGGCGGCTCGCTGCGTCGGACCGCGCTGCTGGCGCCGCACGGCCAGGAGCCGGGCGGCGGACCCGACGGCTTCCAGATCAACAAGACCGCCGCGTCCGTCGGCATCCGCGCCGCCGACATCGGCCCGCAGTGGCGGCTGGTGGTCCGCGGCCCCGGGCACGAGAGTGTCCTGACCCGGGACCAGGTGCTGGCGCTGCCGCAGCACGAGGCTGCGTTGCCGATCGCCTGCGTGGAGGGCTGGTCCACCGCCGACCAGCACTGGAGCGGGGTGCGACTGCGGGACCTGGCCGCCATGGCGGGTTTCCCCGGCCGGGCGCCGGAGGTGTTCGTCGAGTCCGTGGAGCGCGGCGGCTCCTTCGGCTCCACCGTGCTGCGCGCCAACCAGGTGCAGGACCCGCGCTCGCTGCTCGCGCTACGGGTCAACGGCGCCGACCTGTCCCCGGACCACGGCTACCCGGCCCGGATCATCGTCCCGGCCAACCCCGGGGTGCACAACACCAAGTGGGTCACCCGGCTGACCTTCGGAGCCGCCTCGTGAAGGGCGCCCGCGAGCGCTACGGCGCCTCCCCGCTGCACCTGCTGGCCGTCCTGTGCTCCTTCGCGCTGGCCCTGTACGCCGGACTGCGGCTGCTCAAGGGCGACCCGGTCGCGGTCGCCGTCTGGTTCGTGGCCGCCGCCCTGGTCCACGACCTGGTACTGCTCCCGCTCTACACCGTCACCGACCGCGCGCTGCAACGCCTGCTGCCCGGCCGCCACGGCGGCCCCGGCTCCCGGGCGGGCAGCGGGTCGGTCAACTACGTCCGGGTTCCGGGGTTGGTCTCGCTGCTGCTCCTGATCGTCTGGTACCCGCTCGTCCTGCGCCGGGTTCCCGGCTTCGGGCCCACCACCGGGCTGGCCGCCGGCACCTTCCTCGGACACTGGCTGCTGATCACGGCCGTGCTCTTCGCCGCCTCGGCGCTGTGCCTGCTGGTGTCCACCGTCCGTGCCGGTCTTCAGCAGCGCCGTCAGCCGCGCCGTCAACGCCCCCGTCAAAGCCGCCGTCAACGCCGGCCCCGGGCGCGGAAGGGCTGACGCGGGGGTGGGGCGGGCGGGCCGGTGTTCCCACCCGGGCGACGCGGGCGAGCCCGCGTACCGCCGCACCGGCCAGCACCACGTAGAGCGCCGCCGCGTAGGCCGGTTGCTGCAGTGCGCCGTCGGACAGGTACATGGCCTGACCCGCCACCGGCAGGGCCAGCCACTCCCAGCGGCCGTCGAGCGCGACCAGGGCCACCACCAGCAGCGCGTACCAGGGGTAGTCGGGCGCGGCCAGGAACAGGGCGGTTCCGGTGACGGTCAGCGCGCCGCACCAGGGCGCCCGTGGATCGCCGTACCGCAGCACCTGCAGCACCGCTGCCAGCAGGACGGCGGCGACCGTGACGGGCAGCAGCGGCTGGGGGATGCCGAGCAGCGCGAGCAGGCCGAAGCCGGTGCCCTGGTCGTACCCCTGCTGCTGGAGGTAGCCGGGCAGGAAGCCGAGCACGCCGAGCCCGGAGGCGAGGACGTAGGGCGTGTAGCAGAGCAGGAAGGTCAGCCCCGCAGCGGCCGGCAGCAACAGGTCGCGTGGGCCCGGGCGGCGGCCCCGGGCCAGGCAGCCGGACATGGCGCCCGGCAGCGCCAGCACCGGGATCAGCTTGGTACCGGTGGCCAGGCCGAGCAGCACCCCGGCCGGCCCGCGCCGTCCGCCGCCCGCCGGGCCCGGCAGCAGCAGGCCCAGACCGCCGACCAGCAGCAGCGCTCCCAGGGTGTCCACGTGGGCGTCGTTCACGGACCAGGCCGCCACCGCCGGGCACCAGCCCCACAGCGCGGCCCGGTGCGCGGGCGCCCCGGTGCGCCGCAGCACCAGCAGCAGCGCACCGGTGGTCGCCACCGCCAGCAGCGCCCCGCCCGTCTGGGCCACGCCGATGCCGGTGCGACCGGCGATCCGTCCGGCCTGGTGCAGGCCGAGGAACCAGAACTCGGCGACCGGCGGATAGATGGTGTGCACGGTCGGCCGGTTGATATGGGTGCAGATCCCGTCGGCCCGGTGCAGGTCCCAACCGGTACAGGTCCCGGTGACCGGGAACAGCGCCGGGTTCCGGGCCCGCAGCGCGGCCAGCGCCGGAGCGGTGGGGGCGTCCGCGTAGGGGGAGATGCCTGCCGCCTGGACCTGGCCGTCCCAGAGGTAGCGGTAGGCGTCGTCGCTGGTCCGGGGGGTGGCGAGCAGTCCGGTCAGGGCCACCGCCAGGCTGCCGAGCAGGACCAGCGCGGTGCTGCGGCGGGCCGGGACCCGCCGCAGCAGCACGATGGCGACGACGAACAGCAGGACGTCCGCCGCGTACCAGCCGTACAGCGGGTCCCGGTGCCCCAGTGAGCCGCCGCCGGTGAAGGTCCCGGCCAGCGCCGCCACCAGGGCGGCCAGCGCCGCTGCGCACCACCCGGTCGCGGCCCGGCCCGGGTCGGGCCGGTGCGGACGGGCGGTGCTGGTCGTGGTCACGGTGGCGTACTCCTGTCGGCGGTGGGGGAGGGGCGGTTCAGCGCCCGAGCGCGAGGAAGTGCCGTCCCTGGCAGGTCCAGGCGTCGGTGAGGGCGAACCCGGCCTCCTCCGCGCAGCGGACGGTGGCAGGTGCGCCGAGCCGGGCCCAGCGGAAGGCGGGGCCGCTGCGCCCGGCCGCGTCCTCGACGGTGACGGTGACCCGCTCGTCCAGGTCGTCGGGTTCGACCTCGACCAGCAACTGGCCCTCCGGCGCGAGGAGGTCGGCGGTCCGGCGGAGCAGGGCGGCCGGGTCCCCGCCGATGCCGAGGTTGCCGTCGGCCAGCAGAGCCGTGCCCCAGCGGCCCTCGCCGGGAAGCCGGTCGAAGACCGAGCGGCACAGCGCACTGCCGCCCGCACCGCGGGCGCGCAGGACCGCGGTGCGGGTGAGGTCCACCCCCAGGGCCGGCAGGCCGCAGCTCTGCAGCGCCGCGATCAGTCGGCCCGGACCGCAGCCGATGTCCAGGGCGGGTCGGCCTCGGCGCAGGCAGCGGAACAGCAGGGTCCAGTCGGCCGGGTCGGGCGGGGCGCACCAGCGTTCGACCTCCAGCGGATGCCGGTGGCCGTCGTCGCGGCGCAGCCACAGCGGGCCGTTGCCGGTGCGCATCGCCTCGGCGAAGGGATCGTCCGACCAGGGGCGGGGACGGGGGGCGATGACCCCGGGGACGGTCATCCGGCCGCACCGTGCGCCGTGGCCCGGGGCTTCGTCTCCAGTGCGCCGGCGGCACCGGTGACGGTGCGCCAGGTCCTGGCGAAGCCGCCGGCGGGTGCGAGCGCTGCGACCTCGGCGGCGTCGGTGACCGTGTCCACGTCGTTGAGGACGGGCAGGGTCGCCACCCGCAGCCCCGCTGCGGTGAGCCGGTCGAGCAGGGCCGCGCCCGTCGACGGGCTGGACATCGGCACCCCGAGCAGCAGGCGCCGAGCCAGGTCCGGATCGGGACGGGCCAGGCCGAAGGCCCAGAAGCCGCCGTCGGCGGCGGGCCCGAACCAGGCGTCGGTCCCGGTCCTGCCCGCGCGTGAGAGGGCTTCGGCGAGGGTGCGCGCCCGCAGCTGCGGGGTGTCCATGCCGACCAGCAGCGCGGGAGGGCTGTCGGGGCCCTCGGACGCCGAGGCGAAGGCGTCGGCCAGCCGGGCGTCCAGGCCGCCGCCGCGCTGCGGGACGACCTCCCAGCCGGGCGGGAGCCAGCGGCCGGGCGGGCCGTCCAGGACCAGCAGCCTCCGTCCGGCCGGCACCCGCGCCAGGGTGGTGAGGGTGTCCACCAGCGCCGCCTCGGCGAGTCGGGCGGCTTGCTCCGGGGTGCAGGCCGGAGTCAGCCTGGTCTTGACCCGTCCCGGCTGCGGGGACTTGGCGATGACCAGCAGCGTGGCCGGCCGCGCGGCCAGGATCGCGCGCATGTCGTGGACCGCCTGCCGGGTGCCGCGCAGGGTGCCGGTGACCTTGGACCGTCCGGTGCGCGGCCGGTAGCCGACCTCCCGCTCGGAGATGCGCATCCCGGCGGCGGCGCCGGAGAGCACCATCTCCAGCGGATAGCCGGAACGGCGGTCGCCCAGCCCCAGGTCCAGCAGCCGGTCCCGGCGGGCGGCCCGCATCGGGCCCAGGTCGTGCAGGTCCGCCCCGGTACGGGCGCGCAGTCTGCGGGCCAGTTCGGCGTTGGCCAGCCGGGCGTGCAGCGGCCAGGCGCCGCGACCGGTCGGGCGGCGGCGGCCCAGCACCAGGTCGGCGCCGCCGGCGTGGACGGCGGCGACCAGTCCGGGGAGGTCCGCCGGGTCGAGCGAGGCGTCGCAGTCGCAGAAGCACACGTACTCGGCGGTGGCCGCCAGCAGCCCGGCGTGGCAGGCGGCGCCGAAGCCGCGCCGGGACTCGGACACCACCAGCGCGCCCAGGGAGCGGGCCAGTTCGGCCGAGCCATCGGTCGAGCCGTTGTCCACGACCACTGCGCGGTAGCCGTCCGGCATTCGTCCCAGCACCCACGGCAGCGCGGCCGCCTCGTCCAGGCAGGGCAGGACGACGTCGACGGCCGCGGGAACGGGCCTCGGGGGAAAATCTGTCATGTGACCACGCTAGGAGCTGGAGTCGGACAAATGCCGCAGCGGCACCTTACGGAAGTCCTACGGAGCGTCACCGGCCCCGGGTGCGCGGCTCACACGCCGCGCAGCGGGGCGTGGGCGAAGTCCGCCATGCCGTCCGCGAACGACACCGAGGGGGACCAGGCCAGCTCCGCCCGGAGCCGGCCCGAGTCGGCCGTGATGTGCCGGACGTCCCCCAGCCGGTACTGGCCGGTCACCACCGGCGCCCGCCCGCCCCCCGCCGCGGCGAGGGCGGCGGCCATTTCCCCGATCGTGTGGACGGACCCGCTGCCCACGTTGTAGCAGCGGACACTTCCGGGGTCGCGTCCGCGAAGCGCCTCCAGTGCCGCCAGGTTGGCCTCGGCCACGTCCGCGACATGGACGAAGTCCCGGCGCTGACCGCCGTCCTCGAACACCCGCGGCGCCTCGCCGCGGGCGACCGCGGACCGGAAGATCGACGCCACTCCCGCGTACGGCGTGTCGCGCGGCATGCCGGGTCCGTAGACGTTGTGGTACCGCAGCACGGTCACCCGCCCTCCGGCCGCGCGGGCCCAGGCGGACGACAGCTGCTCCTGCGCGACCTTGCTCGCCGCGTAGACGTTGCGCGGGTCCAGCATGGCGTCCTCGTCCACCAGGTCCGGTGCCAGGGGCGCCCCGCACCTCGGGCACGGCGGTTCGAACCGTCCCGCGTCCAGGTCGACCGTCCGCCGGGGCCCCGGTGCCACCGCGCCGTGCTCCGCGCAGGTGTAGCGCCCCTCTCCGTAGACGACCATGGACCCGGCCAGCACCAGCTGCGAGACCTCCGCCCGGGCCATGGCCGCCAGCAGCACGGCCGTGCCCAGGTCGTTGCAGCCGACGTAGTCGGGCGCGTCGTCGAGGTCCAGCCCCAGGCCGACCATCGCGGCCTGGTGGCAGACCGCCTCCATCCCGTGCAGTGCCTGCTCGACCGTCGTCCGGTCCCTGACGTCGCCGTGCCGGAACTCCACCCCGTCGGGCAGGCCCGGCGGCCTGCCCGACGGATGCACGGCCGGCAGCAACGCGTCCAGCACCCGGACCCGGTGGCCCGCACCGACGAGGCGGCGGGCGACGGCGGAACCGATGAATCCGGCTCCGCCGGTGAGAAGTACGTCCATACCCGGGCACACTAGACGCCGTGGCCCCCGATAGCCGCGAAGGAGACGAAGCGTCAGGGATTCGTAAGCCCACGGGAAGCCCGCTCCTCCGTCGGTCCGCGGGCGGCCACCGCTGACGCATCGAGGTCGGCGCTGCCCGCAGCCCTGCCGTCGGACTTCAGTTGCAGGGGAGGTGGTCACTCACCGTGTAGTAGTAGATGACGGGGCAGAGGTAGTTGCCCGGGCCGTCGTAGATCCAGCCGGATCCGGCGCCGGTGGAGCCCCAGTAGAAGCTGTTGTTGTTGAAAATGGAGAACTGGCAACCGGTGGCGGTCGAGGTCGGGTAGAACTCCATTTCGTCGTGCAACCCGCCGTTGACGTTGGCCAGCTGGATCTTCTCGACGGCGGAGCAGGGCCCGACCGAGCCCGAGTAGGTCCCCTCGTTGGCGGCGAAGGCGGGCGCGGAAGACAGGGCGATCGCGGTAGCGACGCCGAGGGCGGCGATGGCAGATCGCACGGACGTGCGGCGAGTCAGCATGGGACGGCTCCTTCTTGAAGGTGAGGTGGCCGAAATCGAGTGCCGGCCACCGGGTTGTGTGATCATCCGGAGGTGCGTGGCGACCTCAGTTGCACACGCCCTGCCACTTGAGTACGCCGGTGACCTTGTCGTGGATCTGGGGGCACATGTAGTTCCCCGGGCCGTCGTACCGCCAGCCGGATCCGGCGCCGGTGGAGGTCCAGACCACGGAATTGTTGTCGATGATGTCGAACAGGCAGTTGGGCCCGGTTCCGGTCGGGAAGAACTCCATCTGGTCGTGGTACCCGCCGTTGACGTACTGCACCTGGATCTCCTCGGTCGCCGTGCAGCCACCCCAATTTCCTTGGTAGGTGCCCTCGTTGGCCGCGAATGCGGGCGAGGACACGGTCAGGGCGATCGCGGCGCCGACACCGAGGGCGGCGACGGCGGACCGCATGGACGTACGGTGAGTGATCATCAAACGCATCCTTCGTCCGGAGATGAAGGGAGAGCCCCACGCCCCCACGGCGATGTCTCCCCCTGGGCAGTTGGCCGTCCTGCGGCTCTGGCGGACCAGCGCTGAACGACACGACCAGACTGCCTGCGGCATCGGTGCGCAGTCATGTTTCCCGCACGAATCCGTACACCCTCCTCAGGGACTCGTCAGGGCAGAAGCACAGCGACATGGGGGTGTCATGGGTGAACAGCCCGGCATGCCGGATCCGGGCCGGGCGGTCGATCTGGCCGTGGACGCGTTCAAAGCGGGCCGGCGTCGCCTCGACCTCGACCTGGTGGTGGCGATCGTCCGGGCGCTGGGCGTGGACGAGGCCGGTGTGGCCCGCTGGCGTGAAGCGTGCATCAAGGCGCACAGGTCAGCCAGGACCGGAGGTCCGGGTCGGGGTGTCCGGACAGCTCCCAGCCGGTCCGGCCACGCTCACCGGCCGCCGGGAGGAGCTCGCGCGCCTGATCGCGGCAGCGACCGACCGGCAGCACGGTGACGGCGCGAGGACCGTGGTGGTCTCCGCGATCGAGGGCATGGCCGGTGTGGGCAAGACCCGGCTCGCGGTCCGTGCCGGAGCCCCTGCGCCGGATCTTCGGTCTGCTCGGCCACCACCCCGGCCACGACGCCACCGGCGCCTCCGGGCCGCCTCGCCCACGCGCGCCACCAGCACGGGGTGACGGTGCGGGGGCGAGGGACAGGACGGCAACAGTCTGGCGGCCGGTCACGGCGTGAGCCGCGGGTGGCGGTACTCCTCCATGGCGTCGAGCAGCCAGTCCGCCAGGTACTGGGCGAAGGAGCCGCGCACCAGCAGGCGGTAGGCCGGTTCCGGGCCGACCTGGTGCAGGACCACGTTCACCTTCGCGACCAGGGTCTGCGCGCAACGGCCCGGCCGGAAGGCGCGCGGGTGCAGGTCGAGGGCGCAGCCCTTCTCCAGGACCTCGCGGGCGGCCGGGCCGGAGAGTTCGAGCGTCGTGCGGTTGGCGGAGACGTCCACCACCGATCCTGGCTCGTCCTCCAGCGCGGCGCGCAGCCTCGCCGCAGTGGCGGGCGCGGAGCCGTCCGGGCCGAGCACGAGCCACTCCTCGGGGCCGAGCCAGAGCACCCGCAGCCCACCCGTCGCCGCGACGGTGTTCGGGTCGGTCGGCAGTGGCGCACCGAGTGACCGCCCGATCCGCTGCGCGGCCGGGCCGTGCGACTGCAGCTGGAGGTCGAGCTGCGTCAGGAAGGGGATCTCACGCAGGCTCACCCCCCGCTCGCCGCTGCCGGAGTGCGCTGCCAGGACGTCGGCGAGGTGCCCCAGCGGGCTGCGTCGCAGGGTTTCAGGCGTCACGGCGGGTTCCCTTCGGGTCATAGAGGACGCTGTCGGTGACGGTCGCGGCGATCACGCCTCCGGGCAGCGGCGCGTACACCGTCTCGCCCAGCCGTTCCCGCCCGCCCGCGACGAGGGCCAGGGCGAAGGTGCGGCCGAGCGCCGCGCTGCGGTAGCTGGAGGTGACGTGCCCCAGCGCCCGGGTGGGGGCGGCCACGTCGGCGCTCGCCACCAGCTGTGCGCCTTCGGGCAGCAGCACGGCGGGATCCACCGGCAGCAGGCCGACCAGCTGCCTGCGGTCGCCGCGTGCGGTGTCCGGGCGCCGGAAGGAGCGCCGGCCGAGGAAGTCCTTCTGCTTGGAGACGACCCACTCCATGCCGAGGTCCTGCGGGGTGACCGTGCCGTCGGTGTCCTGCCCGACGATCGGGTAGCCCTTCTCGGCGCGCAGGACGTGCATGGCCTCGGTCCCGTAGGGGGTGATGCCGTACGGGGCACCGGCCCGGACCACCGATTCCCAGGTGGCCAGGCCGTACCAGCTAGCGACGTTGATCTCGAAGGCCAACTCGCCGGAGAAGGAGATCCGGCAGATCCGGGCCGGAACGCCGCTCGCCAGGCGGGTCTCACGGGCCGTCATGAACGGGAAGGCGTCGTTGGACACGTCCAGGTCGGGGGCGAGCGCGGTGACGACCGCGCGGGACCCGGGGCCGACGACCGCGACGGTGGCCCACTGCTCGGTGACCGAGGTGACCCGGACCCGCAGCTCGGGCCACTCGGTCTGCAGCCACTCCTCCAGCCAGTCCAGCACGGCTGCGGCGTTCCCGGTGGTGGTCGTCATGATGTAGTGGCCTTCTGCCAGGCGCAGGGTCACGCCGTCGTCGAAGACCATGCCGTCGGGCCGGCACATGACGCCGTAGCGGGCCGAGCCGACGGCCAGCCTGGCGAAGCCGTTGGTGTAGACGCGGTTCAGGAACGCCCCGGCGTCCGGGCCGATGACGTCGATCTTGCCGAGGGTGCTGGCGTCCATCACCGCGACGCCCTCGCGGGCCGCGCGGCACTCGCGGAGGACGGCTGCCTCCAGGTCCTCCCCGGGCTGCGGGTAGTACCGGGGGCGCTTCCACTGGCCGACGTTCTCGAAGCGTGCGCCGTGCTCGACGTGCCACGGGTGGATCGCGGTGGTGCGCACCGGGTCGAACAGCCTGCCTCGCTCGCGGCCGGCGAGCAGGGCGAAGGAGAGGGGGACGTAGGGGCCGCGGAAGGTGGTGGTGCCGACCTCGCCCGGAGAGCGGGCGCCGAGCAGCCGGGCGATGACGCCGGTCGAGGCCACCCCGGATGCCTTGCCCTGGTCATGGGCGGTGCCGATGGTGGTGTAGCGCTTGATGTGCTCGACCGAGCGCATCCCGGCCCGGACCGCCCGTTGGACGTCCGCGACGGTGGCGTCGCGCTGCAGGTCCACGAAGTGCTCCTGCCAGTCGCCCGGTTCGCCCTCCTCGCCCGGGACGATCCACACCGGCCGGGGCCGGGACGGGGGCGCCTCGCCGGAGTGCGGCGGGGTGGCGGGCACGGAGACCGGGAAGCCGGCCAGGTCCGCCGCCCGCGCGCCGGCGGCGAACCCGTCGTCGAGGCATCCGCCGAGGTCGAGGACGCCGCGAGCGGCGCCGACGCTGTCGACCTGCTGCGCCGCCCGGTCCGGGACGAACGCGGCGAGGGCCTCGTCGTAGCGCAGGGTGCCCTGGGACTGGCTCCACAGCTGCACGGCCGGGCTCCAGCCCCCCGACACGGCGAGCAGGTCGCAGGGCAGTTCGCGGACCGGGCCGGTGATCGCGTCGTCGGCGTCGAGGGCGGCGATCCGGACGGCGGTGATGCGCGCGTCCCCGCGCGTGCCGACCACGGCCGAGCCGCAGCGGACCTCGATCCCGGCGCGGCGTGCCGCCTCGACCAGGCCGGTGGGCGGTTCGGGCCTGGTGTCGACGAGCGCCGGCACCTCCGCCCCGGCCGCGACCAGCGCGAGCGCGGTCGCGTAGGCGTGGTCGTTGGTGGTCAGCACGACGGCGCGGCGGCCGGGGAGCACCGCGTACCGGTTGACGTAGCTGCGCACGGCGGCGGCGGACATGACGCCGGGCAGGTCGTTGCCGGCGAAGACGATCGGCCGCTCGTGGGAACCGGTCGCCAGCACCACCCGCCGGGCCCGGAGGTGCCACAGCCGCTGCCGGGAGACGCCGGGGACCGGGTGCGGGCCGAGGTGGTCGGTGCGGCGCTCGGCGACGAGCAGGTAGTTGTGGTCGTAGTAGCCGGTGGCGGTCGATCTGCTGAGGATCCGGGTGTCGGGCTGCGCGGACAGTTCCGTGCGGACGGCGTGCACCCAGTCGAGGCCCGGCGCGCCGTCGATCTCCTCCCGGTCGCAGAGCAGCGATCCGCCGAGTTCCGGCTGGTCGTCGACCAGGACCACACGTGCGCCCGACCGCCCCGCCGCCAGGGCGGCGGCCAGGCCGGCCGGGCCGCCGCCGACGACCAGGACGTCGGTGTGGACGTGCATCTTGTCGTAGCCGGACCCGTCCGGGGCGGGGTCGAGCCGGCCGAGTCCGGAGAGGCTGGTCGCGGTCAGGCCGTCGTACAGCTCGACCGTCGTCGCCAGTTGCATCGGCTCGGAGCAGGGGCCGTCGAGCTGGACCAGGGCGTTGGGCTCCTCCACCCCGGCCGTCGCGATGCCGCGCGGCCGCCTGCGGTGGAGGCTGGGGGCCGCGCCCGGCACGCCGTTGGCGAGCAGGGCGGAGGCGAGGGTGTCACCGCGCAGTCCGGTGTACTGCACCCCGTCGTAGCTGAAGCGCAGCGGAGCGGAGCGGTCGACGCGGCCCCCGGAGGGGAGGCGGCCGGGGAGTCGGTGCGGCGTGGTCATGGGGTGATCACCGGCCTCGGCTGGTCGGCCGCCACCGGGCGAACGCCCTGGACGGCCAGGATCTCGTGGGTGACGGTGTGGCGGACGACGTCGAACCAGCGCCGGCATCCGGCGGCGTGCGACCAGCGCTCGGCGAACGGCCCCTTGGGGTTGTCGCGGACGAACAGGTACTCGCCCCACTCGGCGTCGGAGAGCGCCGACGGGTCGGCCGGGTAGGGGACGTGGGCCTGGCCGCCGTAGTGGAATTCGAGCTCTTCGCGTTCGCCGCACCAGGGACAGGCGATCAGCAGCATGGGGACTCCTGCCGGGTGGTGGTCAGTGGGCCACGGCGGCGGCGCCGTGCTCGTCGATCAGGGCGCCGGTGGTGAACCGGTCCAGCGCGAAGGGGGCGGCCAGCGGATGCGGCTCGCCGGTGGCGATGGTGTGCGCGTAGACCCAGCCGGAGGCGGGGGTGGCCTTGAAACCTCCGGTGCCCCAGCCGCAGTTGAGGTAGAGGTTGGCCACCGGTGTGGGGCCGATGACGGGCGAGGCGTCGGGGGTGACGTCGACGATGCCGCCCCAGGTGCGCAGCACGTGCGCTCTGGCGAAGATCGGGAACAGTTCGAGCGCGGCCGCCATCTGGTGCTCGATCAGGTGGAAGGAGCCGCGCTGGCCGTAGCCGTTGTAGGAGTCCACGCCCGCGCCCATGACCAGCTCGCCCTTGTGCGCCTGGCTCACGTACACGTGCACGTGGTTGGACATCACCACGGTGGGGTGCACGGGTTCCAGCAGTTCGGACACGAGTGCCTGCAGCGGGTGGCTCTGCACCGGCAGCCGCAGCCCGGCCAGTTCGGCCAGGACGCTGCTGTGCCCGGCTGCGGCCAGCGCGACCCTCCCGGCGGCGATCGGGCCCCGGTCGGTCCGCACGCCGACCACGCGGTCGCCGTCCCGCAGGAACCCGGTGACCTCGCAGCCCTGGATCAGGTCGACGCCGTACTCGTCCGCCCGGCGGGCCAGCGCCCAGGCGACGTGGTCGTGCTTGGCGATGCCGGCCCGGCGCTGCAGGGTGGCGCCGAGCACCGGGTAGCGGACGTCGGGGGAGGTGTTGACGATCGGACAGAAGTCGCGCACCTGCTCGGTGTCGAGCCATTCCGCGTCGACGCCGCCCAGCCGGTTGGCATTGACCCGGCGGGTGCCCTCGCGGACGTCCTGGAGGGTGTGCGCCAGGTTGAGCACGCCGCGCTGGCTGAACAGGAAGTCGTAGTCCAGCTCCGCCGGCAGCCCCTCCCAGAGTTTGAGCGCGTGCTCGTACAGCGCCGCGCTCTCCTCGCAGAGGTAGTTGGACCGGATGATGGTGGTGTTGCGGGCCATGTTGCCGCCGGCCAGCCAACCCCGTTCCAGCACGGCGACGTTGCTGATGCCGTGGTTGCGGGCCAGGTAGTAGGCGGTCGCCAGCCCGTGCCCGCCCGCGCCGACGATGACCACGTCGTAGGAGCGCTTGGGGTCGGGGGTGCGCCACAGCCAGTCGGGGTGCTCGGGCAGCTGGTGGGACATCGCGGGACTCCTGGAGAGGTGCGGCGTCGGGGGTCGGTGCAGTCGGCGGCGTCCGAGGGCGGGGGCAGGAGCTCAACTGTTTCTGACTATGCACACTGTTGCGCCTATCACAACAGTTTTGCAAGGGGGCGGTCGCGGCCTTGACGGCTCCTGACGGGTTCCCGAAACTGTTGCGCAGTACGAACGCAGTTTCGTGTAGAGAAACTCGCTGCTCGCAGCACCTCGCCTGACTCGGAAATCGGCGTCACCGCCCCGGAGAGCAACGGCAGGACACAATGACCTTGCAGCAGTACGACTTCATCATCGTCGGCGGAGGCTCTGCCGGTTGTGCGCTCGCGGCCCGGCTGAGCGCCGACCCCGCCAACCGGGTGCTGGTGCTGGAGGCGGGCCGGCCCGACTACCCGTGGGACGTCTTCATCCACATGCCGGCCGCGCTCACCTTCCCGATCGGCAGCCGGTTCTACGACTGGAAGTACGAGTCCGAGCCGGAGCCGTTCATGAACGGGCGGAAGATCTACCACGCCCGTGGCAAGGTCCTCGGCGGTTCGAGCAGCATCAACGGCATGATCTTCCAGCGCGGCAATCCGCTCGACTACGAGCGCTGGGCCGCCGACGCCGGGATGGAGGACTGGGACTACGCCCACTGCCTCCCCTACTTCAAGCGGATGGAGAACTGCCTCGCGGACCAGGGCCGGGACGCCGGACCCGGAGCCGCTGCGGGGCACGGTTTCCGCGGAC
>Ga0302314_10009654_pt1 | contig 17019 bp, 14 predicted proteins | sample III_Palsa_N2_3_FD_200533 | JGI IMG/M metagenome (GOLD analysis project Ga0302314, IMG submission 200533) | Peat permafrost microbial communities from Stordalen Mire near Abisko, Sweden - III_Palsa_N2_3 | ecosystem: Environmental > Terrestrial > Soil > Palsa > Peat permafrost | place: Sweden...
GAGGTCGGGCATGTGCGGAATAGTCGGGATCGTCGGGACCAGTCCCGTCAATCAGCGTCTGTACGATGCACTCACGGTGCTGCAGCATCGCGGGCAGGATGCCGCCGGCATCGCCACGGCCTGCGGTGGTGCGCTGTCCATCCGCAAGGGCGCGGGCCTGGTCCGTGACGCCTTTCAACAGCACGACATGCTGGAATTGCGCGGCGACATGGGCGTGGGCCACGTGCGCTACCCCACGGCCGGTGCCGATGGCGCCACCGAGGCGCAACCCTTCTATGTGAATGCGCCCTACGGCATCTGCCTGGCACACAACGGCAACCTGACCAATGCGTCCGAACTGGCGGATGTCCTGATCCGCGAGGACCGGCGGCACCTGAACACGACCTCGGATTCGGAGGTGCTGCTGAACGTGTTTGCCTCCGAGCTGCAGCGCGTCGGGACACCGCGCGTCACCGCGGGCGATATTTTCGCGGCACTGAATGCGGTCTATCGCCGCTGCCGCGGCGGTTACGCAGTGGTCGCCATGGTCATCGGCCACGGTATCCTCGGCTTTCGCGATCCGAACGGCATCCGGCCGCTGGTGCTCGGACGGCGCGAGACGGCCAAGGGTCCAGAATGGATGCTGGCCTCCGAGAGCGTGGCCCTGGACATGCTGTCGTTCCAGTTGGTGCGCGACATCGGTCCGGGTGAGGCGGTGTTCATCGACGAGCAGGGCAGACTGCATTCCCAGCAGCTGGTCGCCAGCGTCCAGCACACGCCGTGCATCTTCGAGTACGTGTATTTCGCACGTCCGGACTCGATCATGGACAACATCTCGGTGTACCGCGCCCGCATGCGCATGGGCGACCGGCTCGCCGAGAAGATCCTGCGCGCCCGCCCGGACCACGACATCGACGTGGTCATCCCGATTCCCGACACCAGCCGCACGGCCGCCCTGCAGCTGGCGCAGCGGCTGGGCCTGAAGTATCGCGAGGGGTTCACCAAGAACCGCTACATCGGCCGCACCTTCATCATGCCGGGGCAGGAGATGCGCGAGAAATCCGTGCGTCACAAGCTCAACGCAGTGGACATGGAGTTTCGCGGCAAGACCGTGCTGCTGGTGGATGACTCCATCGTGCGCGGCACGACTTCCGCACAGATCGTCGAGCTGGCGCGTGAGGCGGGCGCGCGCAAGGTGTATTTCGCCTCCGCGGCGCCCCCGGTACGTTTCCCCAATGTCTACGGCATCGACATGCCCGCCGCCAGTGAGCTGGTCGCCAGCGGCCGCACCGACCAGGAAATCGGATGTGTCATCGGTGCGGACTGGCTGATCTACCAGGATCTGCCGGACCTCGTCGCCGCCTGTCAGCACGACAACGCCAAGATCACGGAGTTTGATACTTCATGCTTCTCCGGAAGTTATATCACCGGAGATGTCACACCGGAGTACCTGCAGCGCCTGCAGCGTGAGCGTTCCGACGCTGCCAAGGCACAACGTCGCGACGAGCGCCGCGGGCCGTTGCGCGTTGTCCGCTGAACGTGACCGGAACTGATCCGCGTCGTCAGCTGCTTCGCGAACTGCTGCAGTCCGGTCTCGCCGCAGTGGACGGCCGGCGTTGCACCGCCGCGAGCCTCAAGTCACTGATCAGCGAGCACGGCCCGGCGGCGCGGTACCACGTCGCGGCAGTGGGCAAGGCCTCCTGCGCCATGGCCCTGGGCGCACACGATGTCTTGGGCTCGCGCTTGGCTCGCACACTGATCGTGGCCAAGGATGGGCATCTCGAGCCCGCAGTTGCTGATCTGCCGGGCATCGAGGTTCTCGAAAGCAGTCATCCCGTTCCTGATGAGCGCTCGCTTCGTGCCGGACAGCGTCTGTGCGAGTTCGTCACCGCGATGCCCGGGGATGTGGTGCCGGTATTTCTGATCTCCGGGGGGGCCTCGGCGCTCGCGGATGTGCTGGCGTCCGGGTTCACGCTGGCGGATCTGCGGCAGCTGAATTCAACCGGGCTGGCCAGCGGCGAGGAGATCGGTGAACTCAACGCCCGCCGGCGCAGCATCTCGAAGCTCAAGGGCGGCGGACTTACCGCGCTGCTGCGCGGTCGTCCGGCGCTGGCCCTGTTCGTGTCGGATGTGCCGGGAGATGATCCGGCAGTCATCGGCAGTGGCATCCTCGGGCCCGTCACGGCAGCGGCCGCCGTGCCACCGGATGCCGTGACTCGTCGCATCATCGCGCGCATCGAGGATGCGATGCAGGCCGTAGGTGAGCGGGCTGCCGGCCTGCGCACCTGGATCAGCGACACGCGCTTCGCCGGGGATGCCGACCGGTTGGCGGTGCGGCTCACGCACGAGCTGTGGCTCAGCGACGCGCAGGTGTGTGTCTGGGGCGGCGAATCGGTGGTGCGGTTGCCGGCGCAGCCGGGACGCGGCGGCCGCAATCAGCATCTGGCACTGGCCGCGGCGCGGCTGATCGCCGGTGTGGATGATCTGCTGTTTCTGGCGGTGGGGACGGATGGCACCGATGGACCTACGCGGGAGGCGGGCGCGCTGGTGGATGGGGAGACCTGCGGCCGGGTGACGGCCGCCGGATTGGACGTGGAGCGGTGCCTGGCGGCCGCGGATTCCGAGCCCGCCCTGGCGGCGGCGGGAGATCTGGTGCACACCGGCCCGACGGGCACCAATGTCGGTGACCTGGCGGTCGGTCTCAAACTATCCACTGACCAGGCGCAGGCCTGGAACGCGCGCCACAGTACCGGCGCGCCGCTGCGGTAGAATCAGGCCAATGCGCCTCATGGTGATCGGCACTGATCCGGCGTTGCACGCGCGGTTGCGCAACAGCGTTGCGATCCGCTGGCTGGAGCCGGATGTTGTCGAGTACGACCCGCGCGAGCGCGGCTCGCTGGCGAAGGACATCCGCGCGCAGGGATTCGATGCGGTGGTCTTCGATCATGCCTGGTGCGATATCGAGGACCATTCACGCAGCATTACCGAACTGAAGCGCCTGACCGTACGGGCCGGTTTCGCGCCGGTGCTATTTCTCGCCGCACAAACCGGTGATGCCTTGTGCGAGGCGGCGCTGAACGCAGGGGCCTGTGCCGCCGTCGGTCGCAACGAGGATTCTTCGGAGGTGCTGTTTGCGGCCATCACCGGTGCCGCCGCGTTGCAGTCCAGCGCCCGGGAGCGGCGCCATCATTCGGGGCTGTTCGCGCAGGAGCAGCGCTTCAACGGCGTGCGCATTCCCGGTTATCGACGCGTCCGGACACTCGCCGTGGGGCACTTTGCCGAGCTGCATGTCGCCGAAAGCGACCTGCGGGGCGAACTCGTCGCCATCAAGGTGGCGCGTGATATCACCACCGATTCGGATCTCGACCACGCGTTTCGCCGGTTGCTGCAGGAACACGACATGGCGCAGCGCGTGGCGCCCGAGTTCGTCGTCAAGGTGTACGACCTCGGCATCAGCGATGAGCATGCTTACATGGTCATGGAGTACTTTGATACGGGCGACCTGCGGCGCCGCCTGCGTTCCCCGCTGCGCACCGTTGAGGCGCTGCGCATGGCACAGGCGATTGCGCGGGGCCTGGCCGCGGTGCATGCGACCGGCGTCCTGCACCGGGACTTGAAGCCGGCCAATATCATGCTGCGGCGAAGCGGCGGCGTCGCGCTCATTGATTTTGGTCTGGCCAAGGATGCGGCGCTCGCCGCCGACATCACGGATGCGGGCCAGATCATCGGCACACCCCATTACATGAGCCCGGAGCAGGGCCACGGCGAGCCCATCGATGTGCGCAGCGACCTGTACAGCCTGGGTGTCATCCTGTTTGAAATGCTCACCGGCCGTAAGCCGTTCATGGCTGAGAATCCGATGGCCATCATCTATATGCACCGCAAGGCACCGGTGCCGCAGTTGCCGGAGGCCCAGGTTGCACTGCAGCCGCTGCTGCAGAAGCTGCTGGCGAAGCAGCCCGCGGACCGCTTCGATTCGGCTGATCAGGCCGCGCAGGCCATCGGCGAGGTGCTGCTCGAACTGCGCGCGCGCGGGCGCGCGGCATGAGCACCGCGGAGCCCTCCGTTCCGGAGGCGATCCTGCTGGCGCCGACACCGGACGCGTGGGTGTCGGCTGCCTGTGAGCGTTGGCAGGAGCTGCTGGTGGATCACCTGGGCTGTGAGAAAAAAGCGGCCTCCACGGCACTGGCGCTGATCTTTGCGTATCCGGAAGACGATGCCATGAGCCAGGCGCTGTCGCGGCTGGCGCGCGAGGAGCTCAAGCATTTCGAACAGGTGCAGGCGTTGATGAAGGAACTCGCGGTGCCGTATGCGCGTGCCAAACCCGGTCGTTACGCCGCTGGCCTGCGGGCCGTCTCCCGAACCTCCGAGCCGCACCGCAAACTGGATCTGTTGCTCACCGGTGCGCTGATCGAAGCGCGCTCGGCGGAGCGGTTCGCGCAGCTGACACCGCGGCTGCCGGCCCCGCTGGCTCGGTTCTACGCACAGCTGCAGCGTTCCGAAGCACGGCATTTCCAGCTCTATTTGCGCCTGGCGATCCAGGCTGGGCAGTCGGGCGGCCTCAACTGGCGGGAGCGCTTGCGCGTTCTCGCACACCGGGAAGCCGAACTGGCCACCGCACCGGATGACCAGTTCCGCTTCCATTCCGGACCACCCGCGGCTGCTGCGCTCAGGGCCTGACGTGGTCGTATTCCAGCGTGTACTGGAAGTTATAGATCCCGGCGTGACTGATGGTGGAGGTGACGGAGAGTGTTCCGTCCCGGTCGAGCGCGTAACGCACTTCGGACTCAGGACCTTTGTCTTTGTCGCCGGTTTGCGTGCGGATCACATAATCATCGCCATCCCAGCCCAGCGTCCGGTCGGCCGGTCCGCGCGTCGTAGTCACGACGCTCTTTTCGCCTGATGTGTAGCTGTTGATGACGTGCTTGCCGTCGGGCATGGTGATGTTGACCGTGATGCCGGTCGCGCTCTGCGTGACCGACAGATGCGGCGGCATGGCGAAGTGATGTTCCGGCCCCCCGGTAGGGCCGCCGCCGGGGTTTCCCCCTGGCGGTGTCCCGCCACCCATGCCGCGACCGCGCCCGCCGCGATGCCCGCCGCCTTGGCCGCTACCCGGCGCGGAGGAGCCCGATGAACCGACCACGGCATTCTGCACCGGGACCGCTTCCTGCGGGAAATCACTGAGCGCCAGGTCGATCTGCCACTCCCCACCCAGGTCGATGTCCCGCGGGGTCCCGGTCGCGAGGGTGGTTGAGCAGCTGCTGAGCGCCGTGATCGCAGTAATCACAAAAAGTGCTGATAGGATGCAACTCAGTCGTGACAATTGTTGTCTCCGTTGGGACGGGTCGTGCGTTGGACACAGAAGCGAGGACCTGGGTTCGCTGGAAGGATTTTTGTACACAATCTTTTACAAACAGTTAGCTCTGGCAATGCGCTGGGGCAGGAGGCTTTAAGCCATGACTGACCAACCGCATATTCTAATCGTTGACGACGATCGCGAGATCCGCGCCTTGCTCGCCAAGTACCTCGAGACCAACAGCTTCCGCACCACCGCGGTGGCTGACGGGAAAGCGATGACTGCCGCCATGCAGCAGAACCACTTTGACCTTATCGTACTGGACTTGATGTTGCCAGGCGATGACGGGCTGGCGCTGTGCCGCGAGCTGCGTCGGCATTCGCAGGTACCGATCATCATGCTGACGGCGCGCGGGGAGGATGTGGACCGCATCGTCGGCCTCGAAGTCGGCGCAGACGATTACTTGGCGAAGCCTTTCAATCCGCGCGAGCTGCTGGTGCGGATCAAGGCGGTGCTGCGGCGGGCCGCGCATGCGCCACGGGATCCGGATGCGGCGCTCGTGCGCACCTTCCGCTTCGGCGGCTGGCAGTTGAACACGACCACCCGCTCGCTGACCGACAGCGAAGGCGCTTCGGTGGCACTGAGCGGCGCCGAGTACCGGCTGCTGACCGTGTTGTTGGGCTCGCCCAGCCGCGTTCTGTCACGCTCGCAGCTGGCCACCTTGCTGCGCGGCCGCGAGGCTGACCCGCAGGATCGCAGCATCGATGTGCGCGTCAGCCGCCTGCGGCAACTGCTGGGAGATGATGCACGAGCCTCGCAGATCATAAAGACCGTCTACGGAGAGGGGTACGTCATTGGGGTTGGTGTCGAGACCGCCTGAGGGCGCGCGCGGAACCTGGGGCTCGCGACTGTCCCTGTGGCCAAGTTCGCTGTTCGGGCAGCTGTTCTTCGCCGTGTTCATCGGCGTGCTCGCAGCGACCCTGATCTCCTTGTTCCTCGTCTCCCGCGAGCGCGACCGCACCCTGGTACAAGCCTCGGTGCGCGAGTGGTCGCGACGCGTGGTCGACATGACCGCCTCGATGCAGCTGCTGCAGCCCGGGGAGCGCATCGAGGCCAGTTCGCTGCTGCAGAACTGGCCGCGACCACAGTTCCGCCGACCACGGCCGCCGCCGGAAACGGTGCTCGAACCGCTGTTCGAGGCACCGGGCATGCCCACGCCCATCCCGGATTTCAGGCAGTCACTGGCGCAGCAGTTGCGCCTGGTATTCGGCCCCGGCTACCAGGTGTCCGTGACTCCCACCACCGACCCCAACAAGCCCGCCATGACGCTGAGCCGACCCGGCGCCGAGTCCTTCGAACGCGGCGGCCAGCTTTATGATGTCAGTGTCGGCATGCCGGGCGGTGACACGCTGCTGTTCAGGCTGGCCCAGGGACAGCGCGGCGCGCCGTTGCCTCGAGCCTTGTTATTCAACCTGATTCTGCTTGCAGTACTGATCGCCATCGCGTTGTACGCAGTGACACGCGGCATCACCCGCCCGCTGTCCAAGCTCGCCCGCGCGGCGGAGGCCGTGGGCCGCGACATCCGCCAGCCGCCGCTCATCGAGAGCGGCTCCCGCGAGCTGCGCGATGCGGCGCGCGCCTTCAACACCATGCAGGAGCGGATGCAGCGCTACGTCGACAGCCGCACCCGGGTGCTCGCCGCCATGTCGCATGACCTGAAGACTCCACTCACGCGACTGCGGTTGCGCATGGCGACGCTCGGCGATCCTGATCTGCAGACCCGCGTCGATCAGGACCTGAGCGAAATGGAAAGCATGGTGCATGGGGCACTGTCGCTGCTGCGCGGCCTCAACGACGATGAGCCGGCCGAGGCCCTGGACGTCAATGAGCTGCTGACGAAGCTGCAGGCTGAATTCGCCGATATGGGCACGCCATTCGAGGTTCATGGGCGGGCGCGGGTGCTGTATGCCGCCAAGCCCATGGCCCTCAAGCGCTGCCTCACCAACCTCATTTCCAATGCCACGAAGTTCGGCGGCGGAGTCAGTGTGACGGTGGAGGACGCGGCTGCGGTGGTCATCATGGTCCGCGATCAGGGACCCGGAATCCCGCCGGAGCATCTGGCGAAGGTGTTTGAGCCGTTCTATCGGGTCGAGTCCTCGCGCAACCGCGACACCGGGGGCACGGGGCTGGGACTGTGCATCGCGCGCGATATTGCCCAGGCCCATGGCGGTGCACTGACGCTGACGAATCTGCCGCAACGTGGCCTGCAGGCCACCTTGACGCTGCCGCGCTCGACCTGAGGTTCAGCCGCGGCCCAGCTCGCGCAGCACCTCGTCGGTATGTTCGCCCAGACGCGGCGCCGGGCGACCCAAAGCCAGCTGCGCGTCGGAAAACACGATCGGTGTGCGGATCGAAGGGATCTGCTCAAGATCGATGCGCATGCCCCGCGCCACCACCTGCGGGTCGGCGAACACCTCTGCCAGCGAGTTGACCGGCCCGGCGGGAATCTCCCGAAGTTCCAGTGCCGCAAGCAGCTCATCGCGACGGCGATGCCGGATCGCTGCCGCCAGCAGCGGCACCAGAACCTCGCGGTGGTTGACGCGGACCTCGTTGGTGGCGAAGCGCGCATCGGTTGCGATCTGCGCGGTGCCCAGCACTTCGCAGAAGCGGCGGAACTGTGCGTCGTTGCCGACGGCGACGCTGAGCGGCCCATCCAGCGCATCGAAGGTCTGATACGGAACGATGTTGGGGTGCGCATTCCCCAAGCGCTGCGGCGCGATCCCCGAGACCAGATAATTGAGCCCCTGGTTGGCGAGTATGCCCACCATGGTGTCGAGCAACGCCATGTCGATCTGCATGCCGCGGCCGGTGCGCTCGCGCTGCGCGAGGGCTGACTGGATGGCGACGACGCCATAGATGCCGGTGATGATGTCGGCGAGCGCGACACCGATCTTCTGCGGCGGCCCGTCCGCCTCACCGGTGATATCCATGATGCCGCTCATGCCCTGGATGACGAGGTCATAGCCCGCGCGTGCCGCATAGGGGCCGGATTGTCCAAATCCGGTCACCGAGCAGTACACCAGGCGCGGATTGATGGCGCGCAGGGCCTCGTAGTCGAGGCCGAAGCCCGCAAGTCCCCCGACCTTGAAATTCTCGATCAGGACATCCGCGCGGCCCGCCAGCTCGACGCCGAGTTCGCGCCCCGCGGCGGTGCGGAAGTCGGCAATCACCGAGCGCTTGCCGCGATTGCAGCAGTGAAAATACGCAGCGTCGCCGGGTTCGCCATCGCGCCCGCACACGAACGGCGGGCCCCAGCGGCGCGTGTCATCCCCTGCGGGTGATTCCACCTTGATCACATCGGCGCCCAGGTCCGCCAGCGTCTGGCCGATCCACGGGCCGGCCAGCACCCGCGCCAGCTCGAGAACCCTCAGGCCGTGCAGCGGAGCATTCGCCTCATTGCCCATATCAGGCGGTGGTCGGGATCAGCAGCGCCGCAGAGGGTTTGCGGGCCATCCAGCCGAAACCCAGGATGCCGAGATAACACACGGCCGGTACCACCAGGGCTGCGCTCAGCCCCCAGTGGTCGGCGCTGCCGCCGGTGAGCAGCGGCACGATTGCTCCGCCGACGATGGCCACGCACAGGATGCCCGAGCCCTCCGGGGCGCGAACTCCGAGTCCCTCGCAGGCGAGCGAAAAAATAGTCGGGAACATGATCGAGTTGCACAGACCGACCGACAGGAGCGCCCAGCCCGCCACAGGTCCGCCCACGTTGGCCGCGATCAGCAGCAGCAGCAGCGCCATGCCCGCCGCTGCTGCAAGCACTTTTCCGGGCGAGATCATTTTCAGCAGCCCCGCACCGATGAAGCGCCCCACCATGGCGCCACCCCAGTAAAAGGGGATATGGGCGCCGGCATCACGAGGACCCAGGCCCATCACCGTGGGCTGCATCAGGAAACTGACGATCAATGATCCGATGGAAACCTCCGCCCCGACATACAGGAAGATGCCCAGCGTGCCGTAAGCGAACCTGAGCTGCCGCAGCAGGCCGAACGCGCGCAGGAATGGCACGTGGGGCGCGGGCTGTTCGTGCAGACGCCTGCGGCTCAACCAGACCAGTACAGAAAGCGCGAACAGCGCGGCCGCGAGACCCAGATACGTATGACTGATGGCGATGCTCTCGGTGGCGCGGTAAGCGTTCAGTGCCGGGCCGATGAGAGTGCTCGCGGACTGATTCGCCAGTGCCCCTTTCAGGATCAGCAGCGAGCCCACGTACGGGAAGAGGGTGGTGCCCGCCGAATTGAAGGCCTGCGCGAACGTGAGGCGACTGTGCGCCGTCTGCGGCCGGCCGAGCATTGAAACGAGCGGATTGGCGACGACCTGCACGGTGGTGATGCCCGCGGCCAGGACGAACAGCGCACCCAGGAACAGGGGGAACAGTCCGGCACGGGAGGCGGGGATGAACAGCAGACACCCGAGCATCATCAGCATCAGCCCTGCGGCTGCCGTTCGCATGTAGCCGATGCGCCGCAACAACGCCGCGGCGGGCAGCGAGACGATGAAGTAGGCGGCGAAGAATGCCGACTGCACCAGCATCACTTCCGCGTACTTCAGGGTGAACAGCCCCTTGAGCTTGGGGATGATGACATCGTTGAGGCTGGTGATGCCGCCAAAGATGAAGAACAGGGCGAATACGAAAACGCGCAGCTCGGGCGCGTAGCTGACCGGGGTCGCCGCCGCGGTCGTCGCGGGTGCCAATTGAGAAGTCACGCGGCAGTATAGGGGTCGGTCATGCCAAGCGGAATGAGGGCGTCGATTGGGCGGGATCGACCATCAGTTCAAGCACTGCCGGGCGGCCGGCGGATGCGGCGCGGCGGTAGGCATCGGGGAATTGTTCGGTGCTCGACACCCGTTCGGCGTAGGCCCCGAAGCTTTGCCCTAAGGCGACGAAGGCGGGATTCACGATGTCCGTCGCGATCGGCCGGCCCGGATAGCGACGTTCCTGGTGCATGCGGATGGTCCCATACAGACCGTTATTCACAATGATGATCGTGAGATTCGCGCGGTGCTGTATCGCAGTGGCGAGTTCCTGCGGGTACATCAAAAAGCAGCCGTCGCCCGCGAAGGCCACGACCTCACGTCCCGGAAAGCGCAATTTGGCGGCAATGGCCGCCGGCACGCCGTACCCCATGGCACCGCTGACCGGCGCAAGTTCGGTGCGGGACTCGCGGTAGCGGAAATAACGATGCACCCAGAGGGTGTAATTGCCCGCGCCGTTGGCGATGATGGCGTCATCCTTCAGCTGGCCGCTGAGCCACGCGACGACGGCCGACAGATCGACCCTGTCCGTGGTGGCGGGACCGGGAGTACTGAAAGTGAGATATTCCTCGCGGGCTTCCCGCAGCCAGTTCTGACGCTTCTCGCGGCCCGGTATCTCGATGCCGGCGAGCGCCAGAGAGAAGTCCGCGGGTCCGCAGGCCATTGCCAGCGCCGGGTGGTAGACGCGACCGGGTTCGTTGGGATCGGGGTGCACGTGGACCAGAGTCTGCGCCGGCGTGGGTGGGGTCAGCAGCGTGTAGCCACCGGTGGTGTTCTCGCTCAGCCGCGAGCCGATTGCCACGATGAGGTCTGCCGTACGGAGCCGTGCGGCGAGACTCGGATTCACGCCAAGTCCCAGATGGCCGCAGTAATTCTCATGCCGATTGTCGATGAGATCCTGGCGCCGGAAGCTGGCCACCACGGCAAGGGCATTACGCTGCGCGAAGTCGGTCAGCGCCCGGCAGCTGTGCGCCGTCCAGCCGCTGCCCCCGACAATGAGCAGGGGTCGAGAGGCGAAACCCAGGAGCGAGGCGAGTCGTTCGAGGTCCGCGGGGCGTGGTGCCGATCCGGTGACGACCGCCGGCGGCGAAGCAGGTGGCAACGGGATTTGCGCCGCCAGGGTGTCCTCAGGTAAGGACAGGACCACAGGTCCGGCGCGGCCGGACAGAGCGGTCTGGAATGCCCGCGACACGTATTCAGGTATTCGCTGCGCATCGTCGATCTCGGCGACCCACTTTGCCAACGGCGCGAACATCGCGCGGAAATTCACTTCCTGGAAGCCCTCGCGGTCGCGCGCGTCGCGAGCGACCTGACCGATGAACAGGATCATGGGCGTGGAATCCTGGAACGCCGTATGGATTCCGACCGCGGCATGGGTTGCCCCGGGACCGCGGGTCACGAAACAGATGCCCGGCCGGCCGGTGAGTTTGCCGTCCGCTTCGGCCATGTTTGCGGCCGCGCCCTCATGTTTGGCACTCACCAGCGCTATGTCGGGGAAGTCATAGAGCGCGTCCAGCACCGGCAGATAACTTTCGCCGGGGACACAGAAGATGCGGTCAACGCCCTGGTTCCGCAGCGCGCAGATGAGGGCCCGTCCGCCGCTGACGCGCTTGCCGGATGCCATTTTCAGGCGTAGGCGATTCGGGCGGCTGGTGCCTTGTCCGTCAGGTCCAGCCAGGCCGTGTGGGTGGTGGCGCCACCGGGTCGAAAGACGACCGCACTCGCCGTTCCATACAGTGCAACCGTAGCCGTGCCCAGCGCGGCAGCGGCATGCGCAGGACCGGTATCCACGGCGATCATGCTGTGCGCCCGCTCCAGGATCGGTAGCAGCGTCGAAACCGGTAATTCGTCGGCAACGTTGTGAATGTCCCCGATACCTGACTGGCGCACGATTTCGGCGTTGAACAATGATTCCGCTCTGGTTCCGGTCAGAACGATTGCATGATCCGGTCGATGCTCGCGCAGCGACCGTATGACTTGCGACCAGCGCGCTTCGGGCCAGAATTTGTCGGTGCCTTCACGCGAGCGCACGGATCTGCGCGCGATATGCCGGCATCCAGGATGCACCACGATGTAGGGGCGGTCGCCAAGATTGCGCTGCGTGAGCCAGGCATCCGCTTCGCGGCGCGAGCTGTCGGTCAGGAACAGCTGCGCGGCACGGGAACTCGCGGGCCGCGGCGGAGGCAGCCGCCCGAGCAGGCCATCCGGTGCTTCGTTGCCGATGCGGATGTAGCGGTCCGCGACGCACTCATCGAGCGACCAGTCGAATACGCGGGTATCGCAGATGTACTGCTGTGGGATGCCGCCGCGTTCCAGGAGCGTAAGTCCCAGTTCCCGATCGCAGTACCAGGTGGGGCCCGCCCCGCGTTGCCGAAGCCATGACACCAGACGCTGCTGATCGCGACTCAGGAAGTAAGGAGTCCTGCGACTGCGGATCACGAACAGACGCCCGAGCCAGGGCTGCCCTTCGAGAAGCGGTCGCGTCCACGGGCCGGAGGAAATCACATCGACCGGTTTGCCGAAGCGCTCATGCAGGTGGCGTAACAGAATCGTCAACAGCACCATGTCGCCGAATGCGCCAAAGCGCATGACCAGCGGCGGTTGATCGGCCGCGCTCATCCGGATGCTGTCATCCAACGAGTATTCTTCGTGTTATCGGGCGCCACACATTTGCCGAGTCTATGCGACATGGCTGACCCCAACCTTACATTTTGTAAGCTTAGGGTACGTGGTAGTGTTTCGGGTATCCAATAGGGAAGTGAACGTCGACAAACATGAAAAATACTATTGCAGCGATTTGCATGCTGATCGCCGGCATCGTGGGTTCCGCCGTCGTCCTGGCCCAGGCGCCGTCGGTGGGCGGACCGCCGGACCCGCAGGCGCGGATGGCTGCGCTCGCCAAGGAGTTGGCACTGACTGATGCGCAGAAGCCACAGTTTCAGCAGGTCCTCGACGAGGAACGCGCCAATCTAATGGCCTCGATGAAGCAGGAGCGCGAGCAGAACACCGCTGTTCAGACCGCGCATCAGAACCATCAGAAGATCGAAGACGCCGCACTGGCGAAGTTGAAACCCGTGCTGACCGATGACCAGTACAAGAAGTACCAGGGCATCGTCGAGGCCGAGGCGTATGCCCGGCATCACCGCGAGGCGGGTGCTTCAGCCCCCGCTGCTGCCCCGGGCGGTTGATTCAGCTCGCGAAGCTCGTACTGCCCGCTCGCGCGCAGCAGATAGCTGCCCTGCTCGTACCACGCTCCGAGCACGATCCGCTCCACCGATCGGCCCTCGAAGATCGCCGGATGGATCCCGGGGCGGTGGGTATGACCGTGGATGATCCGGTTGATCCCGGTACGCCAGACGGCATTGACCGCGGCTTCGTTGACGTCCATGACGTAGGGGACGGTGCGGGAGGTGTGCGCCTGGCTGCCGCGGCGCACCTGATTGGCGAGCAGTTCGCGGGTGGGCAGCGGCAGGTTCAGGAAACGTGTCTGCCAGGACGGGTCGCGCACGGTGGTGCGCAGCTCCTGGTAGGGATGGTCATCCACGCACAGGGCATCCCCGTGCGTCAGCAGTACCGGTTCCGTATCGAAGGTCGCGATCACCGGATCCGGCAGCAGGCGGCAGCCGGTGCGCGCCGCGAATCCCTCACCGAGCAGAAAATCGCGGTTGCCATGCAAAACGAAGCAGCCGACACCGCGATCCGTCAGCCGCCGCAGGGCGTCGCAGATCCGGGCCTTGGTGGGATCCGGATCATCATCCCCGATCCACGCCTCGAACAGGTCCCCCAGGATGTACAGCACCCGGGCCTGCGGTGCCTCCTGCGCCAGGAACGCCAGAAAGCGCTCATTCGCTGCGACCGACTGCCCATCCAGATGCAGATCGGAAACGAACAGTTCCGTCACGGTAAGGTCCGGATCTTCAATTTGGCGAGAGGACCTCGGTTCCGGTGGGGGCCGGCGCCAGTTCGGTGGGGCCGTTCTGCTTGATGCCACCGACACCGAGCGGCTCGATCTTCTGGATCACAACATGGGAAAGCGGTGCATCGGCCTTGAACTTGCCCTCGGCCCCCGTGGGCACGGTGCTGATCCGGTCGAGCACATCCTGCCCGTCAATGACCTTGCCGAACACCGTATAGCCCCAACGCACGGGCAGCGGATCCAGCTCAGGGTTGTCCGCCAGATTGATATAGAACTGACAATTGCCGCTGTGTGGGGCCTCGGTGCGTGCCAGTCCGACCCAGCCGCGCTTGTTCTGCAGGCCGTTGCCGGACTCGTTGAATATCGCCGGGTGGGTTGGCTTGACCGCCTCGTCGGCTGCCGCAAAACCACCGCCCTGGATCAGAAATCCCGGAATGACCCGGTGGAACAGCGTCTGGGTGTACTGACCCTCGTTGACGTATTTGAGGAACTCGGCCACGGTAATCGGCGCGCGATCCGGATAGAGCTCGATGACGAAATCGCCCATGCTGGTGGTGACGCGAACCTGCGGATGCGCCGTCGCGCTGGCCGGTTGCGGCGCTGTACTGTCGGCGGCCGCGGCGGTGTTTAGGGTGCTGCCGACCGTGACCGCGAGGAACGCCACCGCCAGGGCCGAAAAGAGACGTTTGCTGAGCATCATGTATCTTTAACTTCTGAAGTCCGATTCTCGGGGGACGGATTCTAGCAATTCGACCGTCCCGACCCGTCGGTGTTTCGTCGCCACCGGCGATTTCATCGTAAAATTCGCAACACATGACTCAGACCGTCACCCGTTTTGCGCCCAGTCCGAGCGGCAACCTGCATCTGGGGAACGCCCGCACGGCCCTGTTCAGCTTCCTCCTGGCGCGCCGCGCCGGGGGACGGTTCGTCCTGCGTATCGAGGACACGGATGCTGGCCGCAGCAGCGAGGAGTTCTGCCGCAATCAGCAGGAGGATCTGCTCTGGCTGGGCCTGACCTGGGACGCCGGTCCAGGCCGGGAGGACGAGCGCGGGCCTTACCGGCAGTCCCAGCGCGTTGCCTTCTACGCGCAACACTTTGTCGCCCTCGAGCAGCGCGACCGGGTCTACGAGTGCTACTGCACGCCCCTCGAGCTCGAGGTGTCGCGAAAGTCCCAGCTGTCGGCGGGCAAGCCGCCGCGTTATGCCGGCACCTGCCGGTACCTGCCGGCCGCGCAGCGTGCCGAGAAACGCGCCGCCGGGATCACCCCGACGTTGCGCTTCCGGGTGCCGGCCGGTGAACGCATCGAATTCGTAGACTTCGTGCACGGGGCCCAGAGTTATCTGAGTGACGACATCGGGGATTTCATCGTGCGCCGCGCGGATGGCTCCGCCGCCTTCTTTTTCGGCAATGCGGTCGATGATGCGGCAATGGGCATCACGCACGTCGTACGGGGCGAGGACCATCTCACCAATACGCCGCGACAGATTCTGATCCTCCGCGCGGCGGATCTGCAGGTCCCGGAGTACGGCCACGTGTCGCTGCTGGTGGGGCCCGACGGTGCGCCGCTGTCCAAACGGCATGGCGCAACCACGGTCCGCGAATACCGCGAGCAGGGGTTCACCGCCGCGGCGCTCTGCAATCACCTGTTCCGCCTGGGGCATTCGAGCCCCGAGAACGGGCTGCTGGACCTGACGGCCATGGCGCAGGCGTTCGACCCGGCGCATCTGGGTCGGGCGAGCGCCCATTTTGACGCCTCGCAGTTGCGCGTCTGGCAGAAGGAGTCGGTCAAGCACATGTCAGGGGAGCAAGTCGCGCAGTGGCTGGCCCCGCAGCTGCCGCCGGACCTGTCGGACGCGCCGCGGTCGGCGTTCATCGAAGCCGTAAGACCGAATGTCGTGCTGCCCGAGGATGCGCGCGAATGGCGTGAGATCGTTTTCGGCGGCATGCCAGGCATCGGCGCGCCGGAACAGGCGGTGATCGACGCGGCGGGCAAAAGCTTTTTCGCCGCGGCGGCGCAGGCGGCCGGGATGCATCCGGGCGATTTCAAGGCGCTCGCCGGGGCCACCAGCACGATCACGGGGCGCAAGGGCAAGGCGCTGTATCAGCCACTGCGAATTGCGCTCACCGGTCTCACGCATGGCCCTGAATTGGCTCCCCTTTTGCGCGCCATGCCGGACGGGTTCGCGCAGGCGCGACTGGCGCGCTTCGCGTAACCTAGACCCATGATTCGCATTTTCAATTCGATGGCGGGGCAGAAGGAAGACCTTCAGCCGTTGCAACCGGGCCGCATCAGCATGTACGTGTGCGGCGACACGGTCTTTGACCTGTGCCACATGGGGCATGCGCGCTCCAAGATCGCGTTCGATGTGGTGCGCCGCTATCTGACGTTCAGCGGTTACGCAGTGAATTTTGTCCGCAACATCACCGATATCGACGACAAGATCATCAAGCGGGCGGCGGAGCGCGGGGAACCGATCGACGCCTTCACCGAGCGCTATATCGCCTTCATGCATCGCGATTACGACGCGCTGGGCATCCTGCGTCCCGACCATGAGCCGCGCGCAACCGGGCACGTGCCCGGCATGATCGATCTGGCCGCCCGCCTGATCGCCAAAGGCTATGCCTACGTCGCGCCCGGCGGCGATGTGATGTTCTCGGTGCGCAAATTTGCGGCCTACGGCGCACTCTCCGGCAAGAATATCGACGAACTCATCGCGGGTGAGCGCGTCGCGGTGGATACGAATAAACGCGATCCGCTCGACTTTGTCCTGTGGAAGATGGCCAAACCGGGAGAACCCTCCTGGCCCTCCCCGTGGGGCGCAGGCCGCCCCGGCTGGCATATCGAATGCTCGGTCATGTCCGAGGCGCTTCTCGGCACCTGCTTCGATATTCACGGCGGCGGCATGGATCTGAAGTTTCCGCACCACGAGAACGAGATCGCGCAGTCCTGCGCCGCAAGCGGGGACTGCTTCGCCCGCCTGTGGATGCACAACGGCTTCCTGAACATCGACG
>Ga0302314_10009656_pt1 | contig 17019 bp, 16 predicted proteins | sample III_Palsa_N2_3_FD_200533 | JGI IMG/M metagenome (GOLD analysis project Ga0302314, IMG submission 200533) | Peat permafrost microbial communities from Stordalen Mire near Abisko, Sweden - III_Palsa_N2_3 | ecosystem: Environmental > Terrestrial > Soil > Palsa > Peat permafrost | place: Sweden...
CAGGGCGCGATGCGGTCCAGATCGTCCGGGAAGAGCTCGTTCGAGGCATCCCACTCCGGGTGCCCGCGCGGTGCCCAGGCCTCGGTGAGCCCCGCGCTCTCATAAATGCCCATGAGCCCGGATTTTTGCTCCTGCCGCAGATATCCCGACGTGTAAGAGTCGCGGATCACCGGGATCTCCTCGCGCCGCTCCTGGAACGCCGGGATGGGATGGGTAATCACGTAGTGATGCTGCATGTTGGTGATGGGCGCATCCGCGCCCACCATGGCGGCGATTTCGCGGGCATAGCAGCCCGCCGCGTTCACCACGATTTCCGCGACGATGGGGCCTTGCGCGGTGATCACTTCCCATTCGCCACCCGCGCGCCGGCGCACATCGGTCACTCGATTGTGCCGCACGATGGTGGCGCCCAGATCGCGTGCCGCCTTCGCGAGCGCGTTGCAGATCCCGGAGGGATCGCCGTGACCATCGTCGAGCGTCCAGGCGGCGGCGAGTACGCCCTCGGTGGTGAGAAACGGATTCAAGCGCTTGATCTCGTCGACACCGACGATGTCCATGCGAAAGCCGATGCTCTTCGAGTAGCCCAAGACGTACTTGAGCCAGGCGAGCTCGTCGGGATTGTTGGCGAGACGCAGACCGCCGCTCGCGTGCCAGCTCGTGTATTGGCCGGTGAGGCCCTCGAGCCGCGGGTAGAGCTCGTTGCTATAGGCGTGGATTTTGGCGAGGTTGTAGCTGCCGGTAATGCTCGGGCACTGGCCTGCGGCGTGCCAGGTCGAGCCGGAAGTGAGCTCGTCTTTTTCGATCAGGACGGTGTCCGTGCAGCCCTCGAGGGCGAGATGGTAGAGCAGACTTGCGCCCATGATCCCGCCGCCGATGACGACGACGCGTGCGTGTGTTTTCATGAAAAACCCGTTCCAGCCGGACAAGGCCACAATAAATTGCCCCTCATAGCGGCGCAACCGAGTATTTTACCCTCATTGGGCACATTTTTTTGAAAGGTACAGAGACTCCAGTGAACAAGCCCCGCCCCTTGGTCGGTTTGCCGACCCTGACTTGGCTACGCGCTTTCGAGGCGGCGGCGCGTACCTCGAGTTTCAGCGCCGCCGCCCTGGAGCTGCGACTCACGCCGGGGGCGATCAGCTACCAGATTCGGGCGCTCGAGACGCATTTGGGATTTGCGCTGTTCGAACGGCTGCCCCGCGGTGTAAAGCTCACGCCCATGGGCGTCGCCTATCTGCCGCCCGTGCGCAAGGCATTCGAGCAGCTCGCCGATTCGACCTTGGGTTTGTTCGGCGGGTCCGAGCGCGGCCGGATCAGCATTCACGCGCCGGTCTCGCTGGCCTCGCTTTGGCTCGCGCCGAAGCTGCCGGCCTTCAGCAGCGCCTTTCCCGGGATCGACGTGCGTCTGTCATCCGTTATCTGGGACCATCCAGCGCCCACTGAAAGCACAGATCTCGAGATTCGTTACGGCGCGGGACAGTGGCGCGGTTATCGCGCGGAGTTCCTCTGCAACCAGCGCATCGTCGCGGTTTGCACCGGAGCGTTGCTCGAGCAGGCGCGGGCAAGCGGCGATGCGGCCGCGTGGCTGCTGCGGCATCTCATCCCCATCATGGGATACGAAAGCCATGGCTCGCAGGTGCGTCAGGCACTCAACCTTGGCGAGGGCGAAGAGCGTCCCGGACCTGCGGTCGATACGACCATCGCCGCGCTCGAGCTCGCGGCGAACGGGGCAGGCTGCGCGCTCGTCCATCGTCTGTTCTTGAATGCCTATCTGGCGACCGGACGGCTCGTGGTCGCGCTCGAGCATGATTTTGCGGACGACAGCTCCTACTTCGTGGTTGCACCGGAGCGTCCCCAGCGTGCGCGTCGCGAGGTTCAGCAATTTCGAGACTGGTTGCTCGCCGAAGGAGCGACGGTGCCTTGAACTCGATCAGCGGGCCGACACACCCGCAGCGGGGGGCGCAAACGATCGCGCCTGCAGTGCCATCGAGATCAGCGCCGAGCCGCCAAACACCATGTTGATGCCGACCAACAAGCCGATTGCCCAGGCGGCGGTCGCCGGGAGGCCGAGGAAAATCATCGCCGCCAGGATCAAGTCGACCACCCCGCTCACCAGCAACAGCGCCCAGCGCGCGGAAAAACCGTGTCGGTGAGTCAAGGACATCATGATCGAGGCGACGCCCTCGACGGTCAGAAACGCCGTCAGAATCAACGTAAGTGACAGCACGCCGGACAAGGGCCATGCGAGCAAGATCACGCCGGCTGCGATCGCGATCACCGCCGATAACAGCGACCACCCGAATCCGGGTGCGCTGCGCATGCGAAACGTGCTGATCAAGCCCACCACGCCGCTCAGCAGGAGCACCCAGCCGATGAATACTTCGACGGCGAGCGTGGCCACGTTCGGGATCACGATGGCGAGCAGGCCGAGTATGAGCAGCAGGATGCCTTCGATGAGAAAGGCGCGCCAATGCGCATGCAATGACGTCGCTACTGCGGCCCGAACGCCTTCAAGGCGGGATTGATCGGTGGCCATGAGCACATCCCTCGCGCGCAACTGGGGCCCATCATGCTACTCCGAGTTGGGCCACCGGGCACCTAGCGTGAGGTCGTCGTCACGCTCATGTTGTTGTTGGTCACCGTCACGTTGTTGTCGGCTTCAAGCGCGCCGTCGCCGAGTTTGATGTGACCGTCAGGCTGAGGCACGGTTATCGGGGCGACTTCGACTTCGGTCACGCCCTTGTGGTGGTCGAGCCCGATCTGCTTTGCGGTCGCGGGCGAGAGATCGACGATGCGGCCGTCGACATAGGGACCGCGGTCCTGAATCGTGACCACGGCCGTCTTACCGGTCTCGAGATTGGTCACTTGAGCGGTGGTGCCGAGCGGCAAGGTGAGGCTTGCCGCGTTGTTGCCCGTCGGGCGCATCCGGTTCCCGTCGGCCATCTTCCGGCCGGCGAACATACGCGCATAGAAGGAGGCCTTGCCGAAGCGCTTGCGACCCGAGCGGTCGATGTTCAGTTTCTCCAGTGGAGAAATACGCTTCGGTGATTTCGCGCGCGCAGACCTCGGGGGCGTGACCACTTCGGGCGGCGGAGGGGCTTCGTCCATGGAGCCTACGGCAGCTTCCGCGGGGGCGGGACCGCCGGCGATTCCCATCGAGAGCGCTGCGGCCGCGATGACCCCAACCACCGCGGCGGGGGCCCGAGACGGAGCTAAGGCGTCGTGTTCGACCTCGCCGGGGTCGCGCTCGGCGTCTCGCTCGGATTCGGCGCGTTCAACGTCCTCGCGAGTTGCGACTTCGTCGAGGCGCTCAACGTTATTGCCGGGTTCGATTTCCATAATGTGGCAGTGTCCGCCTCGGACGGTCGCGCTGCTGTCGGCAGCCCCGGGCTTCGGCGGTCGGAGTAGCGGCGGGCGAATCATGCCGGGCGCCGATTTCGAACTGCGACTTTGCGCGGTCGGCGTGTCGGCGTTCGCTGACGCGCCGGTGCGGCGACGCAAAATCGCGCGCGCGCGGGTAAACTGCCGCCATCGAGAGTCACCGGGGTTTCGGAATCATGGCGAGAGGCGTAGGGAGTGGGTTCGGGTTGAGCGACTTGCCGCGCATTGCGTATGGAAAAGGCTCCTACCTCTACGACCAAGCAGGAAAGGCTTACCTGGATGGGTCAGGCGGTCCTGCGGTGTTTTGCCTGGGGCATGCTCACCCGGAGGTGAACGCCGCCATTTCGACGCAGCTCGAATCGATCGCCTACGCATACCGGTATCTGTTCACCAGCGCCGCACTCGAGTCGCTCAACGAAACGGTGCTGCGACTCTCGGGCGGCTGCTTCAAGGATGTGCTGTACAGCGCTGACGGATCCGAAGCGGTCGAATCCGCGCTCAAGGTCGCGTTACAGTATTTCGCGGCCCGCGGCTTGATGAAGAAACGGCGCTTCATCGCCCGTCGCCGATCCTGGCACGGCAACACCCTGGGGGCACTGTCGGTGTCCGGATTCGCCGCCCGGCGGCGGGCATTCGAAGGCAGTCTTATCGATGCGATTTTCGTGTCGCCGGCGAACGCCTATCGTCCGCCGCTGGATTGCGAGCCGGGCGCGCTCGTTTCGTCTCTGGCTGCGGAACTGGAGCAATCCATTCTCGACGCCGGGCCCGACACCATTGCGGCCTTCATTTTCGAGCCGATCGTCGGCGCCGCGGGGGGCGTGGTGCCCGCGCCTCCGGGCTATGCAGCCGCCGTCGCGCGGGTGTGTCGTAAATACGATGTCCTGGTGATCGCGGACGAAGTCATGTGCGGCGTCGGTCGCAGCGGCACCTGGCGGGCGCTCGAGCACGATGGCGTGGCACCCGACATCATGACGGTTGCCAAGGGCCTGGCCGGCGGCTACATCCCGCTGGGGGCGACGCTGGTTGCCGGGCAAGTGGCAGGCCCGATCTTGACTGAGCACGGGGCGTACATGACGGGCCATACGTTCTCCGGTCACACCGCTGCCTGCGCGGCCGGCCTCGCCGTGCAGAAGATCATCGAGCGCGACCGATTGCTCGAGCGGGTCAGGCGTGTGGGCGCGGCCTTTCAGGAGAGCGTGCGCCGCTCGCTCGCCGGATTCGAGGAGGTGGGCGATGTGCGTGGGCGCGGCTTTTTCGTGGGCATCGAGCTGGTGCGCGACGCCGACTCGCGCGAGCCTTTTCCTGCCGAGCGCGGCTTGAGCTTCGACATCGGACAGCGAGCATTCGCCGACGGTCTCATCTGCTATCCCTGCTCCGGCAACGTCGACGGTGTCGTCGGGGACACCATCATCCTCGCGCCCCCCTATAACGCGAGCGATGCCGAGCTCGAGGAGATCATCGTGAAGCTTACGCGCGCCGTCGGCGGAGCACTTGCCGCTGGTTGAGGGCTGTCGGCCTCGGCCTACAGCCCGCGCACGCGGGACGCAGTATTCTCGTCGCCCTTGAGCGCGCGGAAAGTGCCATGAACGAAGTCAAAGTAGGCGAGCACGATCTCATGTCCTTCATCAGCCCGAGCTCGCTGATCGGGGCGCTCGCCTATTTCGTGCTGTTCGTGATTCTTGCCTATGTGCTGTCGCGCCTGCTGCGCACCGCCGTGCACGCATCGATGACTCGTGCCGGCCATCTCGACCGTACGACCATCAGTTTTCTACAGCAGATCCTCACCGCGCTCATCTGGGTGATCATGCTCATCCTGTATGCGCACCTCATTCCGGTGCTGCGCTCGTTGGGCACGGCGCTTCTGGCCGGCGCGAGCGTCGCCTCCGTGGTGATCGGACTCGCGGCCCAAAGCACGCTCGGCAATCTGGTGGCCGGTGTATCCATCACGATTTATCGGCCGTTTCGCCTGGGCGACACGCTGCAAATCGCGGCGCCCACCGGCACCGAGATCGGGGTGGTCGAGCTGATTTCGCTCGGATACACGACCCTGCGCGCGCCCGCCGGTCATCTGGTCGTGGTGCCGAACAGCGTGGCCGCAAGCCAGGTGACCATCAACTTGAACACGGATACCTCGTTCGCACCCTGGCCGCTGGTCATTACCCTGCGGCTCGCGCGCACGGCCGATGTCGAAACGGCCCGAAATCTGGCGCTGAAAGTGGCGAAGGAGAACGGCGCCGCGCGGGTGCTTGGGTGCTATGTGACCAAGGTCGAGGCGGAGGCCGTCACCTTGGAATTGCGGGTCGTCGCCACCGATGCCGCGCATCGTGACAAGCTGCGCTCGGGCTTGCTGGTCGATCTGGCGCGCCGCTTTGCCGAGGCGCAGCTGAGCGGCAGCGGCGCGGCGGCTGCGACTTTTTCGTAGCGCCCGCAGGGCTCCGCAAGCAGAGGTTGATCGACCCACGCGTCGCCTATAATCGCCTGCATGAGAACTGCCTGCCTCCTTCTGTTGCTTTCGCTGTGTGCCCTCGTCGCCGAGGCGGATGTCGCTCCGAGCTCGACCGGGCCTCAGCCTGCGACCCTCGATGTGGCGACGGCCGGCCGCTTCGCGGCGCTGGCGCTCAAGTGCCTGCATCAGGAATACCCGAACCACATCTTGCACACGCTCACCAGCGACGCCGACGTGCGGCCTCCGCGCGAGCTCACGCCCGCGTTCTACGGGTGCTATGACTGGCACTCGGACGTGCACGCACATTGGCTGCTCGTGCGCCTCACGAGGCTATTTCCGGACGCGGATTTCGCTCCCGCGGCGCGTGCCGCCCTGGCGCAAAGCCTGACGGCGCAGAACATCGCGGGCGAATTAGCTTATCTGCGCCGCGAGGATCGAAGCTCCTTCGAACGGCCGTACGGGCTCGCGTGGCTTCTCCAGCTGTGCGCGGAGCTGCGCGCTTGGGACGATCCTCAGGCCGCGCAATGGTCCAACGCGCTGAAGCCCCTGGAGAGCGAGGCCGCGACCCGGCTGGAGAATTGGGCTGGGAAGCTCCGCTACCCCATCCGCGTAGGCGAGCACGATCAGACCGCGGCTGCGTTCAGCCTGGTGTGGGATTGGGCGGGTGTCGCGGACGATCCACAGATGCGCAGCGTGCTCGCCTACGCTGCGCGCCGCTTCTATCTGGCCGATCGAGACTGCCCGCTGAGCTACGAGCCGTCGGGCGAGGACTTTTACTCCCCGTGCCTGGGGGAAGCCGATTTCATGCGTCGCGTGCTCGGGCCCGACGCTTTTGCGCGCTGGCTCGTGATTTTTCTACCGGACATTCCCACGAGCGCGGGCAAACCCTGGCTCGAGCCCGCCATTGTCAGCGACCGGTCGGACCCGAAGCTTGCGCATACGGATGGATTGAATCTGAGCCGGGCGTGGATGCTCGAGGGTATTGCCGACGGGTTGCCTGCGAGCGATCACCGCGTGCCTGCATTGCGCGCCGTCGCGCAGCTGCACCGGGACGCGGCGTTGCCGGCGGTGACCGGGGAGCATTACGAGGGCGGACACTGGCTCGCCTCATTCGCGGTGTATCTCACCAGCGGCTCGGGCCTCAAATAAAGCCTGGCGGGCGAGGGCGAGCTCAGCCGCCGCAAGATCCTCCAGCGCCGTGCCCACGCTCTTGAACAGCGTGATTGCGGCGGGATGGGACCGCTTGAACCGATCGGAGGCCAGCTCGCTCAACTCCGCGCGCACCGCCTGCGGACCGATGACACCGCGCGCCAGGGCCCCCACGAGCTCGCCGGATTCGACGAGCGCACCGGCTCGAGTGTCGACATAGAGCTCGGCGCGCGCGACCGCCGCGTCGTCGGCCTCGCACATCTGCGGGTTGAAAGCGCCGACCAGATCGAGGTGTTGGCCCGCATGCAGCCAATCGCCGCGTACCAGCGGTTGCTGCGACAAGGTCGCGCAGCTCACGACGTCGGCCCAACGGACCGCCGCCTCGAGATCATCGACGGCCTCGACGCGCAATTGCGGGCTGCGCAGGGACGCCGCGACGGCGCGCGCGCGTTCGCTGCGGCGGCCCCAAATGCGCACCTCCCGAATCGGCCGCACCCGGGCATGACTTTCGATCAAATGCGGTGCGAGCCGCCCGGTGCCGACCATCGCTAAGCGGGACGCCTGCGGTGGGGACAGATAGCGCGAAGCGAGCGCCGAGGCGGCGCCGGTGCGCCTCAAGGTGAGCTCCTCACCGTCGAGCAACGCCCGCGGTACACCGGTCGAGGCGTCGAGCAAGACATAGGTGGCGGCGACAGCCGGTAGGCCTTGCCGCGCATTGTCCGGATACACGGTCACCAGCTTGATGCCGAGCGATGCCCCGGCTTGCCATGCCGGCATCACGAGCAGCGTGCCGTCGCGTCCGCCGGCCGCTGGGATGGCGTATTGCTGGCGCGGGGGAACCACGACGGAGCCGCGAAAGGCGGCGTCGAGGGCATCGATCAGCGCCTCGCGGTCGAGGCACGCGGCGAGTGCCGAGGCGTCGAGCTGGAGCATCATCGCGCTACGGTCAAATGATGTTCAACTCGCGGAGCGGCGCATTTTCGAGGTAGCGCGCGTAAGACAGCGGCGCGAGGTCGATGCTGCGGTATTCGCCATAACAAATGTGCTCCGCGAGACCGCGGCCGATGGCGGGCGATTGCTGGATGCCATGGCCGCTGAACCCGCTCGCGAGCAGCAAATTGTCGATGCCGGGTGCGGGACCGATGAAGGCATTCTGGTCGAACGTATTATAGTCGTAGTGCCCGGCCCATGCCGAGGTCATGCGCACCGCTTCGAACGCGGGTACGCGATGCGCGAGCAGCGGCCACGCCCGCGCCTCGAAGGCTGCAAGGTCTACCTCGAAATCCTGCGGCGAGACCTCGGGATCCGGATCCTCCGGCGGTCCGCACAAGAATCGGTTGCCGTCGGGACGAAACCACAACCCGGAGGGGTCGATGACCAGAGGACAATGCGGAATGGGCACGGGGCAGGTGAAGACGAATACATTGCGCTTGCGCGCGACGACCGGCAGCTCGAGCCCCACGGTGGCGGCGAGCCCGCGGGAGCGGGTTCCGGCGGCGTTGACGGCGTAGTCACAGCCGATGCGTCCGCGCTCCTCGAGCAGAACAGCCTCGATGCGTCCGTCCGCCGAACGCTCGAATCCGACCACGCGGTCGCGCAGGTAGCGCACGCCGCGCCGCTCGCCGGCACGGCGGAGCGCCGCGAGCAGGGAGTGGCCGTCGAACCAGCCTTCGCCGTGCAGCGTATCGCAACCCGCCACGAGATCGTCGGTAGTGAGCCAGGGGTAGCGCGCCGCGAGTCCTGCACGATCCCGCAGCACGACCGCGACCGCGTGCTCGCGCTGGATGGCAGCCCGCTGCTCGAGCGTCTCCCGGCCCCGGGACGTCGCGAGATAGAGATAGCTCGACTCGACGAGAGCGAGGTCGAGCTGTGCATCCCCGAGGCGCCGCGGGGCATCGCGCAAAAACTCCATGCCGAAGCGCGAGATGTCGATGTTGAGGGGTGTCGAGAATTGCTGCCGAATGGAGCTCGCTGACCGGGTGCTGGCGGCTTCCCGATAGGTAGGATCGGGCTCGACTACGCATATGTCACCGGAAAAATCCGGGCAGGATGCCAGGAAGTAGGCGCAGGCCGAGCCGATGGCGCCGCCGCCCGCGATGACGACCTGGCTCATGCGTGTGATCACTCGTCGATGCGCGCGGCACCCAGGGCGCGGATAGTACCGAAATTCGAAAACGCTGACTCGTTCTCAAGGCGGCTGCCGACGCAACTGCCGTCGGGTTCCTACAGCGATCGCACAACCGAACGAGCGTAATGGCCGGTGATCTGCGGCAGCCGGATCGGCCGCGCAGTGACGCATCGTCATTCATCAGCGGAGGACTTAAACATGGCTTCAAAGAATACGGCGGTGTTCGGCATCTACCGGACACCCGAGGACGCGGAACGAGCGGTGGACGCGTTGATGGGCAACGGGTTTTCGAGCGGCGCGATTTCCGTGCTGCTGCCGGATAACGAAAGCACGCGCGCCTTTGCGCACCACAAGGACACCAAGGCGCCCGAGGGTACGACCGCCGGGGTGACCACCGGAGGAGTCATCGGCGGTGCGCTCGGCGTGCTCGCCGGCATCGGCGCGCTGGCGATTCCCGGCGTAGGTCCCTTGATCGCGGCCGGTCCCATCGTCGCAGGCCTCGCGGGGCTCGGCGTCGGAGGTGCCGTGGGCGGGCTGGTCGGCGCGCTCATCGGTATGGGCATTCCAGAATATGAGGCGAAGCGCTACGAAGGTCGCGTGAAGGATGGGGGCACCTTGCTCTCCGTCCATTGCGATACCTCGGATCAAGTCGGGCGCGCGAAGGATCTCCTGAAATCGAGCGGCGCGCAGGATATTTCCTCGACGTCGGAAGCTTCCGGAACCAAGCTGGATGAGCGCCGCGATGTCGATCCGCGCTACGCCTCGGATCCGCGCACGCCGGGCGAACCGCGGGTTGCGAGTTTCACCCCGGACACGACCGTGGCGATGCCGGATCCGGCCTACACCACGGAGACAGCGGCGGCTCGCGAAGCCCGCGCGGGCCGCATCGCCGGGCAGCCGCCGGTGGATCCGGTTGACCCGACGGCGCCGCGCATTCATCGCTGAACCGGAGCGACCACCCCAGCGTTTGGGCGGGAGACCGCGGCGTTCCGCGGTCTCCCGGCGTTCGCGGTTTCTCAGCTTGCGGGCATGGGGGCGGTAGGTGGCGTCGACACCGGCGCGTCGACCTCGTAACCGCGCTGTTTGAGCTCGTCGAGCAAGCCGCCGTTCTCCAGCAACAAGTCCATGTTGACCACGGCGATGGTGGTGCCGACGCCATCCAAAGACTTCAGCAGAGCTCGCAGCCAGGTATGGCGGATGCGGCCGATGAGGTCCCCCGCGGCGGCCCCCGAGTCGAGCGCCTTCACGCAAGCGTCTACCTGGGCAGGCTCCGGGTGGCTCTGGATACCTTCGATGTCCCCGCTGGCCCAGGCCCGCGCTCGATCGATCAGTTGGGGCAACCCGGTCTCGATCGTCACGAGCGAGGCGTCCACGCACGTGTTCTCGGTCGCGGGCGACATGGTCTTCAGCGCATCGAGCACATCGCCCACGCCCGCGATTTTCACTTCCTCCACGCGCACGTCGTGTTTCTTGGCCAGCGCGCGCATCGCCGCCCCGAGATCCAAGCGCGCCGACAGTCCGACGCTGTGAAAAGCATCTCTTTCGAGAAACGCGGAGGCGATGATGGGCCGAAACCGTTCCCACTTGCCCGCATCGCTCGTGAACCGCGCCCGATCCTTGGCGAATCGGGCATAGAGGTCGGGAGGCATCACGTCCTTGAGGTGCTTGCCGCCGCGGACCATGAGCACGCTGCGCTCGGTGATCAACAGCCACAGGATATGCACGATGCCGATCTCGAAAGGTTTCGGCACCAGCACTTGATTGGTGGAAGCGAGCAGCCGCTCCACCTGAGTCGAGCGCCAGGTGATGTCCCTCGGAAGCGGGGAGATGCTGCCGAGTATCCAGACATGTGCCGCGCCCTTGTGCACGTGCCAAAGACCCGGGCCCGTGCGCTCGCCGGTCACGACCAGCTCTTGCAGCTGATCCGCCGCGGGCGTGGCAGGCGCAGAGGCAGCCGGTGAGGGATCCGCGCTGCGGGCAGTCGACGCGGCGACCGCCAGGCATGTCGCCAGGAGAGCAGTCAACCATTTCATCGGACTCATAATACAAGAACGCCGCGCGGCCGCGGGCGCGTCCTCGCGCGACGCGCGCGGTCAGCGTATCGTTCAGTCGGTGACGCGACGCGCGAATTCACGCAGCTTCTGTTCGCGCTCGATGACTTCCTTGTTGGGACCCAGAAACTCGAGCAGCGCCTCGCCGCGGGCCGAGTGCGCCGCGACCACCTTGATGGCCAATAGCGTGGGCGTGGCAAGGATGATGCCGGCAATTCCCCAGAAAAGACCGGCGAACCACAGGGACAGAAATACGACGAGAGGATTGACCGCGAGGCGTCGGCCCACCAGCAGCGGCTGCACGATTTGTCCCTCCAAGGTCGCCAGGGCGACGAAGCTGCCCGCAATGCCGGCGATGCGCCCAAGATCCGTGAACGATACCGTTGCGACGATCGTGATCACCAGCAACGTCGTGCCGGGGCCTATATAGGGAAAGTAGTTCAGCACGGCGGTGAGAACTCCCCAGAGGTAGGGATTCGGCATGCCCCAAAGCATCATGAGACCCGCCGTGGCGACGCCCAGGCCGATGTTGATGAGCGTCATGGTGAGGTAGAAGCGCCCCACCTCGGCGCGCACCTTGCCGATGACGTCGAGCACGTGACCGGCATGCAGGTCGTCGACGAATGCGGATGTCATGCGTGCGAGCATGGGCGGTCCGCCCGCGAGCAGGAACAAGGTCACGATGACGAACGTCAGCACACCGACGACCGCATTGCGGGTCACGTCGAGCAGCAACTGCGGACCGCTGGTGGTCGACTCGACCTCCACGGCCGCGCGCACGGGGCCGCCGGGGTGCACCGCCGCCAGGGTATCCGCGGAGCCGCGCAGCTCGTCGACGTGCCGCATGAAGCGGGCGAGCGGCGTGATGCGCTGTTTGATGGTTTGCAGCGTCTCGGGTGCGGTGGCGAACCAATGTTGCGCGGGTTTCCAGACCAGATCGATGGCGCCGCCCGCCAGCGCCAGAGTGAGGATCAAGATGAGCAGGGCGCTCACACCTCGGGGCACTCGCCAGCGATGCAGCGCCTCCACCGGACCTGACAAGATCAGGGCGAACAGCAATGCCAGCGCGAGTGGCGTGAAGGCCGCGTGCGCTTGGTACAGCAACAGGCCGAGGGCGCCGATCACCAGGAGTTTGGCCGCATGCATCCTTCGCGGCGGGCGATTTCCCGCAATCGGCCGGGCGTCCACGGCGCCGGTGTCAGCATCAACTGACACTCGAACAGTCTCTTGGGTAGGTGGGCGCAATCTTTTGATACGTTAGTCTATTGCAGCGAGCGAGGGGGTCGCGGTGCGGTGCGCAGCAGGGCTGCCGCGCTTCGGCAAACTCCAGGCTTTGGGCGATTATTCCATTTAACGTCATCCAGATCCAATCGGGATGGAGATTCAAACAATGTTGCACTATGCCATCGTGTTCTTAGTTATCGCGCTGATCGCGGCCGTGTTCGGCTTCGGCGGAATCGCGGCCGGGGCGGCTGGGATCGCGAAGATTCTGTTCGTGATTTTCCTCATCGGCGCAGTCGTAACCTTCATCATGCATAGCGGACGGCGCATTTAGCGCATTCGCCTGATCGGTCCGCCGCGTCTCCCGACGCGGCGGACCAACGATTCTCATCACGCGCCGGGCGAGTACACTATCGCCATGGCGCACGCGATTTCGGGACTTCTCGGGGCTCTGCGATGAGCGGAGCCGTGCGATGAGCAAAGGCTCGGATTTGCTTGTGGCTGCGCTCGAAAACGAGGGGGTCGAGCGCATCTTCGGCGTGCCCGGGGAAGAGAACCTCGACGTCGTGGAGTCGCTGCGCAAGTCGCGCATCGAGCTCATCGTCACGCGTCACGAACAACCCGCCGCATTCATGGCGGCGACGCACGGCCGCCTCACGGGGCGCCCCGGCGTGTGCTTATCGACCTTGGGTCCCGGCGCGCTCAATTTCACCACGGGCGCGGCCTATGCACATCTGGGCGCCATGCCCATGCTCATGCTCACGGGCCAAAAGCCCATCAAGAATCCCCGGCAGGCCCGGTTTCAAATGGTCGACATCGTCGGCACCATGCGGCCGCTGACGAAAATGACGCGGCAAATCGTCGCGGCTGCCTCGATTCCATCCCTGGTGCGCGACGCCTTCCGGGTGGCCATGGAGGAACGTCCCGGTCCGGTGCATCTGGAGCTTCCGGAGGACATTGCCGCCGAGGATGCGGACGCCGCGCTGGTGCCGCCGCACCCCATCGACTGGCCGATTGCCGCCCCTCACGCGGTGGCGAGGGTGGGCGGCATGATCCGCGCAGCGCGCCGGCCGCTCATCATGATCGGCGCCGCGGGCAATCGCCCCCGCCTCGTCGATCCCTTGTCGGAATTCGTCCGGCGGGCCGGCATTCCGTTCTTCAATACCCAGATGGGCAAGGGCGCAGTGACCGGCAGCTCGGACCTCTACATGGGAACCGCGGCGCTCTCCGAGCGGGACTACGTGCACGATGCCATCGACCAGGCGGATCTGATCGTCGCCATCGGCCACGACACCGTCGAGAAGCCGCCCTTCTTGATGGATGAGCCCGGTGGCGCGCGCCGGCTGGTGCATGTCGGATTCTTGCCCGCCAACGTCGAACAGGTGTTCTATCCCGATGCCGAGCTCATCGGAGATATCGGCGCCAACGTGCTGGCCCTCGCAGACCACCTCGAGGGACACACGCCGGCGGATGCGACGTTCGAGGAGCTGCGTCCCAAGATTCTCGCGCATGTCAACGAGCGCGCCGAATCGGGCCAGTTTCCCGTCATCCCGCAGCGGCTGGTGCACGACGTGCGCTCGGTGGTCCCGGAGGAGGGGATCGTTTGCTTGGACAATGGGATGTACAAGATCTGGTTCGCGCGCAATTACCGCACCCGCGTCGCGAACACACTGCTCCTCGACAACGCACTCGCCACCATGGGGGCAGGGCTGCCGTCCGCCATCATGGCGAAGCTCCTCAATCCCCACTTGCCCGTACTCGCGGTGTGCGGCGATGGGGGCTTCATGATGAACAGTCAGGAGCTCGAGACCGCCGTACGGCTCAAGCTCAACCTGGTGGTGCTCATCGTCGTCGATGGCGCCTACGGCATGATCCGCTGGAAACAAGCCGTGGACCGGTTTCCCGACTATGGCATGACGTTCGGCAATCCCGACTTCGTGACCTACGCCGCGTCCTACGGAGCGCACGGTCATCACGTCGGATCGAGCGAGGCGCTGGTGCCGACGCTGCGCGAGGCATTTGCCGCGGGCGGTGTGCATCTCGTGGCGGTGCCCGTCGATTACCGCGAGAACTTTCGCGTCCTGGTCGAGGAGCTGGGACGGCGGGATCGACAGGCTAGCGGCGCGATCTAGGGCGGCGTACGGCTCTTACTTTCCCGCTCTGTCCGCCTCCACAGAAGAATTGATCGGCGCCGTCGGACTCGAGCCCCGACACGCCGACTCCGGGTGGCATCTCCAGGGTTTCCAATGTCTCACCCGTGCCAGGGTCGATTCGCCGCAAATCGCTTTCCTCCCCCTGCCAGGTGCCGTGCCACAACTCGCCGTCCACCCAGGTGACGCCGGTGACAAAGCGATTGGACTCGATGGTGCGAAGAATTTCGCCGGTTTGGGGGTCGACTTGATGAATCTTCCGCTCCCGATATTCCCCGACCCACAGGCTGCCCTCAGCCCACGCGAGCCCCGAGTCGCGACCGCCTCCGGGCGCAGGGATGGTCGCGACCACGCGGCCGGTGTTCGGATCGATCTTCTGGATGCAAGCCTCGGCGAGCTGAAACAAATACTTCCCGTCGAAGGCGGTCCCGGCATGTGCGGCGACATCGATCGAACGCAACATCTCACCGCTTTCGGGATCGAAGGCGTTCAGTTTGTCGCCGGCCGCAAACCAGACGCTCTGACCATCATAGGTCACTCCGTTCACGCGGTCGGCCCCCGCGAAGGGACCGTACTCGCGCAGGATCTCGGCTTTTGATCGATTCATGGAGCCATCCTAGTCGATCGGTAGCGGGGCGGGGAGTAACAAGGTCGTCGTGAATCCCGGCGGGGGCGGGGTCACCCAGCGACGCGTTCGTCCGCGTCCGAACGACTGTACCTTGCCGCCTGCCGCAAGAGAGTCGAGAGCCCTTTGCACGGTGCGTTGACTCGTTGCGAGTGCGAGGGAAAGCGCCGAGCTCGACCACGATTCGCCGTCAGCGAGAAACGCGAGCACCGCCGCGTGATGCTCTTCGACGGGGCGCGCCAATACGACGACCTTGCGCGCCCGCCGCGGAATCAGCGCGAAACCGCGCTTCGTCGCCTGCACGTCGGCGAGCGGTCGCAGCACCCGGCGCAGCCGCCCGATCTCCACGCGCAGGCGTGCCCGATGCGATTCATCGGCAATCTTCAATCGAAAAACGCGGGCGATGAGCGAGTCTCTCGTGGCGTCCCCGGGCCAGGATTCGCCGAGCGCCCGAGCGAGCGCGAACAACACGGGGCGCTTCGCCAACGAGATCACCGCGCGCTCCTGGCGTACGACATGACGGCAGGCGTCCACGACGAACGCCTTCGATGCGAGCAACGCTTCAACTTCTTCGAGCCGGAGAAGTCTGTCCTCGTCATGCACACTGAGTCGTGCGATGGGCGCTTGCAAGATATGGAGCGCATTCTCGACTTCCGCCGCGAGTGCGGGGATACGCGCCTGGCGCGCCGTCTCCGCGGCCCGGGCGAGCGCAGCGCGTGCCGCTCCAGATTTCAGCCGCCGCATCGCGATCCCCGCAAGCATGAGCTGGTGGGCTGTCTTCGATGCGGGCGGCAGAGGAGCGGGGTCGAGCTTTGCGAGCGCACGCTCTGCATCGTCCGGGCGCCCGATCAACAGGAGGCGTTTGATTTCGAGATAGCGCGCGTGCGCCGCATTGATCCGATCGCCATGCGCCTCGAGCATCGCGCGCGCCGCGTCGAGCCCCTTGGCAGCGAATTGCAAGTCACGCGAGGCGAGCGCGACCTCGGCCTCCGCGACGACGCATCGGGCTCGGGCCACGGCCTCGGCGGAGCCGAATTTGCGCGCCGCGCTACGTAGCAGCGCCTTCGCTCGGACGAAATCACCCAGTTGCGCCATGGCGATGCCGCGGAGCGCAAGTGCAGGCGGGTCATCGCGCAGCGCAATCCGCTTCAATGCGCCCAGCGGATCACCCTTCGCCAGTGCCAGTCCCGCGGCGGTGATCAACGAGTCCATCGCAATCCCGTCACATTTGTCACTCCCACCCTCTCGATGTCCGGCACTAATCTAACTCACGACCACCGACCAAAGGAGAAACTGCGATGACGAAGCACATCACCGGAACCCGGCAGCAGTGGCTCGCGGCACGGCGCGAGCTCTGGGGCGCCTATCAGTGGCTCGACCGTGCCCCCAAAGGGCGCAATGAGCCGGGTGTCTGGTGGCGCCGCCACGACGAGTACGACCGGAGCTGAATGGAGCATGATCGTGCCATCGAGAGCTTACTTCGGCGTGGCCGCACTGCTCTACGCCGCCTGCGCAACCGTGACCGTCGTCTGGTGTGCATCCATGTCAGCCCTGGGCGGGATGTCCATGCCCGGTGGCTGGACGATGTCGATGGCTTGGATGCGGATGCCCGGACAGACATGGCTCGGCGCCGCCGCCGCGTTTCTCGCCATGTGGGTCGTCATGATGATGGCGATGATGCTGCCGTCCTTGATGCCGACGCTGTGGCGCTACCGCCGGGCCGTCGGTGCGGAGGGCGGGACGCGCCTAGGGCGACTGACGGCGCTGGCGGGGGCGGGATACTTTGCGGTGTGGGCGGTGTTCGGCCTGTCGGCTTATCCTCTGGGAGTCGCGCTGGCGGAAGTGGCGATGCGGTTACCGGCGGTGGC
>Ga0302314_10009657_pt1 | contig 17018 bp, 12 predicted proteins | sample III_Palsa_N2_3_FD_200533 | JGI IMG/M metagenome (GOLD analysis project Ga0302314, IMG submission 200533) | Peat permafrost microbial communities from Stordalen Mire near Abisko, Sweden - III_Palsa_N2_3 | ecosystem: Environmental > Terrestrial > Soil > Palsa > Peat permafrost | place: Sweden...
CTTCTCGAAGCCGAATTCGCCCAGGCGCGGGGCGATGCCGATGGCCGCGCGGCCGACATCCTTGAGCAGCACCGGAACCCCGTCGTGGACAGCCAGGACGACGTTGTCGATGTCCTCCAGAGTGCTCAGGCGCCCGACCCCGCGCACATAGTAGAACTGGCCGCCCTGCGAATAGGAGCCGCCGCCGGCGTTGGCGTTGTTGGCTCCCAGCGCGGTCTCGACCTGCTGCACCGACAGGCCGACGGCGGCCAGTTTGGTCGGATCGAGCAGGGCCTGGTACTGCATGTCGCCGCCACCGAATCCGGAATCGTCGGCCACGCCGGGAACGGCCCTGAAGGCCGGCTCGATGGTCCAGTCCTCGAAGGTCTTGAGCTCCATGGGCGAGCGGTCGGGGCTCTGCAGCACATAGCGATAGATCAGGCCCGAAGGCGAAGAGAGCGGCGACACCGAAGGGGCCACGCCGGTGGGAAGGCCCAGGCCCGACAGGCGGTTGAAGACCTCCTGGCGGGCGAAATATTTGTCCGTGCCGTCGCCGAAGGTGAGGATCACGTCGGAGAGGCCGTAGAGCGAGATCGAGCGGGCGTTCGCCGTGCGTGGAATGCCGTTCATCCCCAGTTCGACTGGCACGGTGATCAGCCGTTCCACCTCCTCGGCGGCGTGTCCGGGCCACTGGGTGATGATCTCGACGTTGGGCGGCGAAAGGTCGGGATAGGCGTCCACCGGCAGGCGGGTCAGCGACCAGGCCCCGACGCCGATCAGCACGGCGGTCATCAGGAAGACCAGCAGCGGCTGGCGCAGGGCGCTCGCCACCAGGCGGTTCATGATCGAGGCCGATTGCGCGACGCCGGTGGGAGGGGGACCCGTGGGCTCGTCGGGGGGCGTGACGTCGCTCACTGGTTTTGCATGAACTGAACGAACAGGCCGCCGTCGACCACGATCCGCTCGCCGCCCTGGAGACCGCTCAGGATGTTGAACTGATCGCCGACCCTGTCACCCAGGGTGACCGGACGGCGCGCGTAGGCGCCGGCGGGCTGGGCGGCATAGACGAACGGCAGGTTCTCGTCGTCGCGCAGGATCGCCGAAACCGGAACCAGCACCCCCGTGCTTTCCGCCCGGGCCTGGATCCGCACGCGCACATACATCTGCTTCTTCAACACGCCGCCCGGATTTGCCGCCGCCACCCGCGCGGTCACCGCGCGGGTGTCGGGGTTCACCTCAGCCGAGATGTTCGCGACGGTTCCCGGAAGGCTATGTGCGCCGACTCCGGTCTCGATCGTCGCTGTATCCCCGACGCCGACCGCCCCCTGCTCGGAGGCGGAAAGCTGCGCCAGCACCCAGACGCGCGACAGGTCGGCGATCGTGAAAGCAGGCGTCGTTCCCGCCGCCAGAAGCTGCCCCGGCGTGATCAGCTTTTCCGCCACCGTGCCGGCGATCGGCGAACGGATGACGGCCTGGACGCGCGAGACCGGCCGGCCATGCTCGATGCTGGCGATGGCGCCGGCATAGACGTCCAGCGATCGCAGGGTCTGCAGGGCGGCGTCGCGGTCCGCCTCCGCGCCGACAGCATCGGTCTGCGCCTGCTGCTCTTCGCGCACGGATATACCGTTGTGCTGCAGTAGATCCTTGTCGATGTCGGCGAGCTTGCGGTTGGTCTGCGCGATCGCGAGCGCCTTGGCGTAGGTCCCGATGGCGGCCGCGAAGTCGGGCGACTCGACCTCGGCCAACGGCTGGCCCTTTTTGACCTTGTCGCCGGCTTCTACGAGCAACCGCGTCACCGGACCGGAGAACGGCGCCAGAACGCTGGTCGCCTGGTCATTGTCGAAGTCGACGACGCCGGTGGTGTCGATCGTCCTGCGGAACCCGGCGGTAGAGACGGTGTAGAGGCGCAGATGCTGTTGTTGGTCGGCGGTCAGTGTCACTTCGCGGGCGACCGGCGGAGCGGTCTGCGCGCTGGTGTCGGTCTTCGGCGAACATCCGGCGAGCCAGGCGAGGCAGGTAGCGGCCACGACGGCCCCGATCATCGCGCGCCCGGATGGCAAGGCTCTGCGGCGCGGCTCAGTGTGCATGATCGTCCTTGGCCAGTTCCGCGTCACGCCACCATCCGCCCCCAAGCGCCTGGAACAGGGCTGCGGTGTCCGCATAGCGATTGGCCTGCGCCTGCACGAGACTGATGCTGGCCTGCTGATAGGCCTGTTCGGCGACCAGCAGGGACAGGTCGCTGGCGTAGCCCGACTTCAACTGCCGCTGCGAAAGGTCCAGCGTCACCTGCGCCGCATCTTGCGCGGCGGCGGCGGTCTTCAGCGCCTCGGCGTCCTGCTCGAGGGCGGCGAGCGTGTCGGCGACGTTCTGAAAGGCGGCGAGGACCGTGCTGCGATATTGCTCGCCGGCCTGGACATAGGCGGCCCTGGCGGCGCGCTCCTGGTGTAGCAGCGTTCCACCGTCGAAAACCGTCGCCGTCGCCGTGCCCGCCAGGCCCCAGAAGCCGTTGCCCGGCGCGAACACCCGGCCGATGGCCAGAGCCGTGCTGCCGGCGTTGGCCGTCAGGTCGATGTTCGGCAGCCGGTTGGCCGTGGCGATCCCGATCTGGGCGCTGGCGGCTTGCAGGTTGGCCTGCGCCTGCAGCACGTCCGGTCGCTGGGCGACCAACTTCGATGGCAGGCTCAAGGGCAGGTCTTGCGGCAGCGTAAGGCTCGAAAGCTCGAACGCCTCCGCCGGCGCCTGGCTCGGATACCGGCCGGCCAGGATCGCCAGCAGGTCGCGCTGCGCCGCGGCCTGTTTCAGAAGCGGCGGCAGGGTCGCCGCCACCTGGTCGAGCTGGGATTGCTGGGCGGCGACATCCAGTCCGCCGGCATAGCCTTTCGAGAACTGGTACTTCAGGATCTCCACGCTCTTGGCGTTGAGGTCGATCAACTGCCGCGTCACGGCGATCTGCGCCCGCAAGGAGGCGTCCTGGACGGCTGCCGCCACCACGTTGTCGGCCAGCGTCACATGCGCCGCGATCATCTGGAACCGTGCGGCCTGTTCCTGCGCCTTGACCAGTTCGGTGTTCCGGCGGTTCAGGCCGAAGATGTCGAGCGCATAGGAAACGCTGACCTGCGGCGTGAACAGGCTGTATTGAAATGTATTGTTGTTAGGTGTCGGGGCCAGCGCCAGCGACTGCTTCTGTCGGCTGGCCTCAAAGCTCGCCTGAACGTTGGGATAGTAGACGCCCCGCTGCGCCAGCATGTTTTCCCTCGCCACCGACAGCGCCGCCTGCGCCGCCTTCAGGTCGGCATTGTTGGCGAGCGACTGCGCGATCAGGTCGTTGAGTGGCTTTGAATGGAACAGCGTCCACCAGTCGCCGGCGATGTCCGCGCCACTGGTGAACCGTTGAGCGCCCCCTCCCGGAAGGTTCGGCGTGGAGGTGGTGATCGAGACAGGATGGTCGGTATAGGCGGCGACGTCCGGAGGCGCCGGTTTCTTGAAGTCGGGACCCACCACGCAGCCGGCCAGCAGGAATGCGATGAGCGCCGATCCGGCGACCAGCGTGGGTGGGCCGGCCCGAGCGCCCGTGACCGCGCGACGCGCGGCGCTCGTGGTCATGGTGACACCGTCCCTCGCGCGAAACAGACACCGCCAGTAGGCGGCAGAGTTCCCTGCGGCCATGGGAAAACTTCCCGAATTTCTCGGGAAAAATTCCCGATCTCGGGCCAGGCGTTTCCAGCACGGCCCAGTCCGTCGTGAAACCGGCGGTTCAGGCCGTCGCGGCCCGAGGTCCGGTCAGCAGGGGTTTTCGGGTAGACCATGCCTCGTTGGCGTGGGTCAGATGGGCGGGTGAGGCGCCCAGGGACGCCATCACCGAGACGAAGGCGGCGGGCGACGAGGGGCGTTGAGACGGCGGGTCGGTCACATAGACGCCGCCATGGCCATCGCTGGAGGCGACGAAACTGGCCTGGAGGTAGTCGCCCTGGAGCGCGATGGTTGCAGTGTGCGTCCCATCGGTGACGGTCAGCGTTCCACCCGTGGATGTTCCCGAGAAGGTCGCTTCTCCCGATCCCACGAAGCCCACGTCGAGCAGGTCCAGCCGATCGGCGCCGGTGTGCGAAAAGCCGGAGATTTCGCCCGTGTAGGCGGTCGAACGCGCCAGTTCGAGGACGCCCGAGCCGCTGGTGAAACTCACGTCCTCATCGAAGGCGGTGGCGAAAGCCAGAGTTCCGTTCCCGATCATCGCCTGGCCCGCGCCGGTGACCGCGCCATCGACCGTCAGTCTGCCTTGCGAGGCTTCGAGGAGGCCGGCGTTGGTCACCGCGCCCGACAAGGTCAGCTCGCCCTGGTCGACGATCGTCTGGCTGGCCGACAGCACGGTCGCCCCGGTGACCGTCCAGTCCGCGCCGCTGGCCACGGTGTAGACGCCAAAGCCGCTGAAGGTCATCGCCTCGGCGCCGGACAGGGCCCCGCCCGCGCCCAGGCCCGTGATCGTTCCCGAACCGTCCGCCAGTTCCAGTCCGCCGCCGCCGCCTTCGACCGCGCCAAGAAACGTCGAGCCGGCCTCCGCGATCAGGACGCCGCCGGCGGAGCTGAATTGCACCGACACGCCGCCGGTCCCTTCGATGGTCGCGAAGTTGGTGAGCGTCCCGGCGCCGCCGATGGAGACGCCGGTCGCGCCATCGATCAATGCGTCCTGGTGCATCGCATCGCCGTTCGTCACGCTCGCGCCCGCCGCCGCCGCCACGGCGACACCGGTCCCGCCCGCGGCCTTCTGGCCGCCAACGCCGCCGACGATCGTTCCGTCCGTCGTCAGGATCGACGATCCCGACAGGTAGATGCCCGCCCCGCCATCGCCACCGTGTTTGGCGTCGCCGCCTTCGCCGCCGGTGATGACGCCTGTGGCCACCGTTAGGCGCGACCCCGACCCCAGTGAAACGCCCGCCCCGCCCTTTCCGCCGCTGTTTGAATCACCGTGGCCGCCTTCACCGCCGAATATCATTCCCGAAGACAGCGTCAGGTTCGCTCCCCCGGCCAGCGAAACGCCCGCGCCGCCTGCGCCGCCATCGTAATAGTCGCCGCTGCTGGCGCCGCCTGCGCCGCCGCCGATGACCCCCGCGGACAGGGTCAGGTTTGCCCCCATCGCCAATGAGACGCCAACCCCGCCGACACCGCCGGCGTAGTAGGAGCCACCGGCGCCGCCGGTTATGTTGCCGGTGTTCAGCAATGTCGCGCCTGCCGCGAGCGAGACGCCCACACCACCCGCGCCATAGATGCCGCCGCCGCCCGCGCCGCCGGTGATTCTCCCGCTTGTCTTCAAGATCGCCCCGGCCGCGAGCGAGACGCCCGTCCCGCCCGCGCCGGCCGTGTAGGGGATATTGTAGCCGCCTCCCACGCCGCCATGGCCGCCGGTGACGGCGCCGGCGATCATCAAGATCGCCTCTGCCGCGACGGAAACGCCCGTCCCGCCCACGGCGCCATTTGTGTAGTGGCCATTGATGTATTCGGTTCCGCCGCCGCCGCCGCCGCCGCTAATCGATCCGCCCGTCATCTTCAGCTTCGCGCCGGCCATGAGGTAGACACCGACGCCGCCCGCGCCGCTGTCGTTGACGCTGGTGCTTCCCGCCCCGCCGATGATTGTCCCACCGGTCGTCAGGACCGCTCCGGTGGAAAGCAACACGCCCGTCCCGCCCGCGCCGCCGTCGCCATTGTAATAGTAGAAGCCACCCGTGCCGCCGGTGATCGTTCCATCCGTGATTCCGAGTTTCGCCCCCGCCGCCGCATAGACGCCCGCCCCGCCCGTTCCGCCGACACCCCCGGCGCGGTTGTAGCCGCCCGCGCCGCCGGTGATCGATCCGCCGGTGACCTGAAGTCGCGCCCCGGTCGCCAGGTCGACGCCCGCTCCGCCGACGCCTGCTTGCGTAGCCCTGTTGAAGCGGTTGAACCCGCCCCCTCCGCCGGCGATCGTTCCCTCGATCATCCGGAGTTTCGATCCAGCCGCCACGGCGACGCCCGCCCCGCCGGCCCCGCCTTCATATCCGCCCAGGCCTCCGGCAATGAGCCCCCCGCCGGACAAGCGTGCGCTCCCGTTCATGGTGAGGCCCACGCCGCCCGCTCCGTAGGTCACGCCGTCGCCACCCATGACGGTTCCGTCGTCGGTCACCGTCATTTTGCGGCCGCTCGAGAGCGTCAGGCCGTTCTCGATCGTGCCGCTCGCCTCGATGTCGATCGCCCTGTAGGATCGCGCCAGCGTGTAGCCATCGGCGTAAGTCGTGGTGATGTATTTGGTCTTCATCCGGCGCCCTCCTCGAACCTGCCCGTCACGCCCTGTCGCCGGCGGATTTCCATCGCAGGTCCCCAGGCTTGCGCCGCCCTGCCTTACACCCCGTGAGAAGACGCTCGCAACGGCCGCAATGAGCCGCCAAGGCCGTCAACTCCTCGGGACGAATCTCGGTGCTACTGCATTTCGTAATGTGTGAACCGCAGAACAACCCTCGTATTACGGCGCTCGCCGCCGAGCGGGACGAGCATGACGTTCACGTGCTGAGCGAAGTCATCGAGATCGGCATGCGGCTGATGCGGGCGCAGGAGGCCTATTCGACGGCCAGGCTGGCGGCGCTGGCCGCCGAGGGGGCGGCGTTGAACCCGGGCGAGGATCCGACCGCGGCCTACAGCAAGATCGCCCTGACCGTCCGGCGCACCGTCGCCCTCAAGAAGCAGCTGGGCCAAGAGGTCAAGACGCGCCGCTCCGGCCTGCTCGGCGAACGCGCGGCCCTGGGCCTGGTGCCGGACATCTGCGTCAAGCGCGGCGACACCTGGTGGGTCCGCCGGTCCGACACCAGCTACGAGATCATCCAGGAAGAAAAGCGCGGTTCACTCCCTCCCCTTTATGGGGAGGGACGAAGGAAGGGGAAACGCGGCGCGTGCACCGATGTGCCTCGCGCTGCAACTTCTCGCGCTCGGGTCACCCTGATATCCAGCCTGTCGACGTGATGGAACGTCGGGTGAGGGGCGCGACGACAATGCACAAAACAAAGACCATCAGCGGCGTCTACGCCGTCGGCTATACGTTGGCGCCGAGCTATTCGGCCATATCCATCACCAGCACAGGCAGCATCGGCGGCGCCGGCCTGACGGCCAGCGCAAGGGCCAGGGTGGTCAATCACGGCCACATCGTGGCCACCTACACGGGCGCGACGGGCGTCGATCTGGCCCAGGGCGGAAATATCTCCAACGGGCCCGACGGGCTCATCGGCGGCGGCGCCGGCGCACAGGGCGCAGGTGGCGATGACGGTGGCGACGGCTCCGCGGGCGGCGCGGGCGCCATCGTTATGGGGTTGGGCAATGTGACCAACAAAGGCTCGATCGTCGGCGGCGTCGGTGGCGCCGGCGGCTATGGCTACATCCTCGGCGGTAAAGGGGGCGCCGGCGGGGGCGCGTTGCTGCTGGCCGGCGCGGGCGCCGTCCTGATCAACATCGGCGCGATAACGGGCGGCCGCGGCGGGTTGGTGGGCTATAGCGACAATCGGGATGGCCTCGGCGGCGCCGGCGGCGTCGGCGCGACGTTTACCGGCGCCAATGCGGTGCTTAACAATATCGGCGTGATCATCGGAGGGGCCGGTGGCTCCGATCCATACGACATCCTCATCGAGGATGGCGGCAGCGGCGGCGCGGGCGGAACGGGGGTGGTGTTCAAGGCCGGCGCCGACGTCTCCAATTCCGGGACGATCGCCGGCGGCTTCGGGGGCTATGGTGGTTATGGCTACTCGCTAGGCGGCGCCGGAGGGGCCGGGGGCGCGGCGATCGCGCCGTTTGCCGGAACGCTCGTCAACACGGGGCTGATCGCCGGCGGCTACGGCGGCAATGGTGGTCCGGGCTATTATGTGTCGGGCCCCGGTGGGGCCGGCGGCGGGGGCGTTTCGGTCTCGGTGGGCGGCCTGGAGAACGAGGGCGTCATTCGGGGCGGGCGTGGCGGTTCGAGCACCTACGAAGGTCTGGCTGGCGGCAAGGGCGGCTTCGGCGCGGCGCTCAGCGAGGGCGCCACGCTCACTAACCAGGGGACCATCTCCGGCGGCGCCAGCGGGCGCAGTGGTTATCCGGAGTATTCTTCCAGCGGCGGCGTGGGGGTGATCCTCTCCAACGCCGGAGCGGCGGAGAATCTCGGCGTCATTCTCGGTGGCGCTGGCGGCGAGGGCGGCGCCGGCGGCGCGGGGATCGCGTTTTCCGCGATCGGCGGCGAAGTCACCAACGATGGCGCCGTGGCCGGCGGGGCCGGCGGCCAGGGTGTAGCCGCCTATTACCAGGGTGGCGATGGGCGCGCGGGGGGCGCCGGCGTGTCGGCGGCCGCGGTCATGGTGCTCACCACCTCGGGGCAAATCGACGGCGGGGCAGGCGGAACAGGGGGCACGGGTTCGAGCTACTACTACAACAACTCCGCCGTCGGCGGTAACGGCGGCGCGGGTGGGGCGGGCGTCCGTCTCGGCGCCGGAGGACAGATCACCAATACCGGCGCCATAGCCGGCGGGACCGGCGGCGCGGGCGGCTATGGATACACCGGTCGTGGCCGCGCCGCGCGCGGCGGCGACGGTGTCGATCTCGTCGCGGGCGGCGGCCTGGTCAACAGCGGGGCCATCGTCGGCGGCGAGGGCGGTCTCGGTGGCGAAAGCGGTTACGGCAATACGGGGGGCGCCGGAGCCGTGGGCGGAGATGGCGCGCGGTTGAGCGCCGGCGGCGACATCCTGAACACCGGTACGGTCATCGGCGGTGAGGGCGGAACGGGGTCGAACGGATACCGCAAGGGTGGCGCGGGCGGCGCGGGCGGCGTGGGGATCGGCTTCGTCGCGGGCGGTACGCTCCTAAATCACGGGTTGATCGAGGGTGGCGCCGGCGGCCAGGGCGGCGGTTCGCAACACACGGCGGGCGCGACCGGCGCGGCGGGTGACGGCGTCTACGCGGGGCCGACCGGGGCGGCGACGATCACCAACTTCGGGACGATCGCCGGGGGGGTGAATTCGGTGGTGTTCGCCTCTGCGTCGGACGCGCTGGTGGCCGAGGCCGGCTCACTGTTCCTCGGCGCGATCGCCGGGGGCGGGGGAACCCTGGAGCTCACCGCCGGCGCGGGCCAGATCAGCGGCCTGGGCGGCGCGGCCCAGCTCAGCGGCGATCGGACCGCGACATTCTCCGGGTTCGCCACCTACGATCTGGATGCCGGCGGCCACTGGACGCTGTCGGGCGCGAACGCGCTGTCGGCTGGCGACAGCCTGACGGTGAACGGCGTCGCCGACGTCGCCGGTTCCCTGAACGCAGCCGCCGGCGCGGCGGTCGGGATCGGCGTGTCCGGTCTGCTGCGTATCGAGGGCTCGGGCGAGACACTGGCCGGAAGCCTAGTCAACGCGGGCGTGCTTTCGGTGGTGGGCGGCGCGGTCGTCGTGAACGGCTCGGTCGGCGGCTTCGGCAACGTGACGATCCAGAACGGGTCGCTCGACTTCGAAGGGAGCTTCGAGCAGGCGGTGACGTTCGGGGGCAACAGCGGCGAACTGCGGCTGGCGCAGTCGCAGGGATTCTACAGATCCATCACCGGCTTCGCGGCCAACGGGCGCCAGGCTCTGGACCTTGGGGACATCGCCTTCGTGAATTCGAGCGAGGCCACGTTCAGCGGCACGACGGCCGGAGGCGTGCTCACCGTCACCGACGGGACCCACACCACGCGACTTGATCTTGTCGGCGACTACGTGGGCGATGCGTTCACCGCCGCGAGTGATGGCCGCGGGGGCGTGGTGGTCATCGCGACCGCTCCACAATCGCCCAGCCCGCATGCCTTCGTGGCGGCCATCGCGGCCATGGCGCCTGACTGGGCGGGCACGCTTCATCCGGTTGAACACTGGGCTGAAACGTCCCTGTCTCTCTCGCGTCCGGCAATGCGATAGGCGCAATCGCCCGCGGTCATTCGTCCGGATCGTGCAATTCGGGAGGCGGGTCGCGGCCGGTGATCTTTTCGGCTTCCTGGTGGGTGTCGATGATCCGCGCCAGCACCTGCTTGGGGTCGGAGGCCACGGACATCTCGGCGGCCTGGGCGTCGGTCCGATCTGGAAGCGCCGGGTTTTCCCGGCGCTGCTCTTCCAGGAGCTCGATCACCTTGGCGATCTTCTGCTCGCTGACCGCGGCGAGTTGCAAGGTCAACTGCGAGCGCTGGACGGCCGCGACATCCGCCCGGCGCTGGCTGATCAGGATCAGGATCGTCGTCGCCAGCGCCAGCACACTGGCGACGAGTTCCAGATAAGCGAAGGGCGGCGGGTCGAATTGTCGAAGCCCGAGCCGGGGGGCGATCAGGTTGACGCTAATCCAGGCAGCCACCGAGCCGAGCATGGCGATCGCCATCGCGGGACGGCCTATCGCGGAGGTCGCCGCATCGGAGACCTTTTGCAGAGCGCTGGCCTTGCGCACGTGGTCCCCATGCAGTTCCGCCATCTGCTGGACGGTGTTTTCGACGTGACCGGGAATGGGATCGCTCATGCGAATGACTCCTTCCGAGCCTTGGATTCGACGCTGGCCATGTTCGCTCTCGAAGGAGGCCAACGTCTGGCGGGGGGGATCGGACGCGCCGCACGGGCGGCGAGTGTGGAATTTATCGGCGCATGCCTATTTTTCGCCGCGATTGGAACCGGTGGCGCTCGACGCGATTACAACGATAGGCGGCCTTGCGTGTTCCGCGCCTGCGACCATGCCATCAACATTTAGGGGACCTCCAGATGACCTCATTTCGCACCATCCTGATCGTCGGCGCCCTGGCCGGCGCGGCCATGCTCGGCGCCTGCGCCAAGAAGGACGCCTCGGACGAGGCGGCCCAGGCCGCTAACGCCGCAGCCAACTCGGCCGCCGCCGCAGCCAACGCCGCTGACGCCGCAGCCAACGCCGCCGCAGCCAATGCCGCCGCCGCGCCGCCGGTGGACGCGGCCGCCGCCACGGCCCAGGCCGCCAACAGCGCCGACGCGGCCGCAGACGCCGCCAAGAAGGCCGCCGTCGACGCCAAGGCGGCGGCGGACGCGACGAACGCAGCCAAGCACTAGCTGGCCGTCGCCCTGGCCGAGGCTCGCAGCCGACGGCTGAAGGTGTTCCAGGCTCAGTTCGGCTTCTTCGACACCGTCGTCGCCGCTCCGAGCCAGGCCGCCGCCTTGCGCGCCTGGGGGACGCATCAGAACCTGTTCGCCGATGGACAGGCCAGGGTTACAGACGACGCGCGGGCCTTGGAGGCCGCGCTCGCCCATCCCGAGACACCGCTTCGCCGGGCGATAGGATCGAACGATCCGTTTCTGCTTGAACCGACCAGCCTGCCGAGGATTCCGGTCGCCCCGAAAAAGGCGCGCGCGAAGATAAAAGCCGAGACTGGGACCGGTCCGCCGAAGCCACCTGCCGACCGGTCGGGTCTCGACGCGGCCGAGGGCGCACTCCACAAGCTGGACGACGACCGCAGGCGTGAGGAAACGAGGCTACGCCGCCGCCAGGACGAACTGGACACAGACATCGCGAATGCGCAACGCGCCTATGTCGCTGAGCGCAAGGTAGCCGCCGCCGCCGTGGCGCGGGCGCGCCAGGCCTATCGCGAGGCCGGAGGAGATGACTGACCCGGGTCAGCCCGCCTTGCGGGCCTTCGTTTTCGCGGCCGGCGGCCTGGCGGATTTCGTCTTCGGGGCGGCCTTGGCCCTGGCGCCCAGGCTGGCGCGCAGAGCGGCCATCAGATCCACCACATTGGTGTCTTCGGGTTCGTCGACCTTGGCCGGCTTGTGGCCCTTTTTCTTCTCCTCGATCAAGGCCTTGAGCGCTTCCTCATAGCGGTCGACGAACTGGCTGGGATCGAAGGGGCCTTCCTGCTGCTCGATGATCTTCTCGGCGATCGAGATCATCGCCGCGTCCGGCTTCGCGTTGCTGATCGAACCGAAGATCTCATCCGGCTTGCGGACCTCCGCGTCGGTGCGGATGGTGAAGGCCAGGATGCCCTTGCCCCGCGGCTCCAGGGCCAGGATGCGCTCGCGGGTGCCGATGACCACGCGGCCCAGCGCGATCTGGCCCGATTTCTCCATGGCGACGCGGATGACGCCGAACGCCTCCTGCGCCAGCTTGCCGTCCGGGGCCAGATAATATGGGTTGTCCCAGTACAGGCGATCGATCTCGTCGGCCGCGACGAACCGTTCGATGTCGATGGTCTTGGTGCTCTCCAGCTTCACCGAGTCGATCTCGTCGTTGGTGAGCAGGATGTACTCGCCCTTCGACACTTCATAGCCCTTGACTAGGTCGGAGCGGTCGATCGGACCGGTGTCCGGATCGGTGGTGATCATCTTGATCCGGTTGTTGGTCTTGGGATTGATCAAGTTGAAGTGGATGTCGCCGGCGGAATTGGTGGCCGTGTACAGCGCTACCGGGCAGGTGACGAGCGAGAGCTTCAGGTGACCTTGCCAGGTCGGACGGTAGGCCATCGATCGTCTCCCATGCGGCGCCGCGACCTAAAACGAACGTCGCGATGATTCGTTCGTCCTCAAGCGCAAGGAGAGGTTTCGCCGCTCTCCAGGTCGATCCTGAAGCAGTGTTCGTGGCCGGTGTCGATCTCGCGGACGATGACGCTGATCGCCTCGCCGTCGCAGGGAAAATCGTGCAGGTCTTCTACATAAGCCACCGCCGCGGCCTCGAAAGACGGCTCGCACAGGGTTCTGGAATGATGGGCGTCGACATGCCGGGCGTGGACGCGAAACGTTCGGGCCTGGGTCATGATTGGGCCTCCATCGACAACAACGCGCAACCGCTGAAAAGGATTCCCGCAAGCTGTCTGGATCGCGTGGCGCTACAGTTCGTTCAACGTCCTGAACATAGATGGAAGCAGACATGGCCGCCACCAAGCTCGCGAAGTATCAGGAGATGCGGGACTTCACCGCGACGGCCGAGCCGTCGGGGAAAGACGCCAAGGTGGTCCCATCCCAAGCGCTGCGCTTCGTCATCCAGAAGCACGCCGCCAGCCACCTGCACTTCGACCTGCGGCTCGAATACGACGGAACTTTCAAGTCCTGGGCCGTGCCCAAGGGTCCCTCTCTGGATCCGAAGGAGCGCCGCATGGCCATGGAGGTCGAGGATCATCCTCTCGACTACGGCGACTTCGAGGGCACGATCCCCAAAGGTCAGTACGGCGGCGGTACGGTGATGCTGTGGGACCGCGGCTATTGGGCGCCTGAGAACGGTTTCGAGAAGATCGGCGCCGCCCTGGCCAAGGGCGAGCTGAAATTCGTCATGGAGGGCGAGCGGATGCACGGCTCCTGGGTGCTCGTGCGCACCCGGCGCGACGCGCGTGGCAAGGCCAGCTGGCTGCTGATCAAGCACCGTGATGAGGGCGCGGTGGATGGCAATGTCACCGGGCCCACCGACGACGACCGCTCTGTCGCCTCCGGGCGCGCGATGAGGGAGATCGCCGAAGGCAAGGGACGGGCCGGCACGCCGTTCATGACCGCCGCAGGGGCGCCTGCCGGCTCGGTCTGGCAGAGCAAGCGCAACAAGACCCTTGCCGCCCTGCCGGATTTCGTCGAGCCGCAGCTGACCACGGCGGTGGAGAAGCCGCCGGCCGGTGAGGGCTGGGCGCACGAGATCAAGTTCGACGGCTACCGCATGCAGCTGCGCACGGTTGGAGGCAAGGCGAGGCTGCTGACCCGCAAGGGCCTGGACTGGTCGGGCAAGTTCCCGGAAATCGTCGCCGCCGGCGCGAAGCTGGATGACGGGATTATCGACGGCGAAGTCGTGGCGCTGGACCACACCGGCGCGCCGGATTTCGCGGCGTTGCAGGCGGCGATCTCCGAGGGGAGGACCAAGAACCTGATCTTCTTCGTGTTCGACCAAATGTTCGCCGGCGCCGAGGACCTGCGGTCGCTGCCATTGTCGGAGCGGAAGACGCGCCTGAAGACCAATGTGGAGAAAGCGCCGGCCAACATCCGCTACGTCGACCACTTCGTCACCGCCGGCGACGCGGTTCTGGAATCGGCCTGCCGCATGGACCTCGAAGGCGTCGTCTCCAAACGGCTTAACGCGCCCTACGAGTCCGGGCGTGGCGGGGATTGGGTGAAGTCCAAGTGCCGGCAGGGCCACGAGGTGGTCATCGGCGGCTGGACGACCACGGGTGACGCCTTCCGCTCGCTGATCGCCGGGGTCAACCGCGACGGCAGGCTCACCCATGTTGGCCGGATCGGCACCGGCTTCGGCCGCGACGTCGTTGCGAAGATCCTGCCGAAACTGAAAGCCCTGGAGACCGACGAGAACCCGTTCAAGGGCAGGGGCGCGCCGAAGAAGGCGGCGGGCGTGCACTGGGTGAAACCCAAGCTGGTCGCCGAGATCCAGTACGCCGGCTTCACCGCCGACGGCTCGATCCGGCAGGCCTCGTTCAAGGGGCTGCGCGAGGACAAGCCGGCCCGGGAGGTCGAGGCCGAGACGCCCGCGCCGGCGGCGACGACCGAACTTTCCGAACCGGCGCCGGCCACGGTCCGGGCCAAGACAGTGACGCCCAAGGGCTCGGCGCACGTGATGGGGATAACGATCTCTCACGCCGACAAGCCGCTATGGCCCGACGCCAACGACGGCAAGCCGGTCACCAAGCTCGATCTGGCGAAATACTACGAGGCGGTGGGCGCATGGATGCTGCCGCACATCAAGGGTCGCCCCTGCTCGATGATCCGCATGCCCGATGGTATCGAAGGCGAACAGAAGTTCTTCCAGCGTCACACCGCCAAGGGCCAGTCCTCGCTGATCACCGAGGTGACCGTTTCGGGCGACCGTAAACCTTATACGCAGTTCGACCGCGTCGAGGCGCTGGTCGCCGCGGCCCAGACCGGGGCGGTCGAGCTGCATCCCTGGAACTGCGAGCCCTTTGCACCGGACCAACCTGGCCGGCTAGTGTTCGACCTCGATCCGGCGCCCGGCGTGACCTTCGAGGCCGTGATCGAGGGTGCGCGGGAGATCCGCGACCGGCTGGAGGCGCTGGGTCTGGTCAGCTTCTGCAAGACTACCGGCGGCAAGGGCCTGCACGTGGTCACGCCCCTCAAGGCGAAGGGTATCGACTGGGACGCCGCCAAGGCCTTCGCCCGCGACGTGTGCAAGGCGATGGCCGCCGACGCGCCCGATCGCTACCTGATCACCATGGCCAAGAAGGACCGCACCGGCCGCATCTTCCTCGATTATCTGCGCAACGATCGCATGTCGACGGCCGTGGCCCCGCTGTCGCCGCGCGGACGCCCCGGCGCGCCGGTCTCCATGCCGATCACCTGGAGTCAGGTAAAAAAAGGTCTCCATCCGGCCCAATACACGATCCGCACCGTTCCGGCGTTGATCGCCAAATCCAAGGCGTGGGCGGACTACTGTGACGGCGAACGGCCGCTGGCCGACGCCATCGAACGGCTCGGCAAAGTCTAGCGGCGTGTGAAGATCGCGACGTTCAACATCAACAACGTCAACAAGCGGCTTACCAACCTGCTCGCCTGGCTGGCGACGGCTGAACCGGATGTCGTGTGCCTGCAGGAGCTGAAGGTGGAGGATCGCGCCTTTCCGCTCGCCGCTCTGGAAGCGGCCGGATACGGCGCGGTGTGGCGTGGCCAACGGTCGTGGAACGGGGTTGCGATCCTCGCCCGAGGCGCCACGCCCGTCCTGACGCGCCGGAGTTTGCCGGGCGATCCCGCCGACGATCAGGCCCGCTACATCGAGGCGGCGGTCGACGGCGTCCTGGTCGCGTCACTCTATCTTCCCAACGGCAATCCCCGGCCGGGACCCAAGTTCGACTACAAGCTCGCCTGGCTCGAACGACTTGTGGCCCACGCCGCCGATCTGATGGCGGCCGGCGTGCCGGCCGTGCTGGCCGGCGATTACAACGTCGTCCCGACCGAGGCCGACATCTATCCCGGTCATCACGAACAAGAAAATGCGCTGCTACGGCCCGAAAGCCGCGCCGCGTTCCGACGGCTTCTCGACCAGGGGTGGACCGATGGACTGCGACGCCTCCAGCCGGCGGGCCCGCTGTGGACCTTCTGGGGCTATCTCCGTCACCGCTGGCCCAACGACAAGGGCATGCGGCTGGACCATCTCCTGCTCACGCCGGACCTGGCCGCCCAACTGTCGACCGCCGGCGTCGACCGGGTCGCAAGGGGCGAACCGGGGGCGAGCGACCATGCCCCGGTGTGGATCAACCTCGGTCGCCGCGAAGTTCGAAACTCATGACGACGGCGTTTTCGATGGAGATCACCGGTCCGATGGAAGCGCGCTCGGCCGCTGAGCTTCCGCGGGGCGCGGACTGGTGGTTCGAGCCCAAATGGGACGGGTTTCGCTGTCTCGCTCTCAAGGATGGCGAAGGGGTTCGGCTTATCGCCAAGTCAGGCAAGCTCCTGACCCGTTACTTTCCGGAGATGGTCGATATCCTCCGGGGGACGCGACCGGAGACCTTCATCCTCGATGGTGAACTGCTCGTGGCGTCCGGCGGTCGTTTCTCGTTCGATACGTTGCAGATGCGGCTGCATCCGGCCGCCACGCGCATTCGCCGATTGTCGGAGGAAACGCCGGCGGTTCTGACGTGTTTCGACCTGTTACTTTCACCGGAGGGCAAGGATCTGCGGATCGAGCCGTTGCGGGAGCGGCGGCGCTTGCTGGAGGCGATGATCGAGGCCCTCGCGGAGCCGTCGCTCACGGTCACGCCCGGCACGGCCGATCGCGATCTGGCGCTTTCCTGGCTGGCGCAGGGAGACATCGAAGGGGTGGTCGCCAAGCGGCTCGACGGCCCCTACCTTGAAGGCGAGCGCGCCATGGTCAAGGTCAAGCGGGTCCGCACCGCCGACTGCGTGGTGGGTGGATTTCGCTACGCGAGCGACAGCGATCTGGTCGGCTCGCTCCTGCTGGGCCTCTATGACGACGCCGGCCTTCTCGACCATGTCGGTTTCACCTCCGGCCTTGCCGCCGCGGACAAGCCGGCGCTGACCCGGCGGCTGGAGGCGCTGAAGGGCGAACCGGGCTTTACCGGCGACAGGCCCGGCTCGCCAAGCCGCTGG
>Ga0302314_10009659_pt1 | contig 17015 bp, 13 predicted proteins | sample III_Palsa_N2_3_FD_200533 | JGI IMG/M metagenome (GOLD analysis project Ga0302314, IMG submission 200533) | Peat permafrost microbial communities from Stordalen Mire near Abisko, Sweden - III_Palsa_N2_3 | ecosystem: Environmental > Terrestrial > Soil > Palsa > Peat permafrost | place: Sweden...
GCGACCGATGACCTTTTCGAGGCCGACGAATGCGCCGCCGCAGATGAACAGGATGTTCGTCGTGTCGACGATGGTGAACTCCTGGTGCGGATGCTTGCGGCCACCCTGGGGAGGGACGTTGGCGATGGTGCCTTCGAGCAGCTTAAGCAGGGCTTGTTGCACGCCTTCCCCGGAGACGTCGCGGGTGATGGAGGGGTTCTCGTCCTTGCGGCCGATCTTATCGATCTCGTCGATGTAGATGATGCCTTGCTGGGCGCGGGTTACATCGCCGTCGGCTGCCTGCAGCAGCTTGAGGATGATGTTTTCGACGTCTTCGCCGACGTAGCCAGCCTCGGTGAGGGTTGTCGCATCGACGATGGCGAAGGGAACATCGAGCATCTTCGCGAGTGTTTGCGCGAGGAGTGTTTTGCCGGAGCCAGTGGGGCCGACGAGCAGGATGTTGGACTTTGCGAGCTCGACGTCGTTGCCGCGGGTCTTGTTCATCTGGACGCGCTTGTAGTGGTTGTAGACGGCTACGGCAAGCTTCTTCTTGGTGATGTCCTGGCCGATGACGTAGTCGTCGAGGAAGGCTTTGACCTCGGCGGGCTTGGGCAGGTGCACGGGAGCGGCACCGGGCTGCGCTTCACCCTTGTCGTCTTCGAGGATGGAGTTGCAGACGGCGACGCACTCGTCGCAGATGTAGGCGCGAGGATAGTCAGAGGGCGAAGAGATCAGCTTGGCGACAGCGTCCTGCGACTTGTGGCAGAACGAACAGCGGAGGGATTCTTCCGAGCCCCGGGAAGTTTTCATAGAGGGGTAAAACTCCTTTGTGCCGGTTGCCGCAGAGAAGCGGGACACGGCACGATGCAAGCTCAAGTTTACACCTTGGTCAACAGCAACGGTGTCCTACATCAGGGCAGCGATATGCAGTTGGATACTGGGTGTCGAGGGTGGTTCTGGGTTGTAGAAGCAGATTCCCTACGGGGTGACGGCAAGGAGAGCAGCGGCAAAAGCTTTAACGCGGAGGGCGCTAGGGGAGCTAAGGTTCGCAAAGGAAAGCACCCATCTTTATCGCGATGTACTGCTATAAGGATGGGTGCTTTGTGGTTGAGAACAAAGGTTATGTGGTGCGCGGCCTGTCGATGATGTCGTCGATGATGCCGTACTCCTTGGCCTGTGGTGCGGTCATGATGAAGTCGCGTTCGACGTCGCGTTCGATGCGGTCGAGCGGCTGGCCGGTGGACTGGCTCATGAGCTTGTTGGTGAGTTCACGGATGCGAAGAATTTCGCGAGCGTGGATGTCGATGTCCGTAGCTTGACCGCCGAGACCGCCCATGGACGGCTGGTGGATCAAGATGCGCGAGTTGGGAAGCGTGAAGCGCTTGCCCTTCTTGCCGGCCATCAGAAGGAACGCGCCCATGGAAGCAGCTTGACCGATGCAGAACGTGACGACATCGTTTTTGATGTACTGCATCGTGTCGTAGATGGCAAGACCTGCGGAGATGGAGCCGCCGGGAGAGTTGATGTAGAGCTGGATGTCCTTCTCTGGGTCTTCTCCGGAGAGGAAGAGCATCTGCGCAATGATCAGGTTGGCGATGTTGTCGTCGATCGGCGTACCGAGGAAGATGATGTTGTCGCGCAGCAGACGGCTGTAGATGTCGTAGGAGCGTTCGCCCCGACTCGTCTGCTCGAGCACCATTGGTATGAGTCCCATAGCTCTCTCTTTCTTCGTGCCTGCTCAGGATACAGGCGGGTCTTGGTTGGGTGGGCTGTGGAAGACTGGGCGGAAGTTAGTGTGACAACCCGGCATTGTGCAAACCCGGGTCCGAGAATCCGGACCCGGGGCACCCGGAGTTGAGGTTAGGAAGCTAGCTTTTCGAAGAGGGCGGTGCCGGTCTTTTCGCGGATCATCTGTTCGCGGATGCGGAGCAGAGAACCGTCTTCGGAGAGGCGTTTGCGGAGGGCATCGAGAGGCTCGCGCGACTGGATGGAGAGCATCAGGAGTTCGCGCTCGAGATCGTCGTCGGAGACTTCGATGTTTTCGCGCTCGGCGATGCGGTCGAGCACGAGCGAGACCTTGACCTCGGTGACAGCTTGATCGCGCTGGGCCTCACGCAGACGCGTGAAGTCTAGCTGGCGCATGGCGTCAGAGCTCATGCCTTGCTGGGCGAGAGCGCGGAGACCACGCTCGAGGCGAGCGTCGATCTGCTGCTGGATGAAGGTCTCGGGGATGGGGAAGGTGAACTTGGTGACGAGCTCGTCGAGCATCTTGTCGCGAGCCTGTGCTTCGAGGGCTTCCTTTTTGCGCGAAGCGAGACGCTCGCGGAGCTGGCCTTCAAAGTCTTCCCAGCCCTGGTAGGGGCCGAGCTGCTTGGCGAACTCTTCGTCCCGCTCAGGGTAGGTCTTGCGCTTGATGGACTTGACCTTCACGTCGTAGCTGACGGTCTTGCCGGCGAGGCGTGCGTCGCCGAACTCGGCGGGATAGCTGGCCTCGAAGGTGAGCTCCTGGCCAACTTTGGCGCCGTTGAGAGCCTGGTTGAAGGCAGGCAGCGTATTCTTGCCGCCGACTTCGATGAGGACGTCTTCGCCGGTGATGGGCTGGGCTTCGGTCGCGCTTGCGAGACCGTCTTCGCCAACGGTCTGTGCGAGCTCCTGCACCTGACCCTTGAATTCGATGTCGGCCCAATCGCCATCGACGAGAGCGCGCTCTTCTTCGACGGGCTCAACGGTGGCGTGGTGGTCGAGAACGTTGGAGAGCTCGGCCTGGAACTCTTCTTCGGTGACGGAGGTGTCGGGGCGGGTCGCGGTGACGGAGTCGTAGCCGTCGATGTTGATCTCGGGCAGAACTTCGAAGGTGGCCTTGAAGCGCAGGGGAGCACCCTGGGCGAGCAGGAGCTCGGAGACCTGGGGCTGAGAGATCGGGGTGATCTTCTGGGCGTCGAGCTCCTCGCGGAACTTGGTGTTGACGAGGGCTTCGAGAACTTCTTCGCGGACTTCGCGAGCGAAGCGCGACTTGATCATCGCCTCTGGCACCTTGCCGGCGCGGAAGCCGGGGATGCGCGCGAGCTTCTGGTAGCGCTTGGTGACCTGACGGTAGGCCTTATCGACATCTTCCACGGGAGCTTCCACTTCGATCGAGCGCGTGAGCTCGGGGTTCAACGTGGGAGCGTGGTGATGATGATCGTGGCCAGCGTGATCGTGATCATGGCCGGCATGATCGTGGCCTTCGTGGGAGTGCTCCAAACCTTCGGTCTGTGTCTCGGTAGGAGTCAAGGTCTCTTCGGTTGTTTCCTGGGTCGTGTTTGTGGGGGTCAAGTCGTGATGCCTTCCGGAAATTTTGGCGGTGGGAATGATTAGAAAAGGCGCATGGATTGCGCCGCAGCCTCGTGACGAGAACGTTTGAAGCTGCACGCCACAATCAAGGATACGAGTGTGCGGCGTAAGGGTCAAACGGCTTGACCCTTACGTGGAAACTCTATTGGCCGTAGGAGGAGCCGAGGGTGTGGGAGAGGGAAAAGATCTCGAGGCGAACTTTCCACTGGACGCTGTCGCCGGGGCGCAGGATGACCATGCCGTTGGTGTCGAGTTTGTCCCATTCGTGGCCGAAAGGGTCGGGCATGTTCATGTTGGGACCGATGGAGACCCAGGGTTTGGAGGCGGGGGCGATGACGCGGAAGTTGGTGACGTTGCCGGAGAGAGGGATGACGCGGAGGCCGTAGTTGGCGGCTGGATCGCGTAGTTCGGCGATGGGGCCGTCGGACAGGACGCCGGTGTGGAGATCGACGTAGGTCTCGTCGAGTGAGAGGTTTCCGAGATGCGTGCCGCCGGCTTTATTGAAGTCGTATGGAGTTTCGGCAACAGGGAGCAAGTTGCCACTGGAGAGCCCGGTGTGCCGGTCGGGCGGTTCGGTTCGGCTGCTGGAGGGGATGACCAGAGTGGCGTTGCTGCGGTTTCCGCTGGGGATGGCGAAGTACGGGTGCCAGCCGATGCCAAAGGGCTCTTCGATGGTGCCGACGTTTTTGGCGGTGATAGTCATATCCAGCGTGTGGCCAGAGAGTTCTACGTTTACGGTCAGATCGGTGTTGGAGGGCCAGTCGCCGAAGAAGGAACCGGCGTGGAAGAGCGCCTGGGCGGATTGGCCGTCCGTAAGAACAGAGGTCTGGGTGGAGTCTGCACCGCGGCTTAGGAGAAGGCCTTCGGTGGAAAGGGAGCTGCCCGGTGCCGAGGAGGGAAAGGAGAGACGTTGGCCCTGCCATTGGGTTTGCAGGACTCCGGTGCCGGGAGCGGGGCCGCCGGCTAGCTGGGCCGCCCAGGGGGCGAGGAACGCTGCGCCGAAGTCGGTTGAAGCGCTGCCGTTGGAGTCTGTGCCAGAGCCGGAGAGGAGGTTGGTGGTTTCGTCCATGGAGGGCGACAGAAGTAGGGAGGTTTCGCCGCGACCGGGCAGGTAGGCTGTGAGCTGCCAGAGGTTGAAGCCGCGTCCGGGGAGGAGCGTGGCGGAGGTGAACTCCGGCTCGTTGCCGCTCTCGCTGCTGTGGCGGACGAGGTGAATGGGGTCTTGCCCGCCGGGGCCTGAGGGAGTCGCGGGGACGTCAGGCTGGACGGTTACGGTTTCGCGCAGACGATGCAGGTTGCCGTGGAAGTGCTCATACGAGCCGAGTACCAGAGTGAGGCCAAAGGCACCGATCAGCACGGGAGTCATGGTTCCCGACTTGCTCCAGCGGTACGCTCTTGAGCGGTCTGGACGTCCGGATTCGGGTGTTGCAAACTTCATTTAGAAAATCTCCATCGCATTTGGTGGTTCGGATCTGTCTTTAGTCATCCAACTATTTTTTTTCAGTCGATCCAGAGGAGAACGTGAGTTAGATGCCAGCTGGATGGTTGAGACGAGATAAACCGTGGAACCTGCTACGCGATATCATCGGCTTGCATGAAAGTTTCTACCAAAGCCGTGGTGCTGACCACGCGGAAGGCGACAAGCTCGCCTCGTAATCTCAACATTTTACAGGATATGCACGACGCCGTCGTAGCCTGCGAACGTTGTGTGCGACTGCGCGAGTATATCCGGGGGATCGGCGAAAACCGGCGTAAAGCGTATAGAGATGAAGTGTACTGGGCGAAGCCTGTTCCGGGGTTTGGTGATCCGAAGGCACGGATACTGGTGCTTGGGTTGGCGCCCGGTGCGCATGGAGCGAATCGGACGGGAAGGCCGTTTACGGGGGATGGCTCGGGGGATTTTATGTACCCCGTGCTGCATGAACTGGGGCTGGCGAGTAAGCCGAAGGCGGTGAGCCGGGACGACGGTCTGAAGCTGCGGCATCTCTGGATTGGGTCGGTGGTGCGGTGTGCGCCGCCTGGGGATAAGCCGAAGCCGGATGAGATTCGGAACTGTGCTTCGCATTTGACGGCGGAGATTGAGGCGTTGCCGAGGGTTCGGGTGGTGGTGTGCCTAGGGAAAATTGCGTGGGATGGGTATCTGGCGTATTTGCTGGCTACGGGAGTGATTGAGCGGAGGTCGGCGTATCACTTTACCCATGCGGCGGAGTATCGTTTGCCGAATGGCATCGTGTTGCTGGGCAGCTATCACCCTTCGTTGCGGAATACGAACACCGGGCGACTGAACAAGGCGATGTTTGGACGCGTTTTTGTGAAGGCGTTGGAGCTTTCGGGGATGGCGTAGAGTCGGATGCTGGAGAAAGTCGGAGGATGCGACCAACCCCATGCTCTTGAGTGGAATCTCATTTCGTGAACTGAACTGAACTGACTGGAGGGTGTTCAATGCGTCATAAGGAATTCTGGCTTGCACTTGGTATCGGAGCACTGGCGGGCGGTGTTGCGGCGTTACTCTATGCGCCGGCGTCGGGTGCGCAGACACGGAAGAAGCTCAAACGGAGCATCGAAGACGCTGGTGAGGCGTTGGAAGATGCAGGGGATTACCTGAAGGATCAAGCGGAGCGGTTGAGCAAGGAAGCGCAGAAGCTGATCGACCGCAGCAAAGAGCAGTTTGAAGACGCTGTGGATGCAGCCAGTGGGGCTGTGAAGACAGCGACCAAGGCCGCTAAGGCTGTACAGAAGCTGGTATAAGGCTTGTCGTAAGAAGAGGCCCGCATCCGGTGGATGCGGGCCTCTTTTTGTTTAGGTGTACTGCTCGGGTGGGCCGAGGGTTACGACGAAGTAGGTGCATTGCGTGTCGCCCGAGTTGCGGATGTAGTGGTGGTGGCCTGCGCACACCAGACCGAAGTCGCCCGGATTCATCTTGCGGGTGACACCATCAATGGTCAGTTCGCAGTTGCCCTTCTGCACGAACCATATCTCGTTGTGTTTGTGGGTGTCGTCTGGCTCATGCAATGCGCCAACTTCCTGGATGGTTTCGTGACATTCGAGCTGAATGTTGCCGGCTGTCAGCATGCCGAGCAGGTAGCGGTGGGATTTGCGTTTGGGTAGTGAGCCGTAGCCTGCGCCGGGGGTGTAGACGCCGGAGGTGAGGATGGGGAGGGTGACGTCGCCCTTGGGCTTATTGCCGTTGGGTGGGCCGGGGGTGGGCGTGCCCATTACGGGGTTATCCATGGTGCCGGTCTGCTGGGCGGCGGCTGTTTCTGGCAGCAAAGTGGTTGCGGCCAGGAGAGCGGGTAGAAGGGTGGCAAATTCGCGTCGATCCATCGGTGGGAAAAACCTCCTGTAAAACAATACTCCCCGGCTGTAAGACCGGGGAGTATTGGTTGTGGATGCTTTTTTAGACCGTGGTGAGCGCCAGGCCAGCAGCTTTTTCTTCGCCGCCGTCCGAGGACACCGGGCGGTAGTGAAGCTGGTTGTTTTCGAGGTAGACCTCGAGGAAGGCAGGACGCTCGGCAATGAGACCGCCGATGAGTGCTTCCGAGAGGGGATCTTCGATGTAGCGCTGCAAGGCGCGACGCAGAGGACGGGCACCGTAGGTTCGATCGGCGACGGTTTTGTCGAGGATCCAACGCTTAGCGTCGTCCTGTACCGAAAGCGTGATGGCTTTGTGGACGAGGTTGACGTTGAGTTGCTGGACGAGGAGTTCGAGGATCTGCATGAGGTCCGCGTCGGAGAGCGACGTGAACACGATGACCTCGTCGAGACGGTTGAGGAACTCGGGGTTGAAGGTTCGCTTCACCTCGGACATCACCATCTCCTGCATCTTCTCGAGTACGATTTCGTCCTTCGACGACTGGAAGCCGAGACCCTCACGCTTCATGAGGTGCTTGGCGCCGATGTTCGAGGTCATGACGATGATCGTGTTCTTGAAGTCGACGGTGTTGCCGAGGCCGTCGGTGAGCTGACCATCTTCAAAGACCTGTAGGAGCAGGTTGAAGACGTCGGGATGCGCCTTTTCGACTTCGTCGAGCAGAACGACCGAGTACGGCGAACGCTTGACGCGCTCGGTGAGCTGGCCGCCTTCTTCGTACCCGACGTAGCCCGGAGGCGAGCCGATGAGCTTGGAGACCGAGTGCTTCTCCATGAACTCCGACATATCGAAGCGGATGAGCGATTTTTCCGAACCGAAGAGGAACTGCGCGAGGGTACGCGCGACTTCGGTTTTGCCGACGCCGGTAGGCCCGAGGAAGAGGAAGCTGCCGATGGGGCGCGCGGGGTTTTTGAGGCCGGCACGGGAGCGGCGGATCGCGCGGGCGAGGGCAGAGATAGCCCGGTCCTGCGAGATGACGCGCTTGTGCAACTCTTCTTCCACGCGGAGAAGTTTTTGGGTCTCTTCTTCCTTGATGGAGGTGATGGGAACGCCGGTCCAGCGGGAGACAACATCTTCGATGTCTTCGCGGGTGACGATGCCGGAGGAGGACTCGTCGAGGTGGTACTTGTCGCGGAGAGCGCGGAGATTTTCGCGCTCCTTGCGTTCCTCGTCGGAGTAGAAACGGGCCTTTTCGAACTCGTGGTTCGCGATGGCGTTTTCCATGCGGTGCACGATGAACTTGATGCGCTTCTGGACTTCGGTGAGCTCTTCGGGAAGCGTGGTCTGGCGCAGCTTTACGCGGGCACCGGCTTCGTCGATGAGATCGATGGCCTTGTCGGGAAGGAAGCGATCGGGGATGTAGCGGTTGGAGTGCGAGACGGAGAAGGTGATCGCGTCGTCGGTGTAGCTGACGGCGTGGAACTTCTCGTACTTCTCGCGGATGCCCATGATGATCTTGATCGCGTCTTCTTCGTTAGGCGGCGGTACTTTGACGGCCTGGAAGCGGCGTTCGAGGGAACGATCTTTTTCGATGGACTTGCGGTACTCGGCTGGTGTGGTGGCACCGATGCACTGGATTTCGCCACGGCTGAGTGCGGGTTTGAGGATGTTGGCGGCGTCGAGGGAGCCCTCGGCTGAGCCAGCGCCTACCAGGGTGTGCAGCTCGTCGATGAAGACGATGCAGTTCTGGTTTTCCATCAACTCTTTCATGATGGTCTTGAGGCGTTCTTCAAACTGGCCGCGGTATTTGGTGCCCGCGACGATCAGCGAAAGATCGAGCGAAAGGACGCGCTTCTCGGCGAGGAAAGAGGGGACCTCCCCGTCGGCGATCTTCTGCGCGAGGCCTTCGACGATAGCGGTCTTGCCGACTCCGGGCTCGCCGATGAGGACGGGGTTGTTTTTCGTCCGGCGGCAGAGTATCTGGATGACGCGTTCGACTTCAAAGTCGCGGCCGACGAGTGGATCGAGCTGCTGGTCGGCAGCGGCTTGCGTGAGATCGCGGGAGAACTCGGCGAGGAGCGACTGCTCCTGCTGGCCTCCGCGACCCTGCTTGCTGCTGCTACTGCTTTGCGCGACGGGCTTTTCCTGGGTCGTCCGCTGTAGTTCTTCGCGGATGGCGGGTAGACGCAGCCCGCGCTCGGTGAGTATCTCCGCGGCGAAGCACTTTTCTTCGCGTAGCAGGCCGAGCAACAGGTGCTCGGTACCGATGTGTTTGTGAGAGAGCCGTTCGGCTTCCTCCGCAGCGTACGCGAGGACGCGCTTGCACTCGTTGGAGAGCGGAAGATCGACCGAGGTCGAGACTTTCTCGCGCACCGTGGTGTGCTGCTCAATTTGTTTGCGAATAGATTCGACTGAAGCGTGCGAACGAAGGAAGCGATTGGTGAGGGCTTTATCTTCGCGCAGCAGGCCTAGCAAGAGATGTTCGGTTTCAATGTAGGGCGAACCGAACTGGCTCGCTTCGTAGCGCGCGAAAAAGATCACGCGCCGCGCCTTTTCTGTATAGCGTTCGAACATACTCCCCCTTCGAATAACCGCCGCTCCCGCGCATGGAGCCTGAGATAAGTAAAGCAACAACGTGGGGCGCGGTCTGCGAATGACGATTAGCGTGGCCACCGCCAGCGGTGGGTTGCTGGCGGAGAGGACTGGTTGTCTTAACGACTCCCAGAGAGTTGCGTCCAGTGTATTCGTCCCGGAGTCAAAAACGAAACCGAAGCGAAGCTCTGGACCACTTTGTTAGATGTTCCTGTGGGAAAAGGGTCGCAAACCGCTGATTTGCCTCACGCGGGGACGAGGCGACCGTTGGAGAGACGCAGCATACGGTCGCAGCGGGCGGCGAACTCCAGATTGTGCGTGACGAGGACGCTGGCGAGGGAGTGCTCGCGGTGAAGACGCTGGAGGAGCGTGAAGACGCGCTCGGCGGTGACGGTGTCGAGATCGCCTGTAGGTTCGTCAGCCAATAGGAGTTTGGGGCGGGTGATGAGGGCGCGGGCGATGGAAAGCCGCTGCTGTTCGCCGCCGGAAAGCTCGCCGGAGCGGTGGTGTCCGCGGTCGCCGAGCTCTACCTGCTCCAGCCATTTTGCGGCCTCGGCGAGGGACTGCTTGCGGTTTTCACCGCGGGCCAGCAGGGGCATAGCTACGTTTTCCAGCGCGGTGAACTCCGGCAGGAGGTAGTGAAACTGCCAGACGTAGCCGATTTCGCGGTTGCGGTAGTCGCCTGCCTGTTTTGGGGTGAGCTTGGTGACGTTGGTGTCGCCGCACCAGACTTCGCCTGCCGTGGGTTTATCGAGCGCGGCGAGGAGGTGGAGAAGCGAGCTTTTGCCGGCGCCACTCTCGCCGACTACGGAGACCATCTCGCCTGCGGCTACTTCGAGGGAGAGATCGCGGAAGAGTTGGAGGCCGGGTGTGCCTGAGGATAGGGGGGCGTAGGTTTTTTCGAGGGCGACGGCGCGGAGGATGGTCATTGCGGTTTGTTCCTGGCGCGGGGATCGGGTTCCCACGGATGTTTCATCAAGCGTACCTCAGCGGCTGAAGCCGCGTTGCCCGGAAGCTTTTATGGCACGGCTGAAGCCGTGCCCCTTCGAGGGTGGAGTGCCGGTAGTTTCGAGGGTGGAGCGTCGGTAGGTTTAAAGTTTTAGCTTGCTGCGGGTGGTTGCTGGGGTGGGTTCCATTCGGCGGCGAAGGCTACGCCCATGCGGTTCCATGCGTTGATTTTTGCGATGACCCATGTGAGATCGACGAGGTCTTTGCCAGTGAAGAATTCGTTGACGGCGGCGTAGTCGGCGTCGGAGGCGTGGCCGCCGTGGAGGTTGGTGAGGGTGTCAGTCCAGGCGAGGGCGGCGCGTTCGCGAGGGGTGAAGGCATCGGATTCAACCCAGTGGGCGATGGCGTCGATGCGGGACTGCGACTCGTTGTGCTTCTTCAACTCCGCCTGGTGCATGCCCATGCAGAAGCCGCAACCGTTGAGGGTGGAGGCGCGGAGGTTTACGAACTCGACGAGGTTGTGTTCGAGGGCTGTCTCGGTGTTGATGTAGTGGCCGAGGGAGAGCATGGTTTGGTAGGGCTTAGGAGCGAGCTTGGGGTACTTCAGTCTTTGGCTCATGTGCGGAACTCTGGTGTTCTCCATGAAAAGAATGACGCGATGCTTGTTGATTGTCTACCGCGCTGTTTTGCGTTGATACATGCGCTGGTCTGAGATGTGGAGGAGGGTTGCGGCGATTCTTTTGGGGTCGCAGTTGAGGGTGTCATCCGGATAAGTGGAGGCTCCGAATGTGCCGCCGATAGAAAGCTGCTGCCCCTGGATTTGGAGGGGTTGCCGGATGGCCTCCTGAAAGCGGGTCTCGAGGCGATGGATGTCTTCGTGGTTTACGGGGTGCGGGGAGATGATGACGAACTCATCGCCTCCAAGCCGGGCGAGCATCTCTTTCTGCTCCAGCCTGCTTTGCATGCGCTGGGCGACCTCGCGCAGCACGTAGTCTCCGATAGCGTGGCCGCAGGAGTCATTGATGGCTTTGAAGCCATCGAGGTCGAGTAACAGGACGACCAGCTTCGAGCCGGTTTGCTGTGTGGTGGCGATGGCATCGTCGAGCCAGTCGTCGAGAAGGCGGCGATTGGGAAGGTCGGTTAGTTGATCGTGGAGGGCCAGCCACTGGGTGTTGGCGACCTGATCTTCCAGGAGTACGAGCAGCATGCCGATGCAGAGGAAGAACTTTTGCAAATCCCAAAGCTCGTTGGCGAGTGGGGTCCACTCCGGCCTTGTGATGGCCCACGGATGTATGAGGAAAGAAACTGCCCATACGCTCAGGCTGGTGAGGATGACATCTTTGCCAATCGATCCGCTGGGGAGGGAGTTGCGGAGTTTTATGACGGCCACAGCAAAGACGCAGAAGAGGAGCCAATACTCGGCGGTTCGATAGTGCAGGCCGTATGCCAATGCTGCTGCGATGGCAAAGCAGATGCTGCCGAGCAGAGCAAGGGGCAAGCTTTTTTTTCTCCAGAGGCTGGTTGAGAGGAGGATGACGATGCCCACACCAGCTGTCACCATGTAGGGCCATACAACAAAAATGTAATAGCCGTAGAGCGTGGAGAAGGCAAGCAGGGGAATGGTGTTGAAGATCAGAAAGGGGAGATCGATCTTCTCTGGTTTCTGGCTGGGGTGTCTGTAGCAAGCCAGAGTCAATGCTGCCAGAACCTGACCAATTACAAGCAAGGTATGAACTGTCAGATGCTCCCAGCGTTGCATGGAGAGAAGGCTGAGGAACCTGTCCTGCTGGGAGATGAAGATGAAGGTGAGGGCGAGAAGCCAGTTTCGGGTGGCGAGGCTGGGATAGCGTCGCCGCATGAGAACGAGCAGGGTTACGAGGATCGGCAAGGCCGCGGCGTCCGGGAACTTTGCGAGGAACTCTGGATTCATGGCCATTCGTCGTTGCCGCTGATCTTACGAGAGTTTCGATAACGGAGGATTATTCGTAGCGCAAGGCCTCGGCGGGAAGCACACTGGCTGCCGAGCTGGAGGGATAGATGGTTGCCAACAGTGAGATGCCGAGAGAGACGGCGGCGACCACTAAGGCGTCGGTGAAGCGTGGGGCGAAGGGGAGGTAGTCGATGGAGTAGACGCTTGCGTCGAGGTGGATGAAGCGGAAGTGGGAGCCGAGGATGCTTGCTCCGTAGCCGAGAATGAGGCCGAGGACTGTACCAATCGAGGAGATGAGCAAGCCTTGCAGGAGGAAGATGCGTCGGACCTGATCGGCGCGGACGCCGAAGCTCATCATGACGGCGATGTCGCGGGTTTTTTCCATGACCATCATGGTGAGGGCGATGAGGATGTTGAGCGCGGCGACGACGACGATGAGCGCAAGCACGATGAAGGTGACGACCTGCTCGAGCTTGAGGGCGCGGAAGAGTTCGCGGTTCTGCTCCATCCAGTTGGTGGCTTCGAAGCCGGGACCGGCGGCTTGCTGGAGCGCGTCGCCTACCTGCTGGGCGCGGTAGAGGTCGTCGATACGGAAGCTGAGGACGGAGATGAGGTCGGGTTCGGAGAAGAGTCGCTGGGCGTCGGATAGGCGCATGAAGGCGTAGCTGGCGTCGTACTGGTAGAAGCCGGAGGCGAAGATGCCGACGACGCGGAAGCGCTGGTATCGGGGGACGAGGCCGAGGGGGGTGAGTTCGCCCTGGGGGCTGGTGACGAGGAGGGTATCGCCGACGGACGCGCCGAGGGTGAGGGCGAGTTCGTTGCCGATGACGAGGGGTGGGGTGGAGATGTCCTGTGAGGGTTGGGGTGATTCGGAAACCCGGGTCCGAGAATCCGGACCCGGGGCACCCTGATTTGTGGTGGGGCTTAATGCCTCGGCGGAGCCTTGGGTGATGGATTGGAGGAGGTTGCCGACCTTGCGTTCGTCGGCGGGGATGATGCCTTTGATGAGGGCGCCGCCGGAGCGGGCGCCGCGGGAGATCAGGACCTGGCCGTAGAGGCCGGGGGCGATGGCCTGGACGTGCGGGACCTGGGCGAGGCGGGTGATGAGAGGACGCCAGTCTCGGATGCCGTCGCCGGCGGTGCGCATGAGTTCGACGTGGGCGGTGGCACCGACGAGGCGCTCCTGGAGGTCGCGGCGCATGCCGTTGGTGATGGCGAGGGCGATGATGAGGGAAGCGACTCCGGCGGCGACGCCGATGACGGAGATGGCGGTGATAAGGCCGACGACGGCCTGACGGCGGCGTGCACGGAGGTAGCGGGCGGCGATGAAGAGTTCGAAATGCACTGGCGCTATCCTATCGGGTTGCGGGTCGTAGAGGCGGTACTGGCGGGTGACATCGAGGGTCAAATCTGTCTGTGTTTCCTTTGCTGGTAATGGAGGCGAGTTTTATGGGATAATCGACAGGCGCCTCTGGTCGGGAAAGACCCCCCACCGGTCTTTTATCCCTTGATAGGAGGCGCCATTTGAAAGCAATGGGTCCGCTGGCACCCCCCAGCGGCCCATTGTGTTTAAGCCACAGAATTTGGAGGTTGTGGGTAGGGGATTCTGGGCTGACTCCGCGAGGCAGTTGTTGCCGTCTAAACTGATGCACACTGCTATAGCGGATGTTTGCGTGCCGTGGATTCGTTGACCGGGGAGTTCGATGATTTTTAAGCCAGTGATTGTTGCAGCAGTGGCCGCGATGACGATGCTGCCGGTTGTTGCGTTCGCGCAAGATGCGGCTGTGCAGACGCCTGCGCCAGCTCCGCAGACCGATGAGGGTGGGCCGGTCGTCGATAACGGGTCGATTGTGTTGCCGAAGAAGAAAGAAGAGACGGCTCCTCCGGCAGCGCCTGCTGAGGAAAAGGTGAAGAATCCGGGGGGTGAGATCTTCTCGATGCGGGTGGATGTGCCGATCGTGAACCTGGATGTGAATGTGGTGTTGGATAAGACGCATGATTTTGTTCCAGGACTGAAGGCGGGGAACTTTTTGGTGGTGGAGGATGGCGTCGAGCAGCAGGTGCAGACGGTTCGGGTGATCAAGACGCCGATTACGGCGGTGATGTTGCTGGAGTTTGCGGCGAACTCGTATGCGTTTGTGCAGGATATGCAGAATGCGTCGATGAGTTTTTTCCGGTCGCTACAGCCGGACGACTATGTTGCGGTAGAGACGTATGACATTCGGCCACATATTCTGACGGACTTTACCAATAACAAGGACACAATTCAGCAGGCGTTGGAGAGTCTGACGATCCCGACGTTTCGCGAGACGAACGAGTTTGATGCGCTGTACGAGACTCTGGATAGGCTGACTCGGATCGAGGGGCGGAAGTACATTGTGCTGATTTCCAATGGGCACGATTCGATGTCGAAGCTGACACTCGACCAGATGTTGGCGAAGATCAAGGCGACGCCGGATGTGACGATTTTTACGATCAGTACGGGGGCTTTTGCGCGGGAGATGGCGGATGCGCGGGGAAGGATGGGTTCGTCTTCGCGGATGGACTATCTGCAGGGTGATAACGAGATGAAGACGTTTGCGCAGTTGACCGGAGGGTTGAGCTATCAGCCGATGTTTCAGGGCGAGTTGCCGGATATCTTTTCGCAGATCAATCAGTCGATTCGCAACCAGTATGTGCTGACGTATAAGCCTACGAATACGAAGAATGATGGGACGTTTCGGAAGGTGAAGGTGTACCTGGTGGATAACGAAGGCAAGCCGCTGCGGATGCAGGATGAGAAGGGCAGGCCGCAGAAGTACTCGGTGATTGCGCGGGATGGGTATAAGGCGAAGTTGCCGGTGGAGTAGGGGCGGCAGAGAATAAGTGCGGCGTGATAAGAAAGCATACCCCAGGGGCTAAAGCCCGCATTTTTGCGGGTCTATGAGACCCAAGGCTAAAGCCTTGGGTACCCAGGTCGAGGTAGCCTTGAGATACCAGATGGCCAGCACGCCTTGAGGTGCCACAACCTATGAGGTGAGAGCGAGCTTTCATGGAAACCCGGGTCCGAAAATCCGGACCCGGGGCACCCGGGATGTTGCGGCTACCGGCAAGAAGCAGATCCTTCGCTGCGCTCAGGATGACAATTTCTATGATGAGAATTCAAGACTCACCACACTAGTCGGCGAAGCGGTCGAAGTCGTCGCGGCCGTGGATGGGGGCGAGGATGAGTAGGAGCAGGCCTTCGATAAGGACTGCGCCTTCGAGGCGGACGGAGAGACGGTGCAGGCGTTCGAAGTGAGCGCGGGCTGGGGTGTTTTCTGAGGCTGTTGTTACATCTCCGCCGAGAGCAAGGCGGTCGCTTTCCATGCGCGGAAGGATGGAGAACTGCGAGTAGAGGGTGAGGGAGAGCATCGCGATGATGAGGGCGAGCTCGCCAGCGCGGGCGGGGTGCGTGTCTCCCTGAGTGGCGAGTAAGGCCAGCGTTAGCAGGAAGTAGACGAGGCCGGCGATCAGGCCGATGTGGTGTAGCTCTATCAGCGAGCCGCGGACGATGAGGCCGGCGGAATGAGCGTCAGGCAGAGTGGTGAAGGCGACCTTGGCGACGAAGCCGAAGAAGACGAGGCCGCCGACCCAGGAGGCTATGGCGATGGAGCGAAGAATGCGAAGGAGAAAGGTCATGGTTAGGTTTTCCGGCTTCGCGTTTAGGTGGTCGGTGTGGTGGAGTTTGCTGGGCGATTCAGGGCTCGGAGGAGGACTGTTTCGATGGCGGTCTTCTGGGCGAGGTAGTCGCTGTCGCTGATGCGGTTCTGGAGACGATCGGTTTCGAGCGAGAAGAGCTCTTCCTTCAGGCTCTGGAGCAGGAGAGCGTGCTGATTTTGCGGGGTGACTGGCGCTGGCGGGAAGTCGCTGGTTGCGCTTAGCGGAGCGCCGCTGGGCTTGCGGAGCAGGACACCGGCTGCGATGGCGAGGAGCAGGGCGAGGCCGCCGAGGATCCACCACTTGTACTTGGCCCAGGGGTCGCGGGTGCCTTCGGGGTCGAGGGGGTTCTGGAGGCCGCGGCCGGGCATTGTGTTTTCGGTTTCAGGCCGAACCTGGCCAGTGTCGGCACCGGGAGCCTGCTGGGGCTGGCTGGAGCCGCCGGCGTCGGGGCTGTTGCTGTCGCGGGGGAGCTGGCCGGCGCCGGAGAGCGTGAAGCCCATGGGTGCGTTAGGGCTGACGTTGCGGGCGACGAAGGTCTGTGCGTTTACTTCGTCGTTGACGGCGTTGTAGGGCGCGCCTTCGACGGGGGTAAAGGTCATGCTCTTGGGGAGCATGATGGCGACGGTGTCGGTGGTGCTGGTCATGCGGGGTGTGAAGACGAACTTCCCGGTGTAGGGCAGGTGGTAGCTGATCTGGAAGCGGGTTTCGCCGGGGCGGATGGGGAAAAGGAAGGTGTAGTGGTTCTTTTCCGCCAAGGGTATGGGAGCGGACTGGACGGGCATGCCGCCGGGAGAGAGTGCGGCCGAGCCGGCGATGACGGCGCCTTCAGGGAGCCAGAAGTCGAAGGGGTTATTGGAGAACTGGGTGGTGGGGGGATTGGAGTCGTTTTTGACGAAGAGGTTTTCTACGACCTGGAGGCCGGTTCCGGCGGCGTCGGTCTGGATGCGCATGACGTCGGCTTCGCTGGAGACGCCTTTGACGTGAGCGGCGGCGTTGTAGACGTCGAGATTGACGACGTTGGTGCCGGGGGTCGCGGGTTGGAAGTAGTTGGCCTTGTCGTGGGTGACGCGGATGAGGTGGATGCCTTCATCGGGTACGTCGAGGGAGTAGTGGCCGCGTGCGTCGGTGGTGGTGTGGTTGGCTTCCTGCATGCCCTGGGCGAGGCGGATGAGGGTGACCGTGTCGCCTGCGGCGGGCTTGTTGTTGGTCTTATTGGTGACCACGCCGGTGATGGTACCGGCG
>Ga0302314_10009663_pt1 | contig 17013 bp, 14 predicted proteins | sample III_Palsa_N2_3_FD_200533 | JGI IMG/M metagenome (GOLD analysis project Ga0302314, IMG submission 200533) | Peat permafrost microbial communities from Stordalen Mire near Abisko, Sweden - III_Palsa_N2_3 | ecosystem: Environmental > Terrestrial > Soil > Palsa > Peat permafrost | place: Sweden...
ACCTCGACCGGCTCGGTTAGAAACTCGCGGAAGACATAACGCACCTTGCCGGTGTCGATGTATTTGGCCTTGAAGGCCGGGAAGATCTCATTGTTGAACCGCGCACAGTGCGGACAGCTTGCCGAGGCGTATTCGATCACGGTCACTGGCGCCCGAGGCGAGCCCAGCGTCATATCGTCAGGCCGAACCTGAGGCTGCGCGGCCTGGGCCGATCCCGACACGACAAACCACAAGGACAACAGGGCGGCGCTGGCCAGACGACGGTTCAGACGGATCATGGGCATCCCAACGCAACAAGACAGATGCTTCCTAGCATTGCTTACACGACGGCGAAATCGGGCGGCGCCGCATTGAATTCGACCGGTCTCATTTGGCGGCGCTCTTTTCTGCGGATTGACTTGAAAGGCCCACGAAAAGCTGTTGGCAAACAGCTCCGTGGGCGGATGGATTCATCCGTCTGCGGCCCAATTTCCAGTCCTGACTTTTTGAGCGTTACACTCTCCGCAGATGAAGAAGATTCGCACAAAGCCCGTGGTTGCGGCGGCCCAGGAGCCAGGACGGCAATTCGCCGCCCTGCCCTATCGTGACCGGGACGGGTTGGAGGTGCTGCTTCTGACCTCTCGCGAAACCCGCCGTTGGATCATTCCCAAGGGGTGGCCGATGACGGGAAAGACTCCTCACGCCGCCGCCGCGCAGGAAGCCAAGGAGGAGGCCGGCGTGGTCGGCCGGATATCCAAGAAAGCGATCGGCGAATTCGAGTATATCAAACGCCTCAAAAACGGCGCGCCGCTGCAGTGCACCGTCGACGTCTTTCCCTTGAAGCTCACCAAACAGCTGACCCATTGGCGCGAGCAGAACCAGCGGACCGCGCATTGGTGCTCGCCCCAGGAAGCCTCGGAACTCGTCGAGGAGCCGGATCTGAGCGCGCTCATCCTGGCCTTCGCCGAAGCCCATGCCCGGGCTGTGCGGAAGAAAAAGGCCAAGATGTCGAAGGCCGTGGCGGCCGACGAGATTCAACTCGCGCCGATGGAGGACGCCACCGAAGAGACCGTGGCGGGGGCCTAGGTCTCGACGAAAGCTCGTTCGAGGACGAAGTCGCCAGGAGAGGCTATGGAGCCCTCTTCGTAGCCCCGATCCAGCAACAGGGTCTTCAAATCCGCCAGCACCGACGGGCCGCCGCAAAGCATCAAGCGGTCGTGCGCCGGGTCGAGCGGCGGCAGGCCGATGTCGTCGAACAGCTTGCCCGAGGCCATCAGGTCGGTGATGCGGCCCTGATTCACGAAGGGCTCGCGCGTCACCGAGGGATAATAGATCAGCTTGGGCGCAATCAGCTCGCCCAGGTCTGGGTCGGCAGCCAGCTCGTGCGACAGGAATTCGCGATAATTCAGGTCGGCGACCTCGCGCACGGTGTGGGTCACCACGACCCGCTCGTAGCGTTCGTAGACTTCAGGATCGCGCACCAAGCTGAGGAAAGGCGCCAAGCCCGTGCCCGTACCGACCAGATAGAGGGTCTTCCCCGGCCGCAGGCCGTCCAGGATCAGGGTTCCGGTCGGCTTCTTGCCAACCAGGATTTCGTCGCCCGCCTTGACGTTCATCAGATGCGAGGTCAGCGGGCCGTCCGCGACCTTGATCGAATAGAATTCCAGCTCATCGGCGTAATAGGGGCTGGCGATCGAGTAGGCGCGCAGCAGGGGCTTACCAGCCACTTCCAGCCCCAGCATGACGAACTGGCCCGACTGGAAGCGAAGCCCCGGATCGCGCGTGGTCTTCAGCGTGAACAGGCTCTCGGTCCAATGCTGAACCTGGGTTACGTGTTCAACATAGAAGGCCCCGCGGGCCTTGGCCGCCAAGGGCGCGGAAGAGGGGGCGGCTGGGGCGTCTTGCATCGTCACTATATGTCTCCGCCCACTTCCACCGTTGGCGTGGCGCGCGGCACGTGAATGCCGCATTCGGTCTTGTCCTGTCCAGCCCAACGGCCGGCTCTGGCGTCCTGTCCTTCTTCCACCGGCTTGGTGCAGGGCCAGCAGCCGATCGAGGGATAGCCGAATTCCACCAGCGGGTGGGCCGGCAGATCATGCAAGGCCATATAGGCGTCGATCTCGGCCTTGGACCAGTTGGCCAGGGGATTGAACTTCACCTGCCTGTCGCCCTGCTCGACAACCCTCAACCGAAGCCGCGCACCGCCCTGGAAGCGTTTGCGGCCGGTAATCCAACCCTCATAGCCCTCCAGCGCCCGATCCAGCGGCAACACCTTGCGGATGTTGCAACAGGCGTCGGTGTTGGTCTTCCACAGGTCCGCGGACGGATCGTGAATGGCGATGTCTTGGAATTGCGGACGCAGATCGCGAACGTCGGTCAGGCCCAACTTGGCCGCCAGACGCTGGCGATAGTCCAGGGTCTGGCCGAACAGCATGCCGGTGTCGAGAAAGAGCACGGTGATGTTGGGGTCGATCTGAGCGGCCATGTGCAGCAGCACCGCCGACTCCGACCCGAACGAAGAGACCACGGCCAGCTTGTCGCCATAACGCTCCACCGCGATCCGCAGAATCTCCTGCGGCGTCGCATCGCGCAGCCGCTCGTTCAGCGCGTCGACGTCGTTGCTGAGCCTTTCGGAACCTTCATAGGCCATCACTCGGCCCTCCCCTCCGCCCGTTCGGCGAAGATCGGCTCGCGGGAATCCGCGGCCCGTTGATAGACGTGACGAAACCGGCCCGCGGCGGCGGCCCATTGTTCCGGGGTCGAGCCGTCCGCGACCGCGAACACCTCGATACCGCAGCGAACCATGGGACCGGCCTGTTCGCGCAGAACATCACCCACGGCCCTGATCTCGCCCCTGTAGCCGTAGCGCTCGTGCAGCAGACGTGCGGTGCTGTAGTGGCGGCCGTCGCGGTATTTGGCGAAGCTCAGGGCGATGACCGGGATGCGCGGCAGGTCATAGACCAGCGCTTCAATCTCTTCATCGCCCGCCAGCAGGACGCCGGTCGCCCTGTTCGAGCCGGCAAGCACCTCGCCTTCCGCCTGATAGCGGGTCAGCGACAGGATGACGTCGCCGGCGGGGATGGGCTCGTCATCGGCGACCGTGGTGAAACGGTCATCGATCAGCTCTGCGCCGTTCGCCGTCAATTTAATGAGCTTCGGCATAGACGGCCTCCTTGAAGGGCGCGACGCCGGTGCGGCGGAAGGTATCGAGGAACCGCTCCTCGCCCTTGCGTTCGCGCAGGTAGACCTCGACCAGATCCTCGATCGCCTGGCCGACCTGATTGGCGGCCAAGGCCGGACCCAGGGGTTTGCCGACCTCTGCGTCCTCGGCGCCGGAGCCGCCCAGGGTGAGCTGGTAGAATTCCTCGCCCTTCTTATCGACGCCTAGGATGCCGATATGGCCGACGTGGTGGTGGCCGCAGGCGTTGATGCAGCCACTGATCTTGATCTTAAGCTCACCCACCAGTTCGGCCCGGTCGGCATTCTCAAAGCGGCGGGCGATATCCTGCGCCACTGGGATCGCGCGGGCATTGGCCAGGGCGCAGTAATCCAGACCCGGGCAGGCGATGATGTCGCTGACCAGATTGATGTTCGCACTGGCCAGTTCGGCCGCCTTCAGCCCCGCATAGACGGCGGCCAGGTCGTCCAGCTTCACGTGCGGCAAGACGATGTTCTGCTCGTGCGTGACCCGCGCCTCGCCCAACGAATAGCGCTCGGCGAGATCGGCCAGGGCCTCCAGCTGTTCGGCGCTGGCGTCACCAGGGGTCGCGCCAATCGCTTTCAGCGAAACATCGACGATGCCGTAGCCGGGGACCTTGTGGGCGTGAACATTGTTGCGAACGAAGCGGGCCAAACCCGGATCGGCCGCGCGCGCCGCGTCGAAGGCTTCGGAAACGCGCGGCAGGGTCGCGAAATCCGGCCGGGTGAAGAAGGCGCGGATGCGAGCCAGCTCGACATCAGGCAGATCGACCTTGGACGAATCGATCAGAGCCCATTCGGCTTCGACCTGACGGGCGAATTCCTCGATGCCCAGCTGGGCGACCAGGATCTTGAGCCGCGCCTTGGCCGGGTTGTCCCGGCGGCCATGGCGATTATAGACCCGAAGCACCGCCTCCAGATAGGACAGCAGCCGGTCGACCGGCAGATGCTCGCGCACCGTCTTGCCGATATAAGGGCTGCGGCCGAGGCCGCCGCCAACCATGACTTCAAAGCCCAAGGTCCCGTCGCGCTCGCGGCGCAAGGACAGGCCGATGTCGTGGGTTTTGGCCGCCGTGCGATCCTTGGCCGAGGCCGTGACCGCGATCTTGAACTTGCGCGGCAGGTAGGTGAATTCCGGGTGCAGTGTCGACCACTGGCGGATCACCTCGGCCCAGACGCGGGGATCATCGATCTCCTCGGCCGTCGCGCCGGCGCGAGGATCAGCGGTGACGTTGCGGATGCAGTTGCCAGAGGTCTGAATCGCATGCAGGTCCACCTCGGCCAAGGCGTCCAGAATGTCAGGCATGTCCCGCAGCTTGATCCAGTGGAACTGCAGGTTGGTGCGTGTGGTGAAGTGGCCGTAGCCCTTGTCGTAGGTGCGCGCGATCCAGGCCAGCTTGCGCAGTTGAGGACCGTTCACCGTGCCATATGGGATCGCGATCCGCAGCATATAGGCGTGCAGCTGCAAATAGAGGCCGTTCATCAGCCGCAGCGGCTTGAACTGGTCTTCGGTGATTTCGCCAGCCAGGCGGCGGGCGACCTGATGACGGAATTCGGCCGACCGGTCGGCCAGGAACTCCTTATCGAGCACATCGTACTGGTACATGACCGTCAGCTCACTTGCGCTTGATCAGGTTGAGACGGCCGCCAGAGCGGGCGACGCCGGAGGCGTGGGCGATGACGTCGATGTCATGACCGCCCAGAGCCTGTTTGCCGTGGTCTGGCGTATTGGTCGGGCCAAGCGCGCGCAGGCGTTCGCGGTAGGCGATCGGGGCTGCGCCGCCATCGGTCTCGACGACCTCGATCAGATAGGGATCGACCACGACCGTGCCCTCGCTCTTGGCGCGGCCCTCGGCCTCGTCGGCCGGGGCCTCGTCGGTAAACAGCTCGGCCTCGCCGAACCGCTCGACCCAACGGCCGCGCGACCAGAACACAACCTCGCCGTCGATCAGGCGGTTGGCGGTCAGGGCTTTCATGATTGTCCACCAGCTCTGGCGAAGCCGCCGCGCCCTAATCCTTCTCCCCTTGCGGGAGAAGGTGGCGGCGAAGCCGACGGATGAGGGGTCGCGCCGGCGAGGCCGGTTAGCGTGGATGGGGCGTTCGCGCCGATGGTCCAGCGCGCCCCCTCATCCGACCCCTTCGGGGCCACCTTCTCCCGCAAGGGGAGAAGGGAATCTTCCAGCGCGGCCACCTCGCCGATCACCAACAAGGCCGGACCGCTAAGCTTAGCCGCATCCGCGCCCAACGCAGCGAGTGTCGTCGAAAGCCGGCGCTCATCGGCCACACTGGCGTTCTCGATCACCACGACCGGGGTCGATCCGGCGCGGCCGGCGGCCATCAGGCGCGCGGCGATCTTGGGCGCGGTCGACAGGCCCATATAGACCACCACGGTCTGGTTGGATTTGCTGAGCGAAGCCCAGTCCAGGTCGGGCTCTGCGTCAGCCGCCGCATGGCCGGTGACGAAGGTCACCGCCTGGGCCAGGCCCCGATGGGTCAGCGGCAGGCCGGCGGCCAGGGCCGCGGTGACGCCGGGAACCACATGCGTCTCGACGCCGGCGGCGCGCAGCACGGCCAGCTCCTCGCCGCCACGTCCGAACATGAAGGGATCGCCGCCCTTCAGCCGCACGACATGCAGCCCCTCGCGCGCCAGCGCCACGAGCAAAAGGTTGATATCGCCCTGCGGCAGGGTGTGGTGGGACTTGCGCTTGCCCACGTCGATCATCCGCGTCGACGGCGAGGCCAGGTCGAGGATGGCTTGCGGGGTCAGGCGGTCGTGCACGACCACATCGGCGCTCTGCAGCAGCCGCAGCGCCTTGATGGTCAGCAGATCCGGATCGCCGGGACCCGCGCCCACCAGCCAAACCACGCCTTCGCGGGCGGTCTTGGCCTTCAGGACCACCAGCCGGTTCTTCGCGCCTGCCCTGTCATGGCCTTGGGCCATCGTTTAGTTCCTCTATAACCGCTAGATGTGATGCGAGGCGGGTCCTGAAAAACCCGCCCCGCACCGATTTCCGCCGCCTACATGGGCCGTAAGTATAACGGCGGTGATTGCAAAATGGTTGGCCGTGGCCCAATTCGCAAATGAAGTCTTCTTTGGGCTGATTCAGGAATTCTGATGGAACAACGCCGCCGATTGCCGCCGCTCAACGCCTTGCGGGCGTTCGAGGCGGCCGCGCGCCATTTGAACTTCTCCAGAGCCGCCGACGAGCTGTCGGTGACGCCCGGCGCCGTGAGCCAACAGATTCAGAATCTGGAGGACTATGTAGGTGTCGCGCTGTTCAAGCGCACCCCCAAGGGCCTGCTGCTGACCGACCCGGCGCAGATCGCCCTGCCCGCCCTGCGCGAAGCGTTCGATCGCCTGGCCGAGGCCGCCTCGATGCTGACCGCCGCCGTGGACGGGCGTCGGCTGACCGTGTCGGTCGCCCCCTCCTTCGCCGCTAAATGGCTGGTGCCGCGCCTGGGCCAGTTCGAGATCCTTCATCCGCAGGTCGATGTATGGATTTCGGCCGGCATGGAGTTGGTGGATTTCAACAGCGGCGAGATCGACATCGCCATCCGCTATGGCGCCGGGCGCTATCCGGGCCTGGAGGTGGTGCGGCTGATGCAGGAGACGGTGGTCCCGGTGGTCAGCCCAGCCCTGCTCGAAAGCCAGCCGCTGAACGATCCCGCCGACCTGGCCAATCACATCCTGCTGCATGACGGCTCCCCGGACGCCGACGAATCCTGCCCAGACTGGACCATGTGGTTGGCGGCGCGGGGCGTGCGCGGCGTTGACGGCACGCGTGGGCCGCGTTTCAATCAGTCCAGCCTGGTGATCGAGGCCGCTGTCGGCGGCCGAGGCGTGGCCCTGGCCAAGCGGGCATTGGCGCAGGCGGACCTGGACGCCGGCCGGCTGGTCTCGCCCTTCCAGATCACCACGGCGGTGGATTTCGCCTACTACCTCGTCCACCCCAAACCCAAGGGCCGCCTGCCACAGGTAAAGGCCTTCATGACCTGGCTGATCGCCGAGGCCGAAGCCCACGAAGCCATGCTGGCGACGATGGACAACGGCGCGGGGATTTAGGACGCCGTGGTATCGACCTAATTCACCTGGCCGCTCCCCTTTCGGTGCAACTACGCAAGCAGGCCGGCGTAGCGGCCAGGCCCCCTCAGCCCCTTCGGGGCAGCTCCCCCATCGGGGGAGCGGTCAGAGGGCCTGACTCAGGCTAAACGCAGGAATTCTAGTTCCGGAACACCGCCGCCAGAGAGGCGTCCTGCGGGGCTTCGCGGTATTGGCGCAGTTCGTTGCGGCCGACCACCATGTGGTGGACTTCATCGGGGCCGTCGGCGATGCGCAGGGTGCGGGTCGAGGTGTACATGGCCGCCAGCGGGGTCCATTGTGAGACGCCGGTGGCGCCGTGCATCTGGATCGCCTGGTCGATGATTTCGCAGACCCGTTCCGGCACCATGGCCTTGACCATGTGAATCCAGACGCGGGCTTCCTGGTTGCCCAGGACGTCCATGGCCTTGGCCGCCTTCAGCACCATCAGCCGCATGGCTTCGATGTCGATGCGGGCGCGGGAGATGATCTCCAGGTTGCCGCCCAGCTGCACCAGCGGCTTGCCGAAGGCTTCGCGGGTCAGGCCGCGGGTGACCATCAGGTCCAGGGCCTTTTCGGCCGAGCCGATGGCGCGCATGCAGTGGTGGATCCGGCCGGGACCCAGGCGCAGCTGCGAGATTTCAAAGCCGCGGCCTTCGCCGAGCAGCATGTTGGAGGCCGGCACCCGCACATCGGTGAAGCGGATATGCATGTGGCCATGCGGCGCGTCAGGGTTGCCGAACACGCACATCGGACCCAGCACTTCCACCCCGGGGGTGTCCATGGGCACCAGGATCTGCGACTGGCGCAGGTTCGGCGGGCCATCGGGGCTGGTCTGGACCATGGTGATCATGATCTTGCAGCGCGGGTCGCCGGCGCCGGAGATGTAGAATTTCTCGCCGTTGATCACATATTCGTCGCCCACCAGGGTTGCGCGCATGTTGATGTTCTTGGCGTCCGACGACGGGTGGCCCGGCTCGGTCATGGCGAAGGCCGAGCGGATTTCACCGCGCAGCAGCGGCTCCAGCCACTTCTTCTTCTGTTCAGGGGTGCCGACCCGTTCCAGCACTTCCATATTGCCGGTGTCGGGGGCGGCGCAGTTCATGGTCTCCGACGCCATGCGGTTCTTGCCCAGCTCGACAGCGATATAGGCGTAGTCGAGGTTGGACAGGCCTTCGCCGGTCTCGGCGTTGGGCAGGAAGAAGTTCCACAGGCCTTCGGCCTTGGCCTTGTCCTTGGCCTTCTCCAGGCATTCCAGCTGTCCTGGGGCATAGGACCAGATGTTCGGATTGCCTTCGCCCAGGCGATGGAACTCTTCCGACATCGGGTTAACCGTCTCGACGATGAACTTCTTGACGTGGTTCAGCAGCGGCAAGGCCTTTTCAGACATCCGCAGATCGTTCAGCTCATCCTGCGGATTCAGCCCGAAGCTGGATTGCGGCCTGGTCTGGGCCCCGGTCTGGGCTTTGTCGGCGGTCATGGTCATCAGGTCTCTCCAAGCGGTCTGGTCGTGATGCGGCAGATCTTGAGGAGGATTAGTAGGCCTAAGACGGGCCAAAATCAAACAACTGTTTGAGACGCGCGGCACACCTCTCCCGGGGGGAGAGGTGTGCCGCCTTCACCCCTTGATCTTCGGAACCGCCACCATCGGCGCCTGCTCCCAGCCGCCGCCAAGGGCCTGGAAAACGGCGACCTGATCCGCAGCCAGCTGCTGATCCGAGGTCGCCAACGCCTGATCGGCGGCCACCTCGGTCTGTTCGGCGGTGAGCAGGTCGAGGAAGCTGGTGGCGCCGGCGTCGAACTGGGTCTTGGCCAGGGCGAACGACCTGTTGGCGTCATTGCGGGCCGCGCGCGTCGCCGCATTGTGCTGCAGCTCGGCGGAATAGGTGGTCAGCGCCTGCTCGGTCTCCTTCAGCGCCTGCAGCACCACGCTGTCGAAACTGGCCAGGGCGGCGGAGGCCTGGGCGTTGGACTCACGGATATGCGCCCTGGCCACCAGGATGTTGGGGAAGTTCCAGTTGACCAACGGCCCGACGCCGAACGAAAGCCCTGAGGTCGAGGTCAGTTGGGCCGGCGTGACGCCCGATCCCGCGACCTGACCGCCCAGGGAAATGGTCGGATAGAGGTCGGCGGTCGAGACGCCGATCCTGGCCACCGCGGCGGCGAGGTTGCGCTCCGCCTCGCGCACGTCGGGACGGCGGCGAAGCAGCGCCGCGCCATCGCCCACGGGCAGGGCCTGCCCCACCTGAGGCTGGGTCACGCAGGCCTCGGCCTGGTGCGGAATTTCCGCCGGGGTCCCGCCAATCAGGGCGGCGAGTTCGAACAGGGATGAGCGCCGCTGGCCCTCCACCGTCGGCAGGGTGGCCTTGGCCTGATCCAGCAGCACCGCCTGGCGCGTGACATCCAGGTCGGATGCGGCCCCGGCGTTTCGCTCGGTCGCGGTCAGATCATAGGCCTGCTGAACCACGGCGATGTTGTGCCGGGCGACGTTCACCGCCTCGCCGTAGGTGCAGACGTTGGCGTAGGCGGCCGCGGTCTGGGCCGCGACAGCGACCCGCACCGCGTCTTCCGCCGCCTGCGAGGCCTCGGCGCTCGCATGCGCCGCCTCGATCGTGCGCCGGACGCGGCCGAACAGATCGACCTCATAAGAGGCCGTGAAACCCACGTTGGAATAGACCGTTGGGGGGTTCGGCGCGCCGGTCAGTTCCGAGACCAGGGCGCCGGTCGACGAGCGGCCGTAGGTGGTTCCACCCGACAGATCGGTCGACGGGAAGAGCCCCGCCCTCGCCTCGCCCACCAGCGCCTGCTCGTAAGCCAGGTTGGCGGCGGCGACCTTCAGGTCGGCGTTCTCGGCCAGCGCCTGTTGCACCAGGCCGTCCAGGACCGGATCCTGGTAGAGACGCCACCAATGATCGGGCAGCGCCGCGCCGCTGGCGACATCCGAGGTGGCGGATACGAATCCGCCGGCCGCCGTTGGCGCGGTCTTCGGCGCGACATAGTTCGGTCCGACGGCGCAGCCGGCAAGCGCGACCGACGACAGCAGACTGGCGAGGATCAGCTTACGCATCGGCGGCCGGTGCATCGTCGTGAGGCTTCCCGTGCGGCGGCGCCGCGGTGGACGATCTCGGCAACCTCAGGCCAAGCGCGCGGCAGACCACATAGAAGACCGGGGTGAAGGCGAGGCCGAAGATGGTCACGCCGATCATGCCGGAGAAGACCGCGACACCCAGGGCCTGGCGCATCTCCGCCCCAGCGCCGGTGGCGAAGGCCAGCGGCGCCACGCCCAGGATGAAGGCCATCGAGGTCATCAGGATGGGTCGCAGACGCGTGCGGCCGGCCTCGGCGGCGGCCTCGTGCCGTTCCAGGCCATGCTCCTCCTCGCCCTGGCGCGCGAACTCGACGATCAGGATGGCGTTCTTCGCCGCCAGGCCGATCAGCACCACCAGGCCGATCTGGGTCAGGATGTTGTTGTCGGCGCCGCGCAGGTTCACCCCCAGCATCGCCGCCAGCAGGCACATGGGCACGATCAGGATCACCGCCAGCGGCAGGGTCACGCTCTCGTACAGCGCGGCCAGCAGCAGGAAGACGAACACCACGGCCATGCCGAAGACGATGGCGCCGGTATTGCCGGCCAGCTTCTCCTGCAGCGCCAGCTCGGTCCACTCATAGCCATAGCCCGGCGGCAGCACCTGGGCGGCGAGCTGTTCCATGGTGTCGATGGACTGGCCGCTGGAGAAGCCAGCCGCGGTGTCGCCGTTCACCTCGGCCGAGGGATAGAGGTTGTAGCGCAGCACGCGGTACGGTCCGGTGGTGTGGCGCACATTGATCACCGATCCCAGCGGCACCATGGCGCCCGAGGTCGAGCGGGTCTGCAGTTGCGTCAGGCGGGTCTCGTCGTTGCGATAGGGGGCGTCAGCCTGGGCCAGCACCTGGAAGGTATGGCCGAACAGGTTGAACTCATTGACGAAGGTCGAGCCGAGATAGGTCTGCAGGGTGTCGAACACCGCCGAATCCGGCACGCCCAGCATTTCCGCCTTGGACCGATCGATGTCGGCGAACAGGCGCGGCGTCTTGGTGTTGTAGGTGGCGAAGACGTTGGTCAGGCCTGGCGCCTTGTTCGCCGCCGCCACCAGCTGGTTGGTCACCTGCTCCAGCTGTTGCGGCGTGTGGCCGCCCTGGTCCTCGACGATCATCTTGAAGCCGCCGGTCGAGCCGATGCCGCGAACGGCGGGCGGCTGGATCACGCGGATGTCCGCGCCGACAATCTGGCCCAGGCTCTTACGCAATTTGGCGGCCACCGCCGAGGTCTGCAGATCCGCGCCCGGCCGATCCTTGAACGGGCTCAGCACCAGATAGACCTGGCCCGCGTTGGAGGCGGTGGTGCCTGTGGTGGCGTCGACGCCGGCATAGACCGAGGCGGCCCAGACGCCGGGGGTGTCCAGGCAGATCCGCGAGACCTGGTGCATGATCGCGTCGGTCCGCTCCAGCGTCGCGCCGGCCGGCAAGTTGGCGGCGATCAGCAGCTGGCCCTGGTCCTGAGCCGGAATGAAGCCGCGCGGCGTGGCGGCCAGCCGCCACCCCGTCAACGCCAGCAGGCCGACGTAGATGATCAGCATGATCCCGACCATGTTCACCAGCCGGTGCACCAGCTTGGAATAGCGGTCGGACAGGCGGTCGAAGCCGTCGTTGAACCAGTCGCCGAACCTGGCGAGGCTGATGCGGCGGCCCGGCGCGGATTCCAGATGCTTCGGATGCGCCCGCATGATCAGCGCGGCGAGCGCCGGCGACAGGGTCAACGACACCACCAGCGAGATCAGCGTCGCCGTGGCGATGGTCAGGGCGAACTGCTTGTAGAACTGGCCGGACACGCCGGAGATCGCCGCGGTCGGTACGAACACCGCCATCAGCACCAGGGCGATGGCGATCAGCGCCCCGCCCACCTCGTCCATGGTGATGTGCGCCGCCTCGCGGGGCCCCATCCCGGCGCGCAGATGCCGTTCCACGTTCTCGACCACGACGATGGCGTCATCAACGACGATGCCGATAGCCAGCACCAGGCCAAACAGCGACAGGCTGTTCAGCGAAAAGCCCGCCAAGGCCATGACCGCAAAGGTGCCCGTCAGGGAGACTGGAATGGCGATGATCGGGATCAGCGCCGCCCGCCAGCTCTGCAGGAAGATCATCACCACCAGCACGACGAGGATCAGCGCCTCGACCAGGGTTTTTTCGACCTCGACGATGGAGTCGTGCACATATTCGGTGGGGTTGTAGATGATCTTGTAATCGAGGCCCGGCGGGAAGCTCTTCTTCATCTCGACCATCTTCGCCTTGACGGCGTTCGCGGTGGTCAGGGCGTTGGAGCCGGGCTGCTGCAGGATCGCCACCGCCACGGCGTTGTATTTGTTCATATAGGCGTTGGTGGTGTAGTCGGCCGCGCCAAGCTCCACCCGCGCCACATCGGACACCCGGGTCACCCGGCCCGAGCTGTCGGTCTTGACGATGATGTCGCCGAACTGTTGCGGCGTGGTCAGGCGGCCCAGCGCTTCGACATTGTACTGATAGGCCGATCCGCCCGATGCTTGCGGCGGCTGGCCGATAGCGCCGGCGGCGACCTGGACGTTGTGGCTGGACAGGGCGTTTGTGATGTCGTCGACCGTCAGGCCGCGCGCCGCGGCGCGGTCCGGATCGATCCAGATGCGCATGGAATAGTCGCGGGCCGCCCGGCTGGATACGTCGCCGACCCCGGGCACCCGCAGGATGGCGTCGCGGATGTGCAGGCCGACGTAGTTGGCGATGTACTGCTGATCCAGCGAGCCATCGGGCGAATAGGTGTGCACCGCCATCAGGAAGTCGGTGGACGCCTTGCGGACCGTCACGCCCGACAGCACCACCTCGGGCGGCAACTGCGGCGTCGCGGCCGAGACCCGATTTTCCACCAGCACCTGGGCGGCGTTGGGATCGGTGCCAAGCTTGAAGGTGACCGTGATGGTCACGTGGCCATCGCCGGTCGCCTGGGAGGACATGTAGATCATGTTCTCCACGCCGTTGATCTGCTCTTCGATCGGGGCGGCGACGGTGTCGGCCAGAACCTCGGCGGAAGCGCCCGGATAGCTGGCGCTGATGTTCACCGTCGGCGGGCTGATGTCCGGGTACTGGGCGATCGGCAGCGTCGGATAGGCGATCGCGCCCACAAGCGTGATGATGATCGCCACCACGGCGGCGAACACGGGTCGATCGATAAAGAAGTGCGAGAGCTTCATCAGCTGGCCAGGGCCTACCTACTCGCCGGCATCGGCGAGGGTGGCGGTGGAGGCCGGCGGAGCGACGGGTTGATCCTGCGGCGCGCCGGTGGGCGAGGCTGGAACCTGTTGCACTTGTCCGGTCGCGGGCGTGACCTTCTGGTCCGGCCGCGCCCGTTGGACACCGTCGATAATCACCTTGTCGTCGGGGCCCAGGCCGCCCTTGATCACCCGCAGACCATTGAACAGCGGCCCCAGCGCGACATCCCGCTCATGCACCGTATTGCCGGCGTCGACCACATAGACCACCTCGCGCGTCTGGTCGGTGACGACCGCCTGATCGGGCACCAGCAGCGCGGCATAGGGGTCGGCGCCGCGCAGGCGCATATGGCCGAACATACCCGGCGTCAGGAAGAAGCCTGGATTATCGACCACGGCCCGGCCACGAATGGTGCCGGAGCTCGTGTCGAGCGCGTTATCGACGAACTCAAGCCTGCCCTTCCAGCGATAGGTCGGCTCATCCTGCAGCTTGATCTCGACCGGCAAGGCCGCGCCGTGGGCGCTCTCGCGCTGACGCTTCAGATAGAGGGCCTCCGAGCCGGTGAAGGCGAAGCGGATCGGGTTCAGATTGACGATATTGGTCAGAACCGTTGTGTCCGCCGTCACCAGATTGCCCGGCGCGACCCGCCGGTCGGAGATACGGCCGTCCATCGGCGCGGTGACGTGGGTGAACTCCAGGTTCAGCGCCGCGGTGCTGACCTGCGCCTTGGCCGACAGCACGTCCGCCTCGTCCTGATGTTCCGTCGCGGCCAGGGTGTCGAACGCCTGCTGGCTGACCGCGTGGGCGGCGAGCAGGGTCTGGCCGCGTTCGAGCTGGCTCTTGGCGTCGGCGACAGACGCCTCGGCGTGAGCCTCCTGGCCCTTGGCTTGATCAAGCGCCGCCTGGTAGGGCCTGGGATCGATCACGAACAGCAGCTGACCCTTATGCACCAGCGCGCCGTCGGTGAAGCCGACTGTCTGCAGATAGCCCGACACCCGGGGGCGGATGTCCACGGAATCCACCGCCACGAACTGACCGACATAGTCGTCCCAGTCGACAATGGTCTCGCGCAGAGGCGTCGCCACCGTCACATTGGGCGGCGGCGGCTTGGCGGGCTTCTTCGCGCATCCCGTCAACGCACCGCAGACGAGCAACATCACAAAGACAGCCCCAGCGGAGCGATTTGGGGCGTTCATAAAAGGCCTTACCGACATGGGCGCCGCCCACGTATCAAACCGGCCTACGCCGCCGCAAGGCTCGCGCGTTCAGAATCAAAACGTGTGTGGCTGGCGCCACGTAACATTCTGTCACGCTTCAATTATTGCAACGCTTAGTCACGCGCTTCATCGCTGAAATATAACGGCTTCGGCGAATTCCCCCGATAGGGCGGCGACGTCAGGCCGGCGGGGTTTTGAGAGATCTCAGCGCCAACTCGTGGGTGTAGGCGGCGATGTCGGCCAGCACCCGGTCGAGGTCGTCGCGAACCCTTTCCAGGCCTCGGATTTCAGCATCCGGCAAGGCGCGCTCGGCGGCCTCGCAAGCTTCCCCCAGGGCGTTCGCGCCTATGCCTCGCGCCGAACCCTTCAGGGTGTGGACCGCATCGCGCCACCCCTGCTCCGGCGAACCTGGCTCAAGCAGACGCGTCCACATTTGCGCCTGTTCGCGGAACAGCCCCAACACCTCCTCGACCACGCCCAGGTCGCCGCCGGCATAGTTTTCGAGATAGGCGAAGTCCACCGCCCCCGTCAGGTCCCGTCTGGCCATATCGCTTCCGACTCAAACCGCGTCTCGCAACGATAGACCGTAGTGGTTGAAACGGCGGCGTGCAGATTTTCTGGGTATCTGAAAACTATATTCCTATTGAATTGATCGACATTAAGCCACACTCTGCCCGAGCCGATACAGACAGGGATGATCGCGTGATGAGCGGACGTGTGGTGGTGATCGTCGGCGGCGGCTTCAGCGGCTCGTTGCTGGCGCTGCAGCTGCTTCGCCAATCCGCTGATGGCTTGCACGTCTATCTGATCGAGAAGGGCGACGCTTTTGGCCGGGGGGTCGCCTACTCGACCCGCCGGCCGGACCACCTGCTCAATGTTCGCGCCGGCAATATGAGCGCCTATCCCGACAAGCCGGCTCATTTTCAGGACTGGCTGGCGGTGCAGACCGGCCAACCCGCCGACCCGTTCTCGTTTGCCCCACGGTGGGTCTATGGCGACTATCTGCAGGCGGAGCTGCGCGCGGCGGCCCAGAGCGCCGAGGCGGCCGGCCGATTGACCCTGGTCGGCGACGAGGTGACGGAGGTTGTGCGCACCGCCGGGCGGCTGGTGGTTCGCCTCGCCGTCGGCCGGGCGATGCAGGCGGACGCGGTCGTGCTGGCGACGGGCCATGGCGCGCCGGCCGAAATCGTTTCACGAGACAGCCGCTTTTCGCGCGATCCGCATTACGTGTCCGATCCCTGGATCAAAGGGGCTCTTGACCGGATCAGGCAGGACGACAGGGTCCTTCTGCTGGGATCCGGCCTGACGGCCGTCGACGTCGTCACTAGCCTGGATGTGGCCGGCCACCGCGGCGAGATCGTCGCCCTGTCCCGCCATGGTCAGCTGCCGCGCCGGCACATGCGCTCCGCCGGGTCGGCGATCGCGTGGGAACGCCAGCCTGGAGAGCCCTTGTCGCAGTCGCTGCGCCGCTTTCGCCGGCAAGCCGACCGCCTCTCGGATTGGCGGCGGGCCTTCGACGGCTTGCGCGAACAAATCCAGGATGTCTGGGCGAGTCTGGGCGAGGTCGAACGCAGACGCGCCTTGCGGCATCTCAGGCCCTGGTGGGACGTCCATCGTCACCGCATGGCGCCCGAGATCGCGATCCGGATAGACCGCGGCATCGCCGAAGGGCGGCTGCGGATCGTCGCGGGCCGGATGCTATCCCTGCGCGCCGAAATCGGCGGCGTGACGATTACCTGGCGACCCAGAACCCATACCAGCGTTCGCGCCGATCGCACGGAATGGGTGATCAATTGCACGGGGCCCGAGGGTGATCCCCGCCGATCGGGCAATGAGGTCGTCCGCCGGCTGATCGAAGCCGGTCTGGCGCGCCCCGACCCCTTGTGCCTTGGACTGGATGTGGATCTGGATGGGCGCCTGCTCGGATTGAACGGCGACCGACAGGATCGCCTCTATGGCCTTGGTCCCCTTACGCGCGGCGCGCTATGGGAGGTGACCGCCGTCCCCGACATCCGTCTCCAGGCCTCCCGGCTTGCCGCGCGCATCGCCACGGACATCGCCGAGGCCCCCCAGTCGGCGATCGCCAGCTAAAGCGGCCATTTGCGGGTGAACGTCAGTGATGTCTAATTCGCGCACCGGGCTTGCCAACAGAAGTCTCTGAGCTATAAGGCGCTTCCCTTTTTGGGGGTGCATAGCTCAGTTGGTAGAGCAGCTGACTCTTAATCAGCGGGTCGTAGGTTCGAATCCTACTGCACCCACCAT
>Ga0302314_10009664_pt1 | contig 17013 bp, 20 predicted proteins | sample III_Palsa_N2_3_FD_200533 | JGI IMG/M metagenome (GOLD analysis project Ga0302314, IMG submission 200533) | Peat permafrost microbial communities from Stordalen Mire near Abisko, Sweden - III_Palsa_N2_3 | ecosystem: Environmental > Terrestrial > Soil > Palsa > Peat permafrost | place: Sweden...
TATCACCTCGCCGCGGGTGCGGCGCCCGGCGAGCACCTCCATCTGATAGCCGTCCTCCATCGCGACGAGGTTCGCGGCGAGCAGCCGGGGCGAGTCCTGGAGGACGAAGTGCCCCTGCGCCTTGCCCAGGACCAGGACGCCGACGTAGACGGCGATCTGGCGCTCGGTCAACGCGCTGTCGAGGCCCGCGGCCTTGGCGTCGCGCAGGCAGCGCGGCCAGTACTCGAACAGCAGGCGGGTCAGTGCGTCGTCCGGGCCACTGGCGACGCCGATCTCGATGCAGGCGCGGAGCTGGTCGCGGGCGTCGGGGAACTGGTCGGCGGCCTTTTCGCGGTCTTCGCTGAAGCGCTGGATGGCCTGCTGGTACGTCTCGTGGACGAGCCCGTCGAGGTCGCCGTAGTAGAGCACCGCCGCGGGTGTGATCCCCGCCTCGTCGGCGACGTCTCGCAGCCGCAGTCCCTCCAGTCCGCGGACCAGCAGCGCGCGTTGCAGGGCCGCGCCGAGCTCGGCCCGGCGGGCCTCCCGGTTCCTGTCCTTCTTCCCGGCCAAGCCGACGCCTCCTTCGAGCCACTTCCTCTGAACGTGATTTAACAGTACCAGCCCATTCTATTGACCTATGGGTAGCCGTCTCTTAAATTCATATTTAACATCTGCCCGACCTCAGGAGCGCCCCATGCCGACGAACCAGACCGACGCTGATGTCGGCACAGACGCCAGACCCGTCCCGGACAGCGCGCCGGCCGACAAAGGCCTGCAAGGCGATTCCGTGGGCCTGCTCGCGGCGGTCGCCCTGGGCCTGACGTCAGTGGCGCCGGCCTACAGCATCGCTGTCACGCTCGGCCTGGTGACGATGGTCGTCGGGCACCTGGCCCCGGCCGCGCTGCTGCTGGGCTTCGTCCCGATCCTGCTGACAGCCTTCGCCTTCCGCGAACTCAACCGTGAGATGCCCGACTGCGGCACCAACTTCGTCTGGAACACCCGCGCGTTCGGGCCCTTCGTCGGATGGATGTCCGGCGGCTGGGTGCCGACGATCGCCACACTGATATCGGTGACCGCCCTGTCCCAGGTCGGCGCGACCTACCTGCTGGACCTGGTCGGCCTGCACGCCCTGGCCGGCAACACCGCCGCCGTCGCGGCCACCGGTGTGCTCCTCCTAGCTGCTGTCACCGCGATCGGCTACCGCGGCCTGCAGATCGCCACGTCGGTCCAGTACCTGCTCCTGGCCCTCCAACTCCTCGCGCTGCTGGGTTTCGCCACCGCCGCCCTCCTGCGCCACGCAGCGGCGACGCCCTCACTCGGCTGGCTCAACCCCCTCGCCTTCGGCGGCTTCGGCCCCTTCGCCAAAGCAGTGCTGCTGTGCCTGTTCATCTACTGGGGCTGGGACGCGCTGCTCTCGGTCAACGAGGAGACCCGCGACCGCACCCGCGTTCCCGGCCAGGCCGCGGTCATCTCCACCCTCATCCTGCTGGGCACGTACGTGTTCACCGCCATCGCCGCGATCAGCTTCGCCGGAACCGGAACCACCGGGATCGGCCTGGGCAACGCCGACAACGCCGGCGACGTCCTCGCCAGCCTCGGCGGACCCGTCCTCGGCACGGCCCTGGCCAAGGTGGTCCAGCTGGCGGTCTGCGTCTCGGCCGTCTCCGCGCTGCTCACCTGCGTCGTCAGCAGTTCGCGGGGCACCTTGTCCATGGCCGCGCACGGCGCCCTACCCCGCGCGTTCGCCCGGATCCAGCCCCGCTACCTCACACCCGGCTTCGGGACGATCGCCTTCGGCGCCGCCTCGGCAGCCCTGCTCGTCCTGCTCACGATCGTGTCGCAGAGCTTCCTGGGCGACGCCGTCCTGTCCACCGGCCTGCTCATCGCCTGCTACTACGGAATCACCGCCCTGACCTGCGCCTGGTACTTCCGCAAGACCCTGCGCGACTCACCGCGCAACCTCCTGGTGCGGGGCGTCATGCCGCTGGCCGGTGGCCTGATGATGCTGGCCGCCTTCGCCCGCAGCGTCCACGACATGATCAACCCGGACTACGGCAGCACCTCCTTCCACGGCATCGGCGGGGTCTTCCTGCTCGGTGTCGGCTCGATCGCCCTGGGGATCCCGCTGATGTTGCTCGTCCGCACCCGCTTCCGCCCCTTCTTCCGCGACGGCCGCACCTCCGTCGTCGAACTCACCGTCACCGAGAGCTGAGACACCATGCGCACCCTCGCTGTCGCCGCCATCCAGACCGCACCCGTGCCCTACGACCTGGAAGCGAGCTGGGAGCGGTTCGCGACACAGGTCCGGACCACCCGCGAGCTGTTCCCGCACGTGCAGCTCATCGTCGTCCCCGAGTTGCTGCTCGCCGCGGAAGGGCCACTGCTGGGAGCCGCCCCCGACGACTGGATGGAGCAGGCCGCCACGTCGATCCCGGGTCCGCTCACCGACAGGATCGGCGCGCTGGCCGTGGATACCGGCCTGTGGCTCGTCCCCGGGAGCATCTTCGAACGCGGCGAGGACGGGAACATCCACAACACCGCCCTGGCCGTCTCGCCCCAGGGGGAGATCGCCGCCCGCTACCGCAAGATCTTCCCCTGGCAGCCGTACGAGCAGACCACGCCCGGCAGCGAGTTCGTGGTCTTCGACATCCCGGACGTCGGCCGTATCGGCCTCGCCATCTGCTACGACGGCTCATTTCCCGAGACCATGCGCCAGCTCGCCTGGCTCGGAGCCGAAGTCGTCCTCCACCCCACACTCACCACCACCCGCGACCGCGACATGGAACTGGTCTGCGCCCGCGCCAACGCCTGGACGAACCAGATGTTCATCGTCAACGTCAACGGTTCCGACCCGGTCGGCGTCGGCATGAGCGCCGTCGTCGACCCCGAAGGCATCGTCCGCCAGCAGGCCGGGACCGGCGAGGAGATCCTCGTCGACGTCCTGGACCTCGACACGGTGACCCGCGTCCGCCGCTACGGCTCCAGCGCAATCAACCGCCCCTGGCAACAGCTCGCCCGCTACGGGGAGCAGATCGAGCTGCCGATGTACGGCGGGAGCTTCCGCACCCCCGCGTGGATGGATCCGCCGACGTCCGAGGCACGCTGAATCCCCCCGCGCCACCGATCGCCACGCTCGTCACGCCCGCTCCCTCAGCAAGGAAGATCCCTGTGACTACTACGCTCTTCACCGCTTCCGGAAAACCGCGCGCACGCGCACTGGGCCTGCCCCTGGACGGCGTCCCGGGCCCTGCGAACGCCATCACCGACGTCCCCGGGGTCAAGCTCGGCTGCACCACCCTGATCGAGGGCGACGCCGTCCGCACCGGCGTCACCGCCGTGCTGCCGCGCGGTCGCGAAGGCGTCGGCCTGCCGTGCGCGGCGGGCTGGTACTCGCTCAACGGCAACGGCGAGATGACCGGCACCGCCTGGATCGAGGAGGCCGGCGCGTTCAGCGGACCGATCCTGGTCACCAACACCCACGCCGTCGGCCCCGCACACCGGGGCGTCGTGGACTGGACCTCCGCGAACCGACCCGACCTCGCCCGCAAGTGGCTGCTGCCGGTGGTCGCGGAGACCTGGGACGGCTACCTCAACGACATCAACGGCCCACACCTGCGCCCGGAACACGCAGTCGCAGCCATCGACTCCGCCTCGGACGGCCCGGTCCAGGAGGGCAACGTCGGCGGCGGCACCGGCATGAACTGCTACGGCTTCAAAGGCGGTTCAGGCACCGCGAGCCGCGTGGTCCGGCACGGCCCGGACGAGTACACCATCGGCGCCTTCGTACAGGCCAACTTCGGCGACCGGCGCGAACTCGTCGTCTGCGGCGTGCCGGTGGGCCGCGAACTGCTCGACGACAACCCGATGGAGGACGACACCGACTGGCTCGCGCCGGGCGGATCCGGCTCGGTCATCGTCATCGTCGGCACGGACGCCCCGCTCCTGCCCGGCCAGTGCAAAGCGCTCGCCCGACGGGTACCCCTCGGCCTGGGCCGCACCGGCACCAACGGCGGGCACTTCTCCGGCGACATCTTCCTGGCGTTCTCGACAGCCAACGAAGGAGCGCTCACCAGCGCTTTTCCGGCAGGCGAACCGAACGACCAGACCTACGACACGCTGCGCTTCGTGCCCTGGAACCACATCGACCCGTTCTACGAGGCCGTCGTCCAGGCTGTCGAGGAGGCCGTCCTCAACGCCCTGGTCGCGGCGGAGGAGATGATCGGCCGCGACGGCCATCGAAGCCCCGCTCTGCCCCTGGACCGCTTGCGCGACATCCTCACCGCCCGAGGCGCACTCGCCGCTCCCGAGGCATGAGCCGCCGGCCTTCTGGCATCGGCACGCCCATCCCCGGCCGGCGAGTACGCCACCTGTACCGAGGCTTGAGCCCAGGGGAGCGGTGCAGCGGGTGGCCCCCCGTGGGGACCTCCGCCGCGGCCACCGACCCCGCCCGGCCAACTCCGCCCTCCACCTGGTCGTGATCTGCCGACTGCACTACGACGAGGACACCAAGAAGTACGTTGAGCGCCGCACCGCCGAGGGCAAGTCGAAGATGGAGATCATCCGCTGCCTCAAGCGCTACCTCGCCCGTGACGCCTACTACCTGATCAAGCAGGACAGCACCCCCGGCAGAACGCTCCAGAAGGCTTGACATCAGGGGAGTGTCGAGGAGGAGCAGGTCTGGGCAGCGGAGGTCACGGACTCGGATGAGCGACAGTTCGCGCTGCTGATGGCGCTGAAGTTGTATCAGGGGAACACGTCGTGCCGGTGGCAGACTCGCTGGGCTTGATCTGTGCGGTGGTGCGGGACTACGTCTCCCGACACGACAGGCCCCACCGCCGAGGTTGATGAGGCGATTCGGCGCCCGGGGCCAAGAAGGGCACCCCGGGCGCTGACGGTAGACCCTGAGTCTGCTCGCATACGCCGGCCGCAGGGAATTGCCGACGGACGGAGCCTGGGGCGGTGGCGCCGGAGCGGCGGGCGACCGGGTCGCGATGCCAGCGCAGTACGGTGTCGGGCCGCACCAGCAGCCGCATCCGGCGCAGTGCTTCCTGCGGCAGGCCCGGGAGCAGCGATGCGAGCAAGGCCCGGTCGATGGCGTGGAAGTGGACCTTCTGTCCGTTCAGCTGTCTTTCCAGGACGGTGATCTGGTGGCGCAGGGCCAGGATCCCGATGTCCTTCTCGCGGTCGCTCATCGGCAGCAACCGCAGCAACGCGAACGTGTTCGTCAGACCATCCCACCTGTATGGATGAGGTAATCGGCAAGGGCGGGGTGCCGTTCCTCCGATCGGGTGGATCCCGCTGTCCTGGACTGTTCGGACCCATCCGCCGGGGGATCAGCCACGAATGCTGGGCGGAGGTACCGGCAGCAGGCCGGTGCACAGCGTGGTTTTGCGGAACAGAGATGGGGCGTGATGGGCGAGGAGAACCTCGATACCCGGTTGCTCGCGGGGCTGACCGAACAGTCGCAGGACCTGAACAGCGACGCGGTGCGGATCACCCGTGAGGCCCTGGCCGAGTACGGGCAGCAGGAGCCGGACCGGCGCTGGTGGCAGCGCGGCGGCATGGTCGCCGCGCTGGCGGGAGGCGCAGCGCTGCTGGGAACCACCCGGGCGGCCGCGACCACGAGCAACGACATCATGGCGCTGCAGACCGCCGCGTCGATCGAGAACCTGGCGGTGAGCGTCTACACCACCGCCGCCGCGCTGCCGTTCATCAAGGACGGCAACAAGACGGTGGCGGCGTTCATCGCCAAGACCACCGCGCAGCACACCGCCCACGGGCAGGCGTTCAACGCGGCCGCGACCCAGGCCGGGGGCAAGGCGCAGAACGCTCCTGACCCCAAGTACGCGGCTGTGGTCAAGCAGACGCTGCCGACGATCAAGACCCCGGCGGACGTGGTCAAGCTGGCGATCACGCTGGAGGACGTCGCCGCACAGACCTACACCAGCTACGTGTCCCAGGTGTCCGACGCGGCCCTGCGCAGGCTGTTCGCGTCGGTCGCGCCGGTGGAGGCGCAGCACCGTTCCGTCCTGCTCGCGGTGCAGGCGCTGCTCGCGGGCAACGACGCGGCTTTGATCGCGATTCCGACCGATGCGGCCAAGTTGCCGGCCGCGGCGGGCAGCGTCGGGTTCCCCGACGCCTTCTACCCGACGACGAACGCTTCGCCCACCAGTGAAGGGGCTGTGCAGTGAGTGCTGGCAACGGCGGCTGGGAGCTGCCGATCTCCGAGGGCGAACTGTCCAGGCTCACCAAGGACCTGGACGAGGCCCACCGCGAGTACCTGCCGCGGATGCACGCCGCTGCAGCCGACCTGGGTGAGGAGTTGCGCGACACGCAGCCGACCCGGGCACGGGTGGCCGAGCTGCGCTCCGCGTCACGTCGTGGGTTCCTGCTGGGTGCGGGCGGGGTGGCCGCCGCGATGGCCCTGGCCGCCTGCAGCAGCTCGACCAAGTCCGATCCCATGGCGTCCTCGAGCAGCGGTGCCATGTCGGGATCGGCGTCCGCCTCCGGCAGCAGCGTCTACACCGGAGACCTGGAGATCGTCGCGCTGGCCACGGCGCTGGAGAACCAGGCCGTCGGGGCCTACGGCGCCGCGCTGGCCGCCGCCAAGGCGGGCAAGCTGGGGACGGTGCCGCCGGCCGTGGGCACCTTCGCCACAACCGCGATGGCTCAGCACGCCGACCACGCCAAGGCCTGGAACGCGATCCTGACCGGTGCCGGCAAGCCCGCGATCACCGGCGTGCCGCTGTCCAACCAGCCCGCCACCCTCAAGGCCCTGGGCGCGGTCACCGACGTGGCCGGGGTCGCCAACCTCGCTCTGGAGCTGGAGAACCAGGCCGCGCAGACCTACCTGTACGCGACCTACAACGTCACCAGCGCGGGCGGCATCGCCACCGCCGCCAGCATCGCCCCGGTGGAGGCCATGCACGCCGCCATCCTGAACTTCGTCCTGGGCCAGTACCCCGTCCCCGACGACTTCCTGCCCACCGACAAGGCCGCCAGCCCCAGCCTGCTGACGGTCTGACCAGGCACCGCCGGCCGAGCGGGGACAAGACGGCCGGCGGTACAGGTGGTGCGCCGCCACCCCCCACGGGCGGCGCACCACTATGCGCACCACCACGAAGTGCTCCACTGATTCGCGCACCATCGCCGCTGTGCGCCGCCGCTGGGCAGTGCTCCCATCGTCGGCGCGCACTCACGTGAGGACATCGTCGTGACCCGTTTTCCCCGTCGGATCGCCCTCATGGCGGCCGCATCCACACTCGCCCTGGCAGCATGCTCCAGCACCGGATGCGCCGGCAGCACCGCGACAGGCTCCCCTCCGTTCCCCTCCACCGCCTCTGGTACCGCGAGCGCTTCGGGTCCGGTCGGCGTGTCGAGCGCGCGGATCACGATCAGCAACTTCGCTTACTCCCCGGTCGACCTGACGGTGGCTCCGGGAGCGACAGTGACCGTGACCAACCACGATTCCACCACCCACACCCTGACGGCCCACCCGGGCAGTGCCTTCAACACCGGCGACATCGGCCCGGGCAAGACCGCGAGCTTCACCGCGCCCACCACTCCGGGCAGCTACCCCTACATCTGCCTGATCCACCAGTTCATGCACGGAACCCTGACCGTTAGCTGAGGAGCCCCGATGGTGGTTGTCCGTATGATCCTGCGCTGCACCGCGGCAGCCGGCCTGGCGGTCGACGCCGCAGTGCACGCCAAGCTCGCCGACCAGTACGACGCCGTGAGCGCCAGTATCAGCCAGGGCACGCTCTTCCGGATCGAATCCGGAGCTGCCGCCCTGGCCGTGGTCCTCGTCCTGGCGTGGCGCAAGCCGGCGGCCGATGTCTTCGCCTGGCTGACGGCCGCTGCCGGACTGGCGGCGCTCCTGGTGTACCGCTACATCAACGTCGGGGCCTTCGGCCCCTTCCCCGACATGTACGAACCCATCTGGTTCACCGACAAGGTCTGGGCACTGATCGGCCAGGCCATCGCCGTCCTCGCGCTCACCCCCCTGATCGCGAGGCGCGCCGCCGACCGCCGAAACCCCACCCCGTGAAAGCAGCCACCGCTCTGTCACCGGGTCGTTGAACACGTCGGCTTCCGTCGGCAGCGGCGGTTGACCAGGCCTTACGCGGGAGACCTGGTGCCGTGCTGAGCCCACGGGTGGGGTACCAGGTGACCGACGCCCGCGCGCACACCTGCCTGCAGGTCTCTACCGCATACCGCCAACTACTCCGGAGGCCCGACGGTGCTCTTCGACCTGGGACCGCTCAAGCTCGCAGTCCTGGTGATCCTGGCCGTGGTGATCTTCGGTCCCGACAAGCTCCCCCAGCTGGTCGCCGACGCCATGCGGATCATCCGCGCCATCCGCGGATTCTCCGAGAACGCCAAAAGGGACGTCCGCAACCACCTCGGCCCGGACTTCCAGGACTTCGAGTTCGAGGACCTCAACCCCAAGACGTTCGTCCGCAAGCAGCTCGCGGCCCATGGCCAGGACCTCGGCCTGGACGAGATCCAGGACCTCACCACCAGCATCACCCAAGGCACCGCCCGCGCATCGGCCGCAGCCAGGACCGTCCTCACCGACCCGTTGGGTCACGTGCACGCGGACCGGTCCCAGACAGGCATTCCCCCCACAACTCCCGCGCCCCAAGAACCCGCCGCCTACGACACAGAAGCCCGCGGATTCGAACCGCCACCCCCGTGGTTACATGATCAACATATGGAGACGCATCCAGCAGGCCTATCTCCCGTCGACCGGAGGACCCCCCCATCGAACGGCGTGGTTGCCGCCACTCCGAGTGGGTGACCCGCTGTTGGGGCAGCCTTCCCGGCCTCTCATGAGCCCCGTCCCGAGGCCAGGTGTCCTTGCCTGCCGCGCGTGAAGCACTCGTGCGCCAGAGGGCTGGGTGCGGCCGCGCTCCAGTGGGTCGCTGGCCTGCTCCGGCGAGCAGGTCGGCCTCGGCCGGGACGGAGGCGCCCGTGCAGATCGAGGCGATCCGCCGACATTGCGGAGCGTGCTGCCGCTGCCTGGCCACCACGTCCGGGTCCGGGACGAACGCGAGGTCTCGTGTAGGCTTCCTGCCACGGTCGCATCGGGCTCCTCGGGGGCGGCATGCAGGTGGCACCTCGTATGCAGGTGAAGCCCAGCCGACAGAACGCTTGCCGGGGGAAGTTCTCCCCCCACCTACGGATCCGCCTCCGAAGAGCAAGGAATGAGCATGCCGACCGGCCCGACCGACACCCGTGCCTCTCTCTACGGCAGTGTCTCGCTCGTTTTTGGCATCGCATCCGCCGTCGCGGCAGTACTCATCGGTTGGGTCGGCGTCGCCCTGCCCCTGCTCTTCGGAAGCCTGGCCGTGACGTTCGCCGCTCTCGGCCTCGCCCACAAGATCAACCGCAGGAAGTGCGCCGTCGGTTTGATCAGCGGTGCCGCTGGTGTGCTCTACCCCGTCTACCTCATCTGCGCTGTCGGCGTCGGATAAGTCGGTCACCACCGGCAACCGCGCCCGGGCACGCGACGTGTGCGCGTCCTTCAGGCAGCCGGCCAGTCTACTCGTTGATGGATGTGCGTAGCAGTCTGCGGTTGACGCTACGCTCACCCCGGGACGCGACGCATCTCCCTCCAATCCTGCCGTGCTGCAGGGGGCGATGGACCCGTCAGTGGCACAGCCGGATCGATTCATACCGGCCACCCCGGGGTCGGAGACCACCGCGGCCAGCCGGTGCTCGAAGGCCGCCGCGCGGATCACCGACTCCCCGCGATTGCGGGTGGAGTCGCCGGGGCGATCATCATGCCGACCGGGTCCACGGCCCGGTATGAAATGAATCAGTCGAGTCGGTGCTGATGGGCATAGCGGATCGCGGCGGCGCGGTCCCGTGAGCCGGTCTTGGCGAAGATCCGGTTGACGTGGCTTTTGACGGTGTGACCGCTGAGAAAGAGGCGCGCGGCGATCTCGGGATTGTTCAGGCCCTGGGCGATCAGGGCGAGGATCTCAGCCTCACGCCGCGTCAGATTGTCGGGCAGCTCGGCAGGCCCCTGGTCCGGCTCGGTCCTGGCCGCTCCGGGGACTCCGGAGACGGCGGCGTTCATCAGCGTGGCGTGGACGCGCGGATCGAAGACCGCCAGCCCGTCGGCGGCGGCGCGCAGCGCATGGGCTATGTCGTTGTAGTCAGCGTCCTTGGTCAGGTAGCTGCGCGCCCCGGCACGCAGCGCGTCCAGCACTGAGGTGTCGTCAAGGTAGGTGGTGAGCACCACAATGGCGACCTGCGGGTACTCGGCCGTCAGCCGGCGAGTGGTCTCGATGCCGTCGAGCACCGGCATGTGCAGGTCGAGCAGGATCGCGTCCGGCTTGTGTTCCGCGACGAGGCCGAGGGCCTGCTCGCCGTCGGCGGCGGATCCCACCACCTCGATCCCGGGCACCGTGTCGAGCAGCAGGACCAGTCCCTGGCGGACGCTGGCCTGGTCGTCGGCGATGATGATGCGCAGCGGTGCGGTGGGGGACTGGGTCATCGGTCGGCTCTCTGTGGGGACGGGAACGGGCTCGGGGTCGGGCTGAGCCGGAGGTGGGCGGCGACGACCCAGCGGCTGCCCTGCGGCCCGGCCTCCAGGGTGCCGCGCAGCAGTCGCAGCCGCTCGCGCATGCCGGTCAGGCCGTAGCCGCCGTCAAGGGTGTGCAGGGCGTGGGCATGGGTGTCGTCGGTCCTGTCGCCGGGCAGGTCGCTGCTGACAGTGAGGCGTATGTCGGGCGCCTGGTAGTCGAGGCGGAGATCGATGCGCCGACCCGGTGCGTGCTTGGCGGCGTTGACCAGCGACTCCTGGGCCACGCGCAGCAGGGCCACGGTGGCGTCAGGGGGCACGGGGAGCGGGGTCCCGCTGGTCTCGCAGTGGACGGTGACCTGGTGGCGGTCGGCGTGCTCGGCGGCGGCGCGGGCGATTTCTTCGGGCAGCGGCAGCAGTAGCGTGTCGTCCCGCAGCGCGTACACGGCACGACGGGTCTCGGTCAGGCCCTCGGACGCCATCCGCTGGGCGGCCGCAAGGGCTTCGAGGGCGCGCTCGGGGTCATTGTGCACGGCGAACAGCGCCCGCACTGTCTGCAGTTGGATCCCGAGCGCACCGAGCGAGTGGGCGAGCACGTCGTGGATCTCGCGTGCGAGCCTGGTCCGCTCGGCGAGGATGTCGGCCCGGCGCTGCTCTGTGCGCAGCAACTCGTGCTGGGCCAGCAGTACGGCGGCCTGCTCGGCCTGGATCCGGTACGAGGCCCGCTGACGGCCGATCATCACGCCGACTGCGAGCAGCATCGGCAGACCCAGGAGAGTACCGACGCCCTGGTCGAAGACGATACCGCCGACCTCCACCGCCAGTACGCCGAGAGCAGCGGTCAACAGCGCTGTCTGCAGCGCCAGTTCGCCTGCTGCGGTGACCAGGGCGACGGCCCCGAAGGCGATCAGGCAGTCCCCGCTGCCGCCTGCGGCTGCGCCGAGGCCGGAAGCCGCAGTGATCACCACGACGGCGGCGGTCATGGCCCGACGTACCGGTGCGGCGGGCGCGTGCGGCCAGAGATCGGCCAACGCCCACAGCGCGCACGCCAGGCAGACCAGCGCATAGGCGACAACCTGGGTACGGAGGGCGCTGTGCGACGAGGGCGGACTCAGGAAGGTCACCGGCCCCACGATGGCGAGGCCGATCGTGCGGGATATCCAGGCCAGGGAGCGGAGCATGTGCCCAGTATGGCGTGCGCGGAAATCGGCCATCGAAGGTGTGGACGCGTGCGGGGTGGAACGGGGCGTCACGGCCGGTCCCAGCCGTCTGCGTCACGGCGGTCGGAGTTGTGCCGGTCACGGCGGTCTCGCTGGTCGAGCCAGTCCCGCCGGTCCCGACTGTCCGGCGCGCTCTGCGAGGTGGGGCTCTGACCACGGCTCTGGTTCATGGTTGCGGCCATGAAGCTCTGGCCGTCCTTCTCCGGCGCGAAGGGCACGCCCATGGCCATGGCGCGCGGGACGATGACGCCGGCCTGGGCGAGCCGGTTCACGCCGAGACTGAGGAGCAGCGTCGAGGAGGAGGCGGCGATGTGTGCGTGCATCTGCGAGGCCAGCACGAGTACCACCACGCGCCAGGCGAACAGCGCGCCCCACAGCCACAGTCCGCGTATCGGCAGCTGCGACCAGAGGTACCCGCCGCGCGACTCCAGGCGCATCGTCGCGCCGAAGGCCAGTCCGATCAGTGCGGAGCCGACGGTACCGATGACCAGGCAGGCGAGGTCGGCGTGGCCGAGGTGGGCGCCGCCGGAGCCGTGCAGGTCGATGTAGCCGATCACGGTGAGGATCGCGGGCAGCACCACGGTGCGTTTGCCGCGCAGCGGCTCCCCGCGTACCTGCTTGAAGATGATGCATCCGATGATGCCGATCACGGCGAGGATCTCCAGCAAGGACATGAGTACGTTCCCATCCGGGTGCGCTGCCACCCCTGGGGGCGGGCCAACCTGGCCGGCCGACGGCGTCGAAGCTATGGCTGCGGCCTGCTTCGCCGCCTCCAGCCGTGGGCCGAGAACCGGTATGGGACTGGGGAGGGCCCGTCTCATACCAGTCGGCATGAGGAAGCCGGCCCTCAGCCGTACCGGACATGGAACCGTGCTCCGATTCGGCGGCGCGCACCGAGCGGGAGATTGGAGGTATCAACCGAGGACACGAATCCCCAGGAGCCCAAGATGTTCAGCGAACTGACCCAGGCAGAGATGATCAACGGCATCGTGCTGGCCGTGACCCTGCACAGCGATCTCGGTGCCCACCGCAAGATCGGCCCGATGCGCCTGCTGCGCCCGGTCGTCACCGCGGGGAGCATCGTCCCGCTGTTCATCGACCCCGTCGTCTCACACGGCACGGGCCTCGCACTCGAACTGGCCGGTGTGGCCGCCGGCTTGGTCGGCGGGCTGCTGGCCGGAGCCCTCACCCGCGTCTACCGCAGCCCCCGCACAGGGAAGCCGGTCAGTGCCGCAGGCTGGCCCTACGCCCTGCTGTGGATCCTGGTCGTCGGCGCCCGCGCCGCCTTCTCCTACGGCTCCTACCACTGGTTCCCCCACCAGCTCACCCACTGGTGCATCGCCCACCAGGTCACCGGTGCCGCCATCACCGACGGCCTGATCTTCATGGCCGTCGCCATGGTCCTCACTCGCACCCTGAGCCTCGGCCTCCGTGCCGCCGTCCTCCCCAGGACCACCGGCACACGTACTGATTATGTTCAGGCCCGGTAGTGACAACGAGTCCGTAGTGGCAGTGGCGTCGACAGTATTGCCTCGGAAGCGAAGCGAGGGACGTACGTGCCCTCCAGGGACGCCAGCCCAACCAAGACCGAACGCAAGCAAAGGTTCATCGCCGACTGCCGGACCAGCATCCCTGCCGGGGCGTCGTCGGGCCGGGTGGTGTTGGGCGACTTCAACATCTTGGAGCCCGACCACGACCCGAAATACCCGACGTTCCGACCCTTCGAGTACGAGTTCTACCGCTGGTTCGGTGACAATGGGTACCAGGACGCCTTCCGCCACCTGTACCCCGGCGACCGGGAGTACTCGTGGGTCGGCCGGACCAATGACGGGTACCGGTACGACCACGCATTCGTCTCCGACTCGCTCATCAGTGCGGTTGAAGACTGCGCGTACGTCCACGAGTCTCACGCACGGCGACCCGGTTGAGCGATCATTCCGGGCTGACCCTGCGCTTGGCCCTGGCTGGGGAGGAGTCGTTGGTAGTCTCCGACCCCACCGTCCTGCCCGAGCCTGAGACCTTGTTCTAGGCAAGCAAACCGCCAGACCCACCGGAGTAGCTCGATCAGAACGCCTGGGACACCGTCGGCAGCCTCGTCACCTGGCTCGACGAGAACAGTCCGCTGACCCCCGATGCCGACCGGCTCCTGCGGATCATGAAGATCGGCGAAGAGGTCGGCGAGACCAACCAGGCGGTGATCGGAGTCCTGGGCCAGAACCCGCGCAAGGGCGTCACCCACACCTGGGAGGACGTCCACGCCGAGCTGTACCGGCACGTCGACGTCGGCACGCTCGGGCCCCTGCCGAACATGTACGAACCCGCATGGTTCCCCGAAAAGACCGCAGCCGCCATCGCCGAAGCTGCTGGCCTGATCGCAGCCCTCGCAGGACTCCTCGTCCTCGTACTGCGCACCCCGCCCCGCCGCAGCCGACCGTCCGGCTCTTCGGAGGGGCGGGTACCGCCCTTGCGGTGACGGGGCTTTCGACCTGCCCTTGGCTGCGGGGCCGACCCCGGGCACCGCCGATGGTGGGTTGAGGCGCGGAGAGGCTCGTGTGGCGGGTGCGGGCGGGTCGTCTCAGGGGGTGTACAGATCGGCGCCGGCGAGGACGGTGGCCTTGCCGTGTTGTCGAAGCGTGCCGTGCTCATGCTGCCGGTCGCGGCCCAGGTCCCCGAGCCGGCCGCCGACGCGGGCGTGGTCCACAAGCCGGTGGCCAGGGCCAGTAACGCCGACGAGACGATGTACGACATACGCACGCGAGCCATGGTGCACTCCTTCGAGTCGGCCCGCGGATGCGAGCCCCTGCCGTCGCCGGGACCTACCCGCTGGCCACCGCATCGCGGGCCATCAGCGACGTGGAGCTGGGCCACTCCCGTGGAAGGACCCCCCTCACGTTGTGACAGCTCGGCGTTGACACCCGCATCCGGGCCGGCCCGCCGGTGGAGTCGGCCGGACGCGCCGCAGCCGTCGGCACTGCGCGGGGCAGGTGCTTCGTCCAGCCCCATCGGGTGGGCCCCGGGGGCTGGATCCGGGTTACTGCCTGGTCAGTGCAGCAGGTCCAATTGGTTGGTGGCGTCGTCGACGAAGTGGACGGCGCGCTCTCCGGGCTTCACGGCCAGGCCGAAGAGAGCGCCCGCACCGGGCGGGGTTTGTCATGCGGCTGGTCGCCGCGGGCCACAACCCCGTCACTGCTGTGCCTTCCGTCGACCAGTCACAGGATTAGACGACGTCGCTCATCGCATGCGCTGTGCGACGCGCTCATATCTGGCTGACTCATCGGAGGTCGTGCAGTGCCGTCGCGGTTCGAGATCCCTGACGGACTATGGGCCGAGATCGAGCCGCTCCGGGTACGGCGCCAGAGGAATCCCGGCCGAAGGCCGATCCCAGACCGTGTGGCTCTCAACGGGATCTTGCACGTCCGGCCGCCATGACGGCAGGACGGGCACAGGCTCCCCGGTGATCACAGAGCGTCGCACCTCTGTGATCACCGGGGCTTGCGCCCACCTTGCTGTCGGGGCTCCCCACGCCTGTCTGCGCGAGCTGTTGGTGCCACCGTGGATCGCAACACGGTGGACCCGTCCGGTCACGGCACTCAGAAAGTGACACCAGACGCGGGACGATCAAAGGGACACGGGGCGAGGAACGGTGGAATCAGCCTGGTCGCGGCCCCGACAGGGGCCATCAAAACGCGGAACCTACACAGTCGTCCTCGCCGTCGTTATCCTCGTCGAGGTCGATCTGGTCGGCGGCGTCGTCCAGGCCGAAGGCGCGGAGCATCTCGGCCTGTTCGTCGGCCGCGCCGTCGAACAGGTCGGCGAGGTCCGTGAGCGCGCCGTCAGGGAGGTCGGCGTCGGGTTCGGGGGTGGTGGTCATGGCGGGACCGTCCTTCGCCGACGGTCCCGGTCACCGGCCGGGGTGGGGGTTCACCGGATTGGTCCACCCGGTCCACGCACCCCGCACCGGAGCCGCACGGGGAAGGCCGCACGCTACGCCGGCGGTAGTGACTCTGTTGCTGATCTTCTGGGAGTGCTGACGGTGGGTCGGCTGGGTGCTTCGCTGGAAGCGGAGCGGGGAGAGGTCGGCTTTCTGGGTGGTGGGTGCGGTGTCGATGCGGGCGAGGAGTGTTCAGCGGATTCCGGTGAGGACGGTGCGCACGGCGTGGGCGGCGTGTCCCACGGGGACGCCGGCCATGCTGGTGCGGGATCGCCTGGATGTGCTGTTCGAGGACGAGGATTTCGCGGATCTGTTCCCGTCCGACGGCCGATCGGGGCTCTCGCCAGGGCAGTTGGCGATGGTCAGTGTGCTGCAGTTCGCCGAGAACCTCTCGGACAGTGCCGCCGCGGACGCGGTCCGCACCAGGATCGACTTCAAATACGCGCTTGGCCTGGAGCTGGAGGACCAGGGCTTCGACTACTCGGTGCTGTCGCAGTTCCGGGCCCGGCTGGCCCAGGGCGATGCGATCGGCTGCTACAGCTGATGCTCACCCGGCTGACGGAGGCCGGACTGCTCAAAGCCGGTGGCCGGCAGCGCACCGACGCCACCCACGTGCTCGCCGCGGTTCGCAGGATCAGCCGTCTCGAACTGGCCGGTGAGAGCGTCCGGGCAGCACTGGAGGAGCTGGCGGTCGCGGATGGGGACTGGCTGCTGGCGCTGGTCGAGCCCGACTGGGACAAGCGCTACGGCCGCAAGGTCGGGATCGGCAAGGTCCCCGGCGGGAAGGCCGGGGTCACCGCGCTGGCGGAGACCTTCGGCCGGGACGGACAGAAGCTCCTGCAGGCCTTGTGGGCACCGGCCGCCGCGCCTCGTCTGCGGGCGTTGAGGCAGGTCCAGATCCTGCGCCGGGTCTGGGTGCACCAGTACTACTGGGACGGGCGCGGGCGGTTGCGGTGGCGCGACGGCCATGCGCTGCCCCCGGCGAGCCTGCGGTTCGACTCCCCGTACGACACCGACGCCCACTACTGCGTCAAGGGCGACACCGCCTGGTCGGGCTACCGTGCCCATTTCACCGGGACGTGCACGCCGGGACTGCCCGAGGTGGTGGTCCACGTGGCCACCACCACGATCGCCCCGGTCCAGGACGGCGAGCTGACCGAGCGCATCCACGACGACCTGGCCCGGTGGCAGTTGGCTCCGGCCGTACACGTGGTCGACAGTGACTACGTGACCCCCGCAAGGATCGAGCGGGCCAGACGCGTGCACGGCATCGACCTGCTCGGCCCGATCGAGCCCGAAAACAGCTGGCAGGCCAGGAGCGGCAACGGCTTCGGCAAGTCCGCGTTCAC
>Ga0302314_10009665_pt1 | contig 17012 bp, 17 predicted proteins | sample III_Palsa_N2_3_FD_200533 | JGI IMG/M metagenome (GOLD analysis project Ga0302314, IMG submission 200533) | Peat permafrost microbial communities from Stordalen Mire near Abisko, Sweden - III_Palsa_N2_3 | ecosystem: Environmental > Terrestrial > Soil > Palsa > Peat permafrost | place: Sweden...
ACGCGCGCGATCTATCCGGAACGCCGGTCCTAGCCTAAATGAGCGCGATGTCCTCCCAAAATATCGATCCGACGCTAGCCAAGGCGCTCGCAGACCGTGGCTACGCCACCCTCACCCCCGTCCAGACCGCCGTGCTTGAGCCACAGACTCAAGGCCGCGATCTGCTCGTTTCCGCCCGCACAGGCTCCGGCAAGACCGTCGCCTATGGGCTGGTCCTCGCCGATACCCTGTTGGGCGTCGGCGGCGTCTTAGCGCCCGCCGGCGCGCCACAGGCCCTGGTCATCGCGCCCACCCGCGAACTGGCCATGCAGGTGGAGCGGGAGCTGAGCTGGCTCTACGCCAACGCCAGAGTGGTCTCCTGCGTCGGCGGCATGGATCCGCGCGCCGAACGCCGGGCCCTGGACGCCGGTTGCCATATCGTCGTCGGCACCCCAGGCCGCCTGCGCGATCACCTGGAGCGTGGTAATCTTCGGCTGAATCAGCTGGGCGCGGTGATCCTCGACGAAGCCGACGAGATGCTCGACCTCGGCTTCCGCGAGGAGATCGAGGAAATCCTCGACGCCACGCCGAAAGACCGGCGCACCCTGCTCTTCTCCGCCACCCTGCCCAAACCCATCGTCACCCTCGCGGCCACCTACCAGCGCGACGCCCTGCGGATGGTGGTCGGCGCATCCGAAGCGCCTCACGCCGACATCGACTATCGCGCCATCCGCATCGCCCCCAGCGAGGTCGAGCTGGCGACCGTCAATGTGCTGCGCTTTTTCGAGGCCAGGGCCGCCTTGGTCTTCTGTTCGACACGGGAGGCGGTGCGCCGCCTGCACGCCAACCTGGTCGAACGCGGCTTTAACGTCGTGGCCCTCTCCGGTGAGTTCAGCCAAGCCGAGCGCACCCACGCCCTGCAGGCCCTGCGCGATGGCCGGGCGCGTGTCTGTGTCGCCACCGACGTCGCCGCGCGCGGCATCGACATTCCCGACCTTGAGCTGGTCGTCCACGCCGACCTGCCCAACAATCGCGAAACGCTGCAGCATCGTTCGGGCCGCACCGGCCGCGCCGGCCGCAAGGGCGTCTGCGTTGTGCTGGTGCCGCATCCCAAGCGCCGCCGCGCGGAAATCCTGTTCAAGAACGCCCGCATCGAACCGACCTGGCAGTCGCCGCCCACCGCCGATGACATCCGCGCCCAGGACCAGACCCGTCTGATCGCCGAGATCGCGCCCGTAACCGACGCCTCCGAAGACGATCTGGCCCTGGCCCGCATCATCCTCGAGCAGCGCTCGGCGGAAGATATCGCCGCCGCCTATGTCCGCCTGACCCGCGCCCGCATGCCCGCGCCGGAAGATCTGGCCGAGAATGAACCGGAGCCGCGTTCCTATGCCCCCAGCCGCGATCGCCCCGAGCGCGGTGGCCGCAGCAACGACCGAGGCGCCGACCGCGATCGCGGCGCGCCCGAGCCGCCGCGTCCAGGCTTCGAGGACGCCGTGTGGTTCCGCGTCGACATCGGCCGCAACAAGAACGCCGAGGCGCGCTGGATCCTGCCCATGGTCTGCCGCCGTGGCCACGCCACCAAGGGCGACATCGGCGCCATCCGCATCTTCGAGCGCGAAACCAGATTCCAGGTCACCGCAGAGGCGGTCGAGCGCTTCGAGGTCGCCATCACCAAGGGCGACAATGACGGCGGCCGTATCATGCGCCTGGACGAGGGCGCGCCGATCCCGCGCGACAATCCCAGAGATGGGCCGCCCAGAGATCGGCCGAGAGACGGCCCGCCCAGAGATGCGCCGTCTAGAGATGGACCCAGAGACGCCCCCCGAGGCGGTCCTCGCGACGCGCCCAGAGACGCACAACGCGACGGCCCGCCGCGCGGAAAGAAGCCCTTCGTCCGCCGTGACGGTCCGACACCTGCGCCCACGCCGCCTGCTGGCGTCGCGCCCCGGGACGACGCGCACCCGCACAAGCCGAAAAAGCCGTTCGGGAAGAAGTACAAGCCGAAGGGTTAGGGCTTCCCTATCCCTCTTGCGGATGAAGGGATCGGATGAGGGGTTGGACCGGCGGTCCAAGCTGAACGTTCCAGCGCGGCCTTGGCAAACAAAGGCCGGGCTACCAGGAAAGATCGGCCATCATCGCCGCATAGCTCTCCACCCCGCCCCAAAGATTTTGCAGGCGGGCGTTCTCGTTGGCCGCGTGCTGATTGTTGTCGTGGTTGACGATCGGCAGGCCGATGACCGGCTTGTGGAAGGCCTGGTCGAACAGGAAGATCAGCACGCTGGCGCCCATCATCGGCAAGACGTCGACCGGCTCGCCCGCCGCGCGGCTGGCGCTCGCCGCCACGGCAGGGCGACGCCGAACATCTTCCACATGCTTGCAAGCCTTTCACGACCGCGGCGGCGGTAAACACAGGCTGCCTGTTCCCTTCACGCCCGTCATGGCTAGGATTGTTCCTTGCGGGTCTGGGCGGATTTGCCGTCCCGCGCCGGGGGCGCGTGCATGAAGATTTGGCGAGTTGTCGCCTTCGTCCTTGCGGCCTTGGCGGTTCTGGCCGGCGCGAGTCTGGCGTTCGCGCCGGTGATCGCCGGCGAGCTCAGTGTGGTGCTGGGCCGGATCGTCTACGATCCACCACCTTCACAGCTGAAGCGGCCGCCGGCCGGCCCGGCCGCTGGCACGGTGGTGGGCGGCTATTGGCGCGTGCAGCAGATCGCACCGGACACCTTCGCCATCGGCGAGCCGCAGGACGATCCGGACAATTACGAATACCTGCTGATCGGCAAGACGCGCGCGCTGCTGATCGATTCCGGCTCGACGGCCCGCGACATCCATGTGGCGCTGGCCGGGCTGACGAAGCTGCCGATCACGGTGATCCCGACCCACCTGCATAGCGATCACACCAACGGCCTGCGGAACTTCGACCGCATCGCCCTGATCGACCTGCCCGAAACCCGCGGCCTCGTCCGGGACGGCAAGGTCCATCTGCGCCGGCTGCAATATATGGCGTCCACCCCAACGCCGATCTTCACCGTGAGCGAATGGATCAAGCCGGACAGCGACATCGACCTGGGTGGGCGTGTGGTGCGCCTGCTCTGGACGCCGGGGCACACCGCGACCTCCATCTCCATCTGGGACCCGGCGGCCAAGCTGCTGTTCACCGGCGACTACATCTACACCACCACCCTCTACGCCTTCATGCCGGACTCAAGCCTGTCGGACTATCAGGCCACGGCCGAGCGGCTGCTGAAGCTCTTGCCCGCCGACACAGCGATCTACGGCGCCCACTGCTGCCGGAACGATGGACCGGCCGGGGCGCCGTGGCTGTCGATCGAAGACTTGCGCGATCTGCGCAACGCCGTGGCCGCGATCCGGTCGGGCCAGGTCCAGGGACACGGTGGATTGATGCGCCGTTTCCCGGTCAATTCGCGGATGACGATGACCACCTACTATCCGTTCGGGAACCGCTAGCCATGCTAACTCGCTCGTGGCTGATCGCTGTCGCAACGGTCGTCGTCGCAGCCGGATTGCTGGCCACGTGCGCGCCCGCCAAGCATGGCGTGCCGGCTCAGCTCGGCTGGGCCTATCCGACGGCCGACAAGCCCGGCTTCACACCTGATCCACCGGCCGGTCCCCTCCATGTTCCCGGCAGCGCCCTGTCATTTACCAAACAGCAGGCCACGGACGACGAAAACCCGCCGGACTGGTTTCCGGCCGACCATCCAGCCGCCCCGTTCATCGTCGCTCACAGCCGCAAGCCGGGGCCCCAGGCCTGCGCCGCCTGCCACCTGTTCAGCGGCGAAGGCTTCCTGGCGGCGCCGGATATCGCCGGACTGCCGGCGGCCTACATCGTCGAGCAGGTTCACGAATTCCATGCCGGACGACGTGTCTCGGCAGAAGCTGGCCGCCCCGACGCACACGAGATGATTGTCGAGGCCCAACGTGTCTCGGACGCGGAGCTGGCTCAGGCGGCGACCTACTTCTCCGCCCTGCCCCGGCGCCCCTGGGCTCACGTGGTCGAGACGGACACCGTTCCCGTCACACGCCCCAGCCAGTTCGGCTGGATGTACGCGGTTCCCAACGGCGGCGAAGAGCCCCTGGGCGACCGCATCATCGAGCTGCCCGCCGACGTAAACCGGATGTTCCTATCCGACCCTCATGTCGGCATCGTCGACTATGCGCCCAAGGGCGCGGTCGCCCGGGGTGAGGCGCTGGTGAAGTCCGGCGGACTTAGCGGCCTTGCCTGCGCAACCTGCCACGGCGTCAATTTAAAGGGCCAGGGCGCGGCGCCGCCCATCGCGGGCCGAGCGGCAAGCTATGTCGCGCGCGCCCTGTGGGATATAGAGACCGGCGCCCGCAACGGCCCGACTGTTGCGCTCATGCAGCCGGAAGTAGCCGGCCTAACGCCTGCCGACATTACCAGCATCAGCGCCTATCTCGCGTCACGGACGCCCTGACGGCAACAACGTCGGCCAACCCTAATCGGCGCGAACCCCGTCGAGCATCTCCGCATACGCGGCGCGTGAGGCCTGGAAGACGTCGATGGGAAACTTGATTGGGATGCCGGCCAGGGCGGCGACGAGCATGTCCAGATGAGCGGCCCAGCCGGCGCAGGACCGGGCGACATTTTCAGTGGCGGGCAGGTTCAGAGTCAGCATCAGCCGCGTGGTTGGGCCCAGGGGCTCCAACTGCCAGCGCATCGGCCGTTCAGGCTCGCCCGGCTGGCTCCAGCTGTATTCCAGCATGGCGCCGAGCGTCAGGGCGTTGACGGTCGAGTCGATGGCGCCGCCGCTGTCGCTGAAATCCAGCCCAACCGCGCCGCCCAGCCACAACTCGATCGTCCCCGGCGCCAGCCATTGGGGCAGCCAATCCGGCGCCGTGAGCGCGGTCCAGACCCGCTCGATATGCTCGTCGATCAAAAGGACGAAGCTCGCCTCGACCCGGTCGCCCCGGGCCGTAAAGCCAATCAGTTCCGCCGCTGGTTCCGTCATCGCCGCCTCCTTGGGACACGATGACCAACAGCCGCCGACCTGGCCTTGATCTATCGCAAAGCCCCGCGACGAGCGGCTTGCCCTTGCATTGACGCAGCTCTGGGCCCATATCCCCCTCGACCGCCGCGCCGCCATTTGCGCCTCGGCATTGTCGCTCGCCGTTTGATGGTTGCTTTTACGCAGCCCGTTTGAGCGCCGGTCATTCTTCAATCAATACGTCTTTGGCCTTTGAGCCTCGGCGATTTACGGAAATTCATGCAAGATCAGTTCATGTCGCGCGCCATTCCTGCGCGTCCAATTCCCTATTCCTTTAACACCCATCAGACGACGCCCCGGCAGCCTCAGTCCTGGCGCAAGCCTATCGGATCCGGCCTCACCCGCGCCCAACTTCAGCAAATCGTCCTCGAACAACTGGGCTGAGGGCTGCCCGCCCAGCAGGGGCGACGTACGCGATTGGGTTTAGGCGCCCATCAGCGTTTTAGTCATCACCGATAGAGCGAACACCCCCAACCCCGCCCTTCCCCCGTCGAGGGGGAAGGGTTCAATGTAGGGGGCGCCACATGCGGTGGCCGGGCTTGGGGAGACCGCCGACCATGTTCGACAGCCTACGGACGATTTGGCGGCTCGCACTCTACTCGATACTCGGCCTCGCCTTTGCGCTTGGGGGGTCGACCGCCGCCCTCGCGGACTGGCCGCCCGCCGAAGGACGCGGCGCCTGCGCGGTGACCAAACAGACCAACGTCGAGGCCAAGATGCGCGACGGGGTCATCCTGCGCGCCGATGTCTATCGGCCCGCGATCAAGGACCTGGTCCCGGTCATCCTGATGCGCACCCAGTACGGCAAGGCGGCGGCGCAGGTTCAGCCGGCCCGCTTCCAGACGCCGGACTGGTACGCCTCCCATTGCTATATCGTCGTGATCCAGGACATCCGCGGCCAAGGCGCCTCGGACGGCGTCTTCTACGAATACGCCAATGACCGGAACGACGGCTATGACAGCGTCGAATGGGCCGCCCGCCTGCCGGGATCCAACGGCAAGGTCGGCATGTATGGCTCGTCCTACGTGGGCGCGACCCAGTGGCTGGCGGCCACCGCCGCGCCGCCCTCGCTGAAGGCCATCGTCCCGTCCAACACCGCCTCCGACTACTATGACGGCTGGACCTACGAGGACGGCGAATTCCGCCTGGCCTTCATCGAAGGCTGGATGACCGACACCATCGCCACCAGCGCGGCCGAGAACCGCAAAGACATTGCGACCGAGGCGGCCTTGAACGAGGCGGCGAAGTCGCAACCAACCTGGTTCCGCTTCACTCCCTACGCCCAGCTGTCCTACCTGCAGCCGCAAAGCCCGGTCGTCGCGCCCTACTTCTTCGACGCCGTCAAACATTCCGCCGACGACGCCTATTGGCAGGCCTTCAGCATCCAGACGCGGTACGAAAAGGTCGCCGTGCCGGTGCTGGCGTTCGAGGGCTGGTACGACGCCTTCGTCAATGGCGGCTTGCGCAACTTCAACGGCGTCCGCGCCCACGGCGCCACGCCCCTGGCCCGGCAGAACCAGCGGATCGTCATCGGCCCCTGGGAGCATCTCGGCTGGGGCCGGCCGGACAGCCCGGTCAGTCCGCGCCTGAAGGCGATCGGTCCCGGCGCCAACAGCCCCGTCAACGACCTCAGCCTCGCCTGGTTCGACCACTTCTTGAAGGGCGATGACAACGGCGTCGATGGCGGACCGCGCGTCGACTATTTCGTCATGGGCGAGAACAAATGGCACGTGGCCCATGAATGGCCGCTGGCCGCCACGCAATATCAATCCTGGTATCTCTCCAGTGGCGGCCACGCCAACTCGGTCATGGGCGACGGCGCGCTGACCGCTGCCCCCATCGTCAAAGCCGCGCACAGCGATACCTTTACCTATGACCCGACCAACCCGGTCCCCAGCGTCGGCGGCCACTCCTGCTGTTCGTGGAACTCGGGTCCGCAAGGCCAGTTCGACCAGTCGGCCATCGAACAAAGGCCCGACATCCTGGTCTTCACCAGCAATCCGCTGGACCAGCCGATGGAGGTGACCGGCCAGATCACCGTCATGCTCTATGCCAGCTCGACCGCCCCCGACACCGACTTCACCGCCAAGCTGGTGGACGTCTATCCGGATGGTACGGCGGTGAACCTGGCCAACGGGATCCAGCGCGCCAGCTTCCGCGCCTCGCTCACCACGCCTTCGCCGATCAAGCCGGGGCAGGTCTATCCCTACAAGATCAACATCTGGCCGACCTCGAACCTGTTCGCCAAGGGACATCGTATTCGCCTGGAGATCTCCTCCAGCGACTACCCTCAGTTCGCGCCCAATCCCAATACCGGCGAAGCCTTCGGCGTCAGCGCCAAGACCCAGCCGGCGACCCAGACCATCCTGCACGACTACGAGCACCCGTCGGTGATCATCCTGCCGGTGATTCCGGCGGGCGCTGGCGGGGTTGGCGCGGATGTGGCGGCGGTGAAGTAAGCGGCCACCGCGGCCTCATCGCTACACTGTCTTTATGCCGCCAACCTGGAATGGCGATCGACCCTTTAGGCGAGGGCGCGCGACACTTTGGCGAAGGATGTGACCTTCCGGGACGGTCGCCGGAAGCTCATCGGAGTCCGCCGCCATGTCGATATTTGGAAACCCTGTTCCGCCCGACGCCCCAGATCATGATCTGAGTCCGGACGACGCTGGATCCAGCGATGAATCTTCGCACTTCCCACTGTTCGGCTATTGCCTCCTCAGCCTGTTAGCCGTGTGCGGCTTTGTCGGACTCCTGGTCGGCAGCCACTATTGGTCGGCGCGGGCCACACCGCTGTGCATAGCGGCCGTGGCATGGCTCTTGGCCTTCGGCGTGATCCGAGCGCTCCTGGTCTGGCGGCGGGACAAGACGCCCTAGTCGCGCCTCGCGTCAGAGTTGGCCTTCCCCGTACCGCTCCACCAGCTCGGCCGCCAAATCCGCTTCCGGCGTCATTCGGCCCCCGCCCATCTGAACCTCGACCACCGTTCCGCTGGCGTCGCGGATCAGGCGCGCGGGTTCGCCGAAACTGCCGAAGCCGCCAGCGTAGCTGATCACAGCTTCATCCGCGCCCGTCACCGTCAGCTCCGGCATCTTCGCGAACGGGTTCAACAATCCAGGCGAGGCCACCACCACGCGATTGCCGACGGGCACCAGATCGTTTGGCCCCCAGACGCTCCACCATCGACCGGTCCAATCCTTCAGCTCCGCCGCAGGCGCGCCCGCCGTCTGAAACCGCTTGAGGATCGCCATCGCCCCGTCCAGCCAGCCATGCGAGGCGCCGTCGACGGCGTTGGTCAGGCAGGAGACGGCCAGGTCCTGGTCGGGGATCACCACGCTGCGGGTGATATAGCCCTGGAAGCCGCCGGAGTGGCCGAAGCCTTCCCAGCCGTCGAAGCTCCAGCTGATCGTGCCCAGGCCATAGCTCTGGTCCACCGCGCCCCAGCGGTCCTTCCACTGCGGTCGGCTCATCTCGCGACGGCTGGCGACGGACAGGATGCCGGTCGGTGCGCTCGGCGAGAGCTGAGCCAGGAATTTGGCGATGTCGGCCGCCGTGCTGACGAACCCGGTGGCCGAAGCCAGGGCGCCGGTGGACTGGTCGCCCGCAAACACCAACCGCCGGCCGAGCAAGGCCTTGCTCCCATGCCCCTTGGCCAGCGGCGCGACAGCGGGAAGCGGAACGTCCGGCGTGGTCTCGGTGAGCCCCGCCGCGTCGACAACCTCCCGCTTGACCCAGACGCCGTAGGGCTCACCGGTAATCGCCTCGATCACCAGGCCGGCCAGACCGAAGCCATGGTTGGAGTATTTCAGCCTCACCCCGGCCTCGATCGCTGGCGCCATGGCCAGTTCGCCCCGTAGACCCGCGTCGTCCAGAAACGGCGCGCGGCCGACCCAGTAGGCGCAGTCCGGCCCGTCGCGCATCACCCCCGCTGTATGAGACAGCAGCTGCGCCACCGTGGCCGTGGCGATCCCCGGATGCAGGCCGTCGACATATTTGCCCGCCGGATCGTCCAGGCTGACCCGCCCCTGCTCGCGCAGCTTCATCAGCGCCGTGGCGGTGAAGGTCTTCGAATGCGACGCCACGCGGTGCCGATGGCGCGGCGTCAGCGCCTCGCCGGCCGCGAGATCCGCATGGCCGAATGCTGTCTCCATCACCACCTGCCCGCGCCAGACCACGGCGATGGCGCAGCCCGGCTGCTCGGTGACGCGCATCTGATAGCCAAGCCAGTCGCGGACATAGTCCAGCGCCGGAGGCAGCCAGGCCGGCAGGTCGTTCATGGGGGAGTCCTTGGAAGAGGCGAGGTGGATTTCCTTATGCCTTCTCCCATCGGGAGACGACCGCGAACTTCCGCTGGGTCCTTTCGTTCGACGACCTCAGGACGAGGCCAACAGAAACCTCGGTAGAAATCCTCATGCCGTCCCTGTCGAAGCGTGGAAGGATTTCTGTCCGCCAGTGATCTGGCGACCATCATCACAGAAAGGAACATGAGGTCACTTGCAATTAGATAGGATGCTATTAATTAGCATGTGTCATGAAAATTCCTCCCGAGACCGAAATGACCGCCGCCCTGGTCCGCGTCGCCCGCCTCTATCGGCAGGGTGTCGACGAAGCCTTGAGCGGACTTGGCCTGTCGGACGCCCTGGCGCTGCCGGTGGTGGTGCTAGGTCGACGTCCCGAGGGCGTCCGGCAGAACCAGCTGGCCGATGAGCTGGGAGTCGAAGGTCCGTCCCTGGTGCGGCTGCTCGATCGGCTGGTCGGGGACGGGCTGGTGGAGCGCCGCGAGGACCCCGCCGATCGCCGCGCCAAGCTGGTCACCCTCACCGCCGAAGGCCGCCGTCACAGCGAGCGGGCCGCCAAGGCCCTTGACGCCTATCGCGCGGCTCTTCTGGAAGACACGGCGCCGGATGACATCCAGGCGGCGCTGCGCCTGCTGCGCGCCCTGCAGGAACGCCTGATCACCCGCCGGGACAGCCGGTCATGAGCCTCAACCGCGACCAGGCGATCTTCTCGATCAACACCTTCATCGCCGCGATGCTGGCCCTGTGGATCGGCTTCAGCATTGGCCTGCCGCGTCCCTACTGGGCGATGCTGACGGTCTACATCACCTCCCAGCCGCTCACCGGCGCCCTGCGCTCCAAAGCCCTCTATCGGGTGCTTGGAACGGCTGCCGGCGGAACCGCGGCTGTCGCCATCGTGCCGACCTTCGTCAATGCACCCCTGCTGTTGTCGCTGGCGATGGCGGCCTGGGTCGGCCTTTGCCTCTACCTGTCGCTGCTGGACCGGACGCCTCGCGCCTATGTCTTCATGCTGGCCGGCTACACCACCGCCATCATCGGCTTTCCCAGCGTGAACGCCCCCGCCGCCCTGTTCGACACCGCCCTGGCGCGGGTCGAGGAGATCACCCTCGGCATCGTCTGCGCCACCGTGGTCCACACCATCATCTTCCCCCGCGACGTCGGCCAGACCCTGGCTGTGCGGATTCAGGGCTTCCTCAAGGATGGCCAGACCTGGATTGGCGACGCCCTGGCCGGCCGGCGCACCGCCACCGAGCGCGAAGAGCGTCGGCGGCTGGCCTCGGACATCACCGAGCTGCACCTCGCCTCCTCCCACCTGCCGTTCGACACCGCCAACCTGCCCCTTCGCCAGCGCACCGTGCGAGCGCTGGAAAACCGGCTGGCCTATATGCTGCCGCTGATCTCGGCGCTGGAGGATCGGCTTACCCAACTGGGCGAGCCGGACGCGCCCCTGGCCGCCCTCTTGGAAGACATCGTCATCTGGGCGGAAGCGGACGCCTCGATCACCGCCCAGCATACCGACGCCCGCGCGTTGCGCGCGCGCTGCCAGGCGATGACGCCGGGCGTGGGTGAAACCGCCGACTGGCGCACGCTGCTGACCATCAGCATCCTGATCCGTTTGGAAGAGCTGATCCAGGCGCTGCAGGACAGCCGCGACCTGGCCAATTCCTCCGCCGGCGGCCGCGACGAAGCCGGTCATCGGATCAGGGATTTGTTGTCCGCCCCGACCCGCCGCCGGCTGCATCTGGATCATGGCATGGCCCTGCTATCGGGGCTGGCCCTGATGGCGGCGGTGCTGATCTGCTGCGGCCTGTGGATCTTCACCGCCTGGCCGGAGGGCTATGTCGCGGCGATGATGGCGGCGGTCTTCTCGTCCTTCTTCGCCGCCCAGGACGATCCGGCGCCGGCCATCGTCAACTTCTTGACCTGGACTCTGGTCTCCCTGCCTCTGGCGGCGCTCTATCTGTTCCTGATCCTGCCCGCCATTGACGGCTTTCCCATGCTGGTGCTGGTCCTGGCCCCCGCCCTGCTGGCGATCGGCTACTTCCAGGCCAATGTTCGCTGGAATGGCTCGGCCCTGGCCCTGCTGTTGGGCTTCGCCGGCGGCATCGCCCTGCAGCCGACCTTCAGCGCCGACATGCCGGAGTTTTTGAACGGCACCCTGGCGCAGATCGTCGGCATCGCCGTCGCCCTGGCCTGTACGCGCCTGTTACGCTCGGTTGGAGCCGGGTGGGCCGCACGGCGCATTCTCAAGCGCGGCTGGCGTGAGGTCGCCGCCCTCGCTCGCCGGCATCGCCAGGTCGACGCCGACGCCTGGATCGCCGCCATGCTCGACCGCGTCGGCCTGGTCACCGCCCGCATCGCCCTGGCCGAGCCGGAAGATCAGGTCGACGCCCACGACGCCCTGGCCGACATGCGCGTTGGCCTGAACATCATCGACCTGGAGACCGTCGCCCTGCGCGACGACGGAACCCGCGACGGCCTGTTCGACCCCATCCTCGCCCAAGTGGCCGAGGCGTTCGAACACCGCCAGTCCGACGCCCACGCGCGGGTAGGACCGGAGCTCCTTCGCGCTATCGATCACGCCATCGCCGTCCTGGCCGCCGAGCCCGCGCGCGGCGCCAGTCCCCGGGCCTTCGCCGCCCTGACCGGCCTTCGCCGCAACCTGTTCCAGAACGCCGCCCCGTTTGGCGCCGCCCAAGGCAGCTTGGCATGATCGGCGAACTCAATATCGGCGGGGTCTTCGCGCCGAGCCTGCTGGTCTGGGCCGCGGTCGCGTTGGCGATCAGCATCCCTTTGCGCCGCGTGCTCGACCGCGTCGGGGCCTACCGCTTCGTCTGGCACCGGGGGCTGTTCGACATCGCCCTGGTGCTCGTCCTCTGGGGCGGCGTCAGCGCCGTCGCCGCCTCCCTCACCTTTCCGAAATAGCCGCCATGACCGCCATCCCCACACCGATCCGCATGATCGTAACCCTTATTCTCGTCCTCGCGGCCCTGATCGCCGCGCGCTGGATGTGGGTCCACTATCAGGTCGAGCCCTGGACCAGAGACGGCCGGTTGCAGGCCGACGTCACGCAGGTTGCGCCCGACGTCTCAGGCTTGGTCACCCAGGTCCTCGTCCAGGACAACGCCATGGTCCACAGGGGCCAGGAACTGTTCGCCCTCGACCAGCCCCGTTTCAGGCTGGCGGTGCAGCAGGCCGATGCGGCCCTGCTGGCCCAGACCACAGCCCTGGCCCAGGCCCGGCGGGAGAATGCGCGCAACCACGCCCTCGGCGACCTGGTGCCCGCCGAGACCGTCGAGCAGGGCGCCGAGAAGATCGAACAGCTTCAGGCCGCCATCGCCGGCGCCACCGTCGCCCGCGACTCCGCACGGCTGAACCTGGAGCGCACGGTGGTCTACGCGCCGCTCGACGGCGTCGCCGCCAATGTCGCTGTCCACCCCGGCGACTATCTCACGGCTGGCCGCCCGGCCCTGGGTCTGGTCAATGCCGGCTCGCTGCGCGTCGACGGCTATTTCGAGGAAACCAAGCTCTCCAAGATCAAGGTCGGCGACCGCGCCACTGTCGAACTGGTTGGCGACCCACGTCGCCTGCAGGGCCATGTGGAAAGCATCGCCCCCGGCATCGAAGATCGTGACCGCGCCGCCGGCGCCGACCTGCTCCCTAATGTGAACCCCACCTTCAGCTGGGTCCGGCTGGCGCAGCGCATTCCCGTGCGCGTGCGGCTGGATGATCCCTCCGCCCAGACCCTGCTGATCGCCGGCCGTACGGCCACCGTGGTGGTGCATCCCAGCGGACCAGCGGCTCACGCCGGCGAGGGACTATGGCCATGGTAAGCTCAAACGCCCTCCGCGCGGCCTCGGCCGCCCTAATGGCCGCTTTGCTGGCCGGCTGCGCCGCCGTCGGTCCCGACTATCACCTGCCCGCCAAGGCGGTCATCAACGCACCGGCAGCCCAGGGCGGCTTCGTCGGCGCCCATGGCGACAAGGCGGTCAGCCAGGCCGAGCCGCCGGACCACTGGTGGCGGCTGTACCAGAGCCCAGACCTCGACCGGCTGGAGATTGAGGCCCTGGCGGCCAACACCGACCTGCGTGTGGCCGAGGCCAACCTTCAGCGCAGCCACGCCCTGGTCTCCCTGGCCAAGGCGGCGGGCCAGCCCAACATCGGCTTCAACGCCGACGTCGCCCAGTCACAGCTGTCTGGCGAGCAGTATCTGGACTTCACGCCCCTGCCGATCGTCGACCCCTATGACATCGGATTCTCCGCCTCCTACCAACTGGACCTGTTCGGCCGCATCCGGCGCGGGGTCGAGGCGGCCAAGGCGGATGACGAGGCGGTGCAGGCGGCGCGCGACGTCGTGCGCGTCACTGTCGCGGCCGAGGTCGCCCACGCCTATGTCGAGGTCTGCACCACCGGCGATGAGCTGGCCGCGGCCCAGGCCTCGCTCGCCCTGCAACAACAGAGCCTGCGCCTGACCCAGCGCCTGGTGCAGGGCGGCCGCGCCACGCGGCTGGACCTGACCCGGTCGGAAGGCCAGATCGACCAGTTCCGCGCCAGCATCCCGACGCTCCAGGCTGCCCGGAAAAACGCCCTCTATCGCCTCGCCACCCTGACCGGAAAGCCACCGGCGCAGTTCGAAGCCGACCTCGACAAATGCGTCGCCGCGCCGACGCTGGGCCAACCCATTCCGGTGGGCGATGGCGCGGCCCTGTTGAAGCGCAGGCCCGACGTGCGCGCGGCGGAACGGCGGCTCGCCGCCTCCACGGCGGAGATAGGAGTGGCGACGGCGGCCCTCTACCCGGACATCACCCTGGGCGCCTCGATCGGCTCGACCGGCGTCCTGCCCGACCTGTTCAAGCCGGACACCAACCGCTACGCCATCGGCCCGGGCATAAGCTGGCAGCTGAACCAGAGCGGCGCCCGGGCTCGCATCAAGGCGGCAAACGCCTCGCAATCCGCCGAACTCGCGCGCTTCGACGGCGTGGTGCTGAACGCCCTGCGCGAGACGGAAACCGCGCTGAACGTCTACGCCCACGACCTGGAGCGCCAGCAGCGCCTGGCCGCGGCCCGCGCCCAGGCCGCCAGCGCGGTCGAAGACAACCGCCGCCTACAGGCCGCCGGCCGCACTGGCGCCGCACCGACGCTGGACGCCCAACGCACCCTGGCCTCCGCCGACCTGGCGCTAGCCGCCATGCGCGCCCAGCTGGCGCAAGACCAAGTGTCGTTGTTCCTGGCGCTGGGCGGGGGCTGGGAGAAGAGCTGAAGCGCTAGACTAAGCTTGCCGCCAGCACATAGACAAATATCTCGAGCCCTCCCGCCGACACCGCCGCCACGCGCGCATAGTCGTCGACCTCATAGGCGTCTGCGGCCGCCAGTTCAGCCTCGGTGATGTCGAAGATCACACCCTCGACGGTATCGTTCGGATCATTCGTCCGGCGCAGCACCGGATGCTCTGCCTTGCCGCTGAGGGCGACTACCGCCGGGTCGGTGATCTTCAGCATCGACAGCGAAAACCCCACCAGCACATCCGCCCGCCCGACCAGTTCCCGCCCGAAGGTGGCGAGCTGTACGTCGCGCTGACGCAGCGTGCCGTAAGAGAAGAGACGGACGGTGCGCTTACAATTATTCGCCACAGCAAACTCCTGATCAGTCGGCGGGCGGAAATCGGCCCTGACGCGGTTCTTGAAAAGAGGCTCGGCGTAGGATTTAATCCTATTCGAAGCCCAGGATGGTCAATGCGCTCAACCCAGCAGTTCAGCATCACCTTGCCAAATGAAATGGCGACGGAAGTCCGCGCCAAGGTCGCGTCTGGCGAGTACGCGAGTGAGAGCGAGGTCATTCGCGACGGGCTTCGCGCGTTGCAGGCGCGGGACAAGGCGGTCGAGCAGTGGCTTCGCAACGAGGTTGTGCCGGCCTACCAGGCCTTGAAAGCCCATCCGGCCACGGGCGTCGATCTGAAGGACGCGCGTACCAGGCTCGCCGAACGCCACGCCGCGCGGATGGCGCAGCCACTTAAATCGTGACTCGCAGGATCGTCCTGTCGCCTGAGGCGCAGGCTCAACTCGACGATCTTTACGACCATATCGCCGATGCGGCGTCGCCAAGCACGGCCCTGCGCTTCACCGACGCCATCCTTGACCAAGTTGAGGCGTTACGGGATGTCCCCAACATCGGAACGGTGCGTGACGACCTCTTGCCGGGCCTCAGAACGATGGGCTTTCGCCGGCGAGTGACCATCGCCTTCATTGTTGAGCCAACAGCCGTTTTGATCGTGGGACTCTATTACGGCGGGCGGGATTTCGAGGCCTTGTTGGGGGAAGACTGACCCGATCTCTCAGGCCGGAACCACCCTCGGATCCGCGTCGACCGCATAGTCCACGCCCTCAACGCCGAACCCGAACAGGCGCAGGAACTGGGTGCGGTATTCAGGAAGATCGGCAAGCTCGGCGAGGGTCTGGGTGGTCAGCAGCGGCCAGCGCCGCGACACCTCCGCCTGCACGGGGTCAGACAGCTCCCAGTCATCCAGTCGCAGGCGGCCCTCCTCGTCCAGCGCCGCGTCCGGCCTCAGGCGGGTGCGGAACAGGCGGTCGATCTGTTCGATGCAGCCTTCGTGCAGGCCCGCCTCCTTCATCACCTTGAACAGAACCGTCCCATAGAGCGGCACCACCGGGATCGCCGAGCTGGCCTGGGTGACCACCGCCTTCAGCGCCACGATCCGCGCGGCGTCCTCGCCGAGCAGGCCGCGGATGGCCTCGGCCTTCTGATCTATGTCCGCCTTGGCGCGGCCGAGCGTGCCTTTCCAATAGATCGGCCAGGTCAGCTCGCTGCCGATGTAGGTGTAGTTCAGGGTGCGGAAGCCGGGCGCGAGCACGCCGGCGTCACGCAGCTGGTCGATCCAGCGCTTCCAGTCGTCGCCACCCATCACCGCCACGGTGGCGGCCGCCTCCTCATCACTGGCGGGTGCGAGCGAGGCTTCGAGCACCTCGCCGGTCTCGGTGTTCAATGTCTTGATCTGCACCACCTCGCCGAGCGGCTTGATCGTCGAACGCCAGGTCTGGCCGGTGTCCGGGTCGGTCCGCGTCGGCGCGGCCATGCTGTAGACCAGCAGATCGAGCTGGCCGAACCGCTCGCGGACGGCGTCGATGAAGCTCGCCTTCATGGCGTCGGAGAAGGCGTCGCCCTCCAGGGTCAGAGCCGGGCGACCGATCTTGGCGGCCTGGGCCTCGAACGCGCGATTGTTGTACCAGCCAGCGCTGGCGGTGCGCGTCTCCGTCGGCTCCCGCTCGAACGAGACCCCGATGGTGTCGGCCCCGCCGGCGAAGGTGGCGGCGATCCGAGTCGCCAAGCCATAGCCGGTCGAACATCCCAGGACGGCGACCCGCTTGGGGCAGTCCGCTAGCACGCCCTGGCTTTGCACATAGGCGATCTGGTCAGCGACGTTGCGAGCGCAGCCAGCAGGGTGCGCGGTCGTGCAGATGAAGCCCCGCACGCGTGGTTCAATGATCATTATCGCTCCCCAATGCGGCGGTGTCCGCCGCTCGTCTCAAACATCGTTAGCGAGGCTAGGCCTCAGGCGCCGCCGCCATCAACGGGCGCAGATTGCGCCTGATCCTCGCCAGCACTGGCTCGCTGGCGTCGGGCTTGACGAACGGCAGGCCGGTGATGGTCTCGAACGCTTCGATATAGACGTCGGAGGCGGCAAGGATGATGTCCTCC
>Ga0302314_10009667_pt1 | contig 17009 bp, 12 predicted proteins | sample III_Palsa_N2_3_FD_200533 | JGI IMG/M metagenome (GOLD analysis project Ga0302314, IMG submission 200533) | Peat permafrost microbial communities from Stordalen Mire near Abisko, Sweden - III_Palsa_N2_3 | ecosystem: Environmental > Terrestrial > Soil > Palsa > Peat permafrost | place: Sweden...
TGATCAGTGCGGGGAGCCTGAGGGATTGAGAAGGAGAATAATCACGGTGATCCACCGCAACTGTTTCGATATACCGGGCCGATATTCCGTCGGATTTTCCAAAACAATGTGTGCCAGTGCCGGCTATCCTGCACAGAGGCCTACCGGTGATGTCGATCTGCAGCCCGGCGTTATGACGCTTTCCTCCCTCGATCTGCACCTGGTAAAGCGCGCCATTCTCCAGCGCACCCTGTACCACGATGCCGTCCGGCGTTTCGTTGGTGAAGGTCTTCCCGGTACCGCTCAATTCCAGCACCGGGAATTGCGTCGCCACCACGGCACCGACAGTCCGGGGGCGGCCGACCGCTCGAAACAGCATGTCCATGAAGTGCCCGCCGTAGATGGAGAGCACATGGGAGAAGTTGGCCGCCGGCAGGGTCCAGGCAAGGTCCGGCGGACGGACCGGTCCGAACGAAGCGACACTGACGTGCATGCGCACCGAGCGCAGCTGTCCAACATAACCATCGAACAGAAGATCCTGCAGATATCGCGCACTGGCACCGACGGTCCGCTGCAATCCAACGACATGGCGCACGCCCGCGCGCAGGACTAGCGCCAGCAGTTCAGTCGAATCGGCGGTACAGACCGTTAGCGGCCACTCGCAGTAGACGGCCTTGCCGGCCGCGACGGCCATCCTGACCACGGCGGCGTGTTCGGGGGCCGGGGCGAGAACCGCCACCAAGTCCACGTCGGAGTGCTCCGCCAAGGTCCGTGGATCGCCCAAAGCGTATGGAATGTCGTATTCGGCGGCGACGGCCAGGGCCCGTGTCTCCGACCGGCTGGAGATGGCGGTGATACTAAATCCGGGCAGAAGCCGCAGTGCGGAAATGTGGCCATAGCGGGCCCAGTTGCCCACGCCAACCAGGCCAACCCGGATCGGTGTCGCATTGTTGTTCATCGACTGCTCCGTACTTTCGGTGTGCTGCTATCCGGATCGGCTAGTAGCGGAAACGATCGGCGTGTTTGCCGACGAAGGAAGCCATGGTTCCGGGCTGGCAACCGGCGATCTCGGGGAGATTGTTGAAGATCTGGTCGGCGCCGATGTCCACGCCATTGGTGAAATCGGTATAGCTGTCGAAGACACACTTCATGTAAGCGGGTTCCGCCCCGGCAGCCAGCACGTTGCGCAGGAATTCCGCCGGAGGACGCGGCTCGTAGGAAAAGGGCTGATGGAGAGCCGCAGTGAGTATCTGGGCGACGTCGTGGTAAGTCAGCGCTTCGTAACCCATGCGCAAGGTCTTCCCCGCGTGGCGCTGCGGATCGAGCAGGCAGGCGACGGCCACCGCTGCCACGTCGTCGCAATCCACCCAGCTGAGGCACGCATTGCCGACGTAGTGCCGGATTACGCCATTGACGATAAAACTCTCGCCGCCGTAACCGAGCAGGTTTTGCATGAAAATCTCGGGGCGCAGATGGGTGAAGGTCACACCCGACCACTCGATGTAGCGCTCGATGAACTGATGCCACCCGTAGTGGGCCACCCGCGTGTCGTTGTCGCCGCAGGCGCCCAGGTGGACAATCTGGCTGACGCTGGCGCGCTTGGCTGAGTTCACCAGATCCTTGCTCTGGCGGAGCATATCGACGGTATAGCCGGTGGCCATGAAGATCCGCTCGACGCCCTCTAGGGCCGGGGCGAAGGTTTCGATGCGATCGAGGTCCAGTTGCACGACAGGGACACCCAGTCGGACTGCCTTGTCTGGATTCCGCGCCGCGGCGACTACCTCGACTTCCGGACTTGCCTTCAGCAAGCGCACCACGGCTCCGCCAACCTGGCCTGTTGCACCCAGCACCAAAACACGCGGTTTCCGATTCATGTTCTACGGTCCTTTTTGAATGAGTTGTACGGCGTTGCCGCTAGGCCCGGATGGACGCCGCGGCAAGCTCGATGATCTCGGCAACCTCGCGCGGCCGGGACATGAAGGGCGCGTGGCTGGAAGACACCGAGCGCACCGTGGCATTCATGCGCTTGGCCATCAGCTCCTGCGCCGGAGGCGGAATCATGTGATCGTCGGTGCAGAGCAGATACCACGAGGGGATGCTCTTCCACGCCGGAGCACTTTCAGCGCCGATAAAGCTCGCCACACCGAGTGGTCTCTGGACTGCCGCCATGATGGAAGCTTCATCAGCGGTCGCGTCGGCCGCGAAGGCTTGATGGAATTTCTCCCGGTTGATCCAGAGATAGCCGCTGGTGTCGGGTTCGATAGCCGCTGAGCCTGGGGACTGTGGCCCCTGCTTGCTGAGCGATTCCAGGCTCTCGCCCTGATCGAGGCCGAAGGCAGTGATGTAAACCAGGGCCTTGACCTGCGCCAGGCCCGTGGCGGCTCCGGTGATGACCGCCCCGCCGTAGGAATGCCCTACCAGAACCGTGGGTTCGGTCTGCGCGGCCAGCAGCCGGCGCGTGACCGCGATGTCGTCATCCAGCGAGGTGAGCGGGATTTGCGCCGCGGTCACCTTGTGGCCCTTGGCCTGCAACAGGAGGATGACCTTGCTCCAGCAGGAGCCATCGGCCCAGGCGCCATGCACCAGCATGATATTTGCGTGCTTGCTCATTTGGATGTCCTTGTTTCAGTGGATGTTTCGAGGGATTGTTTCGACTTACGCGGCAACTTCGGCCTGGTAGGCCGGATAGTCGGCGTATCCCTTGGCGTCGAAGGTGTAGAAGGTGTCGCGATCGGCAGCGGCCAGCGGCAAACCTTCGCGAATGCGGCGCACCAGGTCGGGATTGGAGACGAAATGGCGCCCGAAGGCCACAGCGTCGAGAAGCCCACTGCTGACGGCCGCTGCGGCCGTCTCCGGCTCGAAACCGCCTGCCGCCATCAGCTTTCCTTTGAATAGCGGCCGTAACTGCTCGGCCGCTACCGCACCTTGCTCCGGGTGCGTCGTGATGCTGCCGCCGACGCGGGGCTCGATCAGATGGAGATAGGCCAGGCCGAAGCGATTCAGATGCGTCGCGACATGGGAAAAAAGCGCCACGGGATCGCTATCCGACATGCCGTTCCAGGTGCCGCTTGGGCCGATACGGACGGCCACTCGGTCTGCGCCGCATACCGAGATTGCGGCACTCACGACCTCGGACAGCAGACGAACACGATTTTCGATGGGGCCGCCGTATTGGTCGGTGCGCTGGTTGCTGCCATCCTGCAGAAACTGGTCGATGAGGTAGCCATTGGCGGCGTGGATTTCAACTCCTTCGAAGCCTGCATCCATGGCCCGTTCGGCGGCCCTGCGGTAGTCCTGCACGATGCCGGCGATCTCAGCCACCGTCAGCGCACGATGCGGGGAGGACGGGGCCCAGCTGCCCGGGATCGAAACCAGGTGGTTCGGATTTTCCCAGTAAGCCGGATTGACCGAGGCCGAGACCGGCATCGCGCCACCAGTCATGGCTACATGCGAAGCGCGCCCGGTATGCCAGAGCTGGGCAAACATGTGTCCACCCTTGGCGCGGACCGCCGAGACGATCTTCTTCCAGCCCTGGACCTGCTCGTCGGTGTACAAGCCTGGTGCCCCGAGCCAGCCGCGGCTCGTGAGCGAGATGTTGGTGGCCTCGGTAATGATGAAACCGCCGTCCGATGCGCGCTGCTCGTAATATTGTTTCATCAACTCACCCGGAACTGAGTTCGGCTGGATCGAGCGCGACCGCGTCAGGGGCGCCATGACCACGCGATGCTTCAGATGCATGGGGCCAAGATCCAGCGATGTGAACAGCGACTGCCTCGTGTTCTGTACCATGTGAAACTCCCGGTGTTGGTTTGCCTGTCGTTCGGGAAGACTCTAGGAGCGAATGGGTTCGACCAACAGCCTATTTGCAGCCACCGACGCCTAGCCCTTTTGAGCCCTGTACAGCTTCAGCTTCATAGGTAGAAGCTAGATTCGCGGTTGATCGCCACGCAGCAGATTCACCCCGGGAGAACCACGATGTCGTCAATCCGAGTGCTAGTCGTCGACGATCACCCGCTGATGCGGTCGGGAATCGCAGGCGAAATCAATCTGCAGCCCGATATGTGCGTCGTCGCTGAAGCGGCGGATGGCGCGGAAGCTGTGACGGCGTTCCGCACATTCCGGCCGGACGTAACACTGATGGACATCCGGATGCCCGGCGTTGGCGGCATTGAGGCGATCCAGGCGATCAAAAAGGACTTCCCGACAGCTCGCATCGTGATTCTCACCACGGCTGCGGGGGACATCCAGGCAATCAGGGCATTTCAGGCCGGAGCTGCCGGATATCTGCTCAAGAACTTGTTGCGCACTGAGTTGATCGACACGATACGGTCCGTTCACACCGGAAAAAAGCGCATTCCAAATGACGTGGCACAGATGATCGCCGAGCATGCCGCCGACGACACCATCACTTCTAGGGAGTTGGAAGTGCTGCGTGGCGTGTCGAAAGGAAAGGGTAACAAGACGATCGCTTCGGACCTGGGGATTTCCGAGCACACCGTCAAAAATCACATCAAGAATATCCTGTCGAAGCTCGACGCTGGCGATCGCACCGAGGCGGTGATGATCGCCGTCCGGCGCGGCTACATCGAGATGTAGGCCGCACACCGTCGCGGCAGCAAAGTTCGACCCAGACATCCATTTACTAGCCACATAGGGCTATCACCAAGGACTCCGATCGGGTCTTGGGGCAACCCGCCTCACGCGATAGTGTGACCTTGAGTTGGACGCGGTCTCGCCATGCATGCGCATGCACGCGGTCCACACCAGGAAGGGTCGACATGAGTATTCGCTTTCGTATCATCGGTGCGGCGGTTGTCATGGCCGTACTATCCACCTTGTCGTTCAACAGCCGCGCGGATCAGGCCGTGCTGCCGGCAGTCAAGAACGTCGTCCTTGTTCACGGCGCCTGGGCGGACGGCTCCAGCTGGAGCAAAGTGGTGCCGCTACTTCAGGCGAAGGGACTTCACGTCGTGTGTGCGCAAATTCCACTGACAACCTTCGCCGACGACGTGGCAGCGACAAAGCGGATCGTTGACGCCCAAGACGGCCCTGTGATTCTCGTCGGCCACTCCTACGGCGGTGCGGTGATCACCGAGGCCGGCAACGACCCCAAGGTTGCGGCGCTGGTCTATGTCGCCGCATTCGCACCGGATCAGGGCCAATCCGCGGGTAGTCAGGGCAAGCCCTACGGACAAACCCCGGGAGTAGCGGAACTGCGGCCCCTGGCGGACGGATTTCTGGTGCTCACCCCAAAGGGAATCCGGGATGACTTTGCGCCCGACCTGACCTCCGCGGAAAAGGAACTGCTCCTTGCAACCCAGGTTCCGACCCAAGGTGCCGCACTGGGTGGCACGGTGTCTTCCGCAGCGTGGAGAACCAAACCGAGCTGGTTCGTGATTGCGTCGAATGACCGGATGATCGCCCCTGACCAGCAACGCGACGAGGCCAAGGCCATGAACGCCAAAGTGATCAAGGTTCCAACCAGCCACGTCGCCATGCTGGCCGCGCCGAAACTCGTTGCCAAGGTGATTGGCGACGCAGCGTCAGGCAAGGCGGCACCGACTCCTCCGGGCGGCCCCTAGCACCGGCTGGTAGTCGAATCACCCCTACTTGACGAACGCCCCTCCTCCAGCCGACTTCCCCTACCGGCAGCGCTCGTCAATCTTGCCGGGTTCGGTTAACACCACAACTGGACCCGGCTTTTCTATGGGCATGCATAGGAGATATCAGATGCGTTGCCTGCGAGCGCAACTGGTCGATGCAACACACTATAGCTGCCTAGGCAGCGGGGGTGTTGCAGATGAAGTACAGAACCCGGACTTTCTATACTGCGGAGCAGAAAGCCCTGATGTGGGAACGGTGGAAGCGTGGAGATTCGCTTCATAAAATCGCCAAGCAATTTGATCGATACCACATCTCTGTGCGAGGCATCATCGCCGCGACCGGGGGCATTTTCCCGCCGAAGCGGGGCCGCTCCCGATTGGCGCTGACGTTGGCAGAGCGTGAAGAGATATCCCGATCCGTGGCGGCCGGCCAGTCTGCCCGATCGATAGCGGCAGTTCTTGAAAGGGCTCCTTCCACCATCAGCCGGGAGATCAAACGCAACGGCGGAGCTGAAGGCTACCGGGCGAATCAGGCCGATCAATCCGCCTGGGATCGAGCCCATCGACCCAAGATGAGCGCATGTACGCTCGATTGACCCACCCTATGCATAATTAACTGATCCACTCGAAAGTGGCCGGCCTGCCTGATGCGCCCTCGTGCTGACGTTCTCAGCCTGGGTCAGAATTCAACATACAAGAGGGTTCGAACCTCGCGCACGCTTACAGCCGAACGACACATCATGTACTGGGGAGTAATCTGGCCAACGAAGAAGCGCCCGGAGGGAGTCCCCCACCGGGCGCTTGACAACTCAATACACTAGCACCCGTAGCCCGTGCAGGTACCGCCGCTGCTGCTGCCGGTGGTGGTGACGGTGCGCGTGTCGATGCGTCCATACAGGCCATCGGCTTCGCCATTGATGCCGGCCGAGAAAAACAAGGTGTTATGCGGCTGATTGTCCGCATCGTTGCCAAAGGCAAGACCCCACAACCCCGGGTAAGCGATCGCCGCGCCGGTGCTGTCGCTGAGTGCGCCAATAAAAGCGCCAGTGCCCGCATCGTAGGCGTTGATCCTGCCGTCGCCAAAATTGCCGACCAGCAGGTCGCCGCTGAACGCGCCGAAGTCGGACGGCGCCAGGACCATGCCCCAAGGCGCATTGAGTGCACCACCCGTGGGGATCAGATGCTGCAAGAAATTGCCGTCGAGATCGAATACATCGACCAGGCCGAGTCCGGCGCCGTTGGCATTGTCATGATTGTCCGGCGCCAGCTGCTGCGCGAATGCGACATACAGCTTGCCGCCAAGCAGCGCGAGGTTGAACGGCGCATATCCGGCGGGCAGAGTCGGGTCCTTGAAAGTACCGGCCGGCGTCACCTTGGCAAAGCTGGCATCGAACACATCGACCTTGTTGTTGTGGAGGTCGGCGGCGTACAGGCGGTTTCCGCTTGAGCTGGTCGCTAAGGCCAGGCCCTTGTAGACCGCGCCACCGGCGCCGTCATCGTACATAATCACGGTCGCGTTCCCGGTCCTGGGGGACCAGCCGGATAGCGTGCCGCCCTCGCCGTCGTAGATAAACTCGGCGGAGCCGGAGCCCGCCGCATTGCTGATCACAAAATCGGTATTGCCCGTGTAGAGCACGACGCCGGTAGGATCGGCATCGGCGCCCTTGCCGTCCGGCCCCTGGCCTTGCGGGAAGGTCACGGTCAGGGCCTGCGCCGCGCCATTGCCGTCGTACAGGGTCGACGTTTGCGTACCGTTGTTGGCAATCCATACCGGGCCGGTGGGCTCGAAGGCAATGCCCCAGGGATTCACCAGATTGGCATCCTGATGCGCGGCGCTGATGCCGCTGGCACCATCCGACACCAGGATGGTGGTCGAATAGACGGCCGTAGTGGTCGTCGTGACTCCATTACCACTGCCACCGCCGGAACACGCCGCGAGGGCGAAAGCGCAGACACCCAGCAGCGGCGCATCCTTCAAGCCATGCTTCAACCTCATTTTGCATCTCCTTATTGCGTGGGCACATGCCCTCGATAGATGAGTACCGGCCGCGCCGAAGAACGATGCGCTTGCACAGAACCTTTCAAATGCGGGAGCCGCCGGTTCCGCAGCTCAGTCAGACTGACCGCGTTGGCGCCGATGCCTCGATTGCCCTACATGAAAGAACTCTGCGTTCATACTCGCCGGTGTACCCCATTGCATACCGCGGCGGTCTATCGGATATTCCTCGCAGCGCAATCCATATTGCTTACTGGGGGGCTGGAATAAAAAAGTGGCACCGGCGGTATACCCAGTATGGAATAGAGGGATCCGGATGAGCGACAACGGGCTGGCCAAGCGCTTCGAATCGACGGTCTCGCCGCACCTGGATGCGGCCTACAATCTTGCCCGCTGGCTTGCGCGGGACCCGCACGACGCCGACGACGTGGTGCAGGAGGCCTACCTGCGCGCCTTCCGCTTCTTCGGCGGCTTTCGCGGCGGCGACGGCCGCGCCTGGCTACTGGCAATCGTACGCAACACCTTCTACACCTGGGTGGAGCAGCGCCGCCGCCACAAGTCCGATGTGGAATATGACGACGCCAGCATCGGTCTACAAATAGCGGAGGCAAGCGGAGACGAGGCTTTGCACGGTACCGATCCTGAGAAACTGCTATTACGCGCGGCCGACCAGCAGCTGGTCGAAGCCGCGCTGCTCAAGCTGTCTGCGGAATACCGCGAAATCCTGGTTCTGCGCGAACTGGAGGAACTGTCCTACAAGCAGATTGCAGAGATTATCGACGCGCCGCAGGGAACGGTGATGTCGCGCCTGTCGCGGGCACGCGTCCAGTTGCGGCGGCAAATCGAAACGATGGATCAATGATGAACACGATGAATTGCGAAGAAGCGCTTCAATTGCTGCCCGCTTACGGCGACGGCGAGCTCGACCTGCCGCGCGTGCTGGCGCTGGAACAGCACGTCGATGGCTGCGCCGCCTGCGCCGCGGCCCTGCGTCTCCAACGCGCGTTGCGGCAGGCCGTCCGCAGTGTTCCTTACCACCGCGCCCCGGATACGCTGCGCGCCCGTCTGCGTGCCCAACTACCACTAGCGGCGGGAGCTCCGGCGCCCACCGCCGCGCCCTTGCCGCGAGCACAACCGCACCGGCGCCGCGACTGGTCCCGCTGGGCCATGCCCATCGCCGCCAGCCTGGCCCTGGCGGTGGGCCTCAACGTGATGCTGGAGACGCAGCGCGGGCAGGACGCCTTGCGCGACGAACTGATCGCCGGCCATGTGCGCTCGCTGCAGGGGGCGCATCTTTCCGACGTCGTTTCCAGCGACCAGCACACCGTCAAGCCTTGGTTCAACGGCAAGCTGGACTACGCACCGCCGGTGCGAGACCTGGCACAACAGAATTTTCCGCTGCTCGGCGGTCGCCTAGACTACATCGCGCATCGCCAGGTGGCCGCGCTGATCTATGGCTCGAGCAAGCACTACATCAATCTGTACATCTGGCCATCAACGGACGGCGAGCTCGTGCCCGGCGGGCGCAGCAGCGAAGGCTACAACCTGGTGCACTGGCGTCATGAAGGTATGGACTACTGGGCCGTATCCGATCTTAACTCCCAGGACTTGCGTCATTTCGCCGAATTGCAGATCGAAGCAGTAACGGATAAGGCCGCGAATAAGCCGAATACTTAGTACCCGCTTACGCACCAGCGATATCCGAGCTCGCCACTCACCCACCTTCGTGTGGAACTGAGCGTGTGCAACGCTAAAGGCCTGGATATTCGACTCATAGACATCCCCTATTTCATTTATCCAAACAAACAATTTCACTTTGCATCGACTGGTTCCTAGGCTGGCGTCTCTTTCACCTGGAGGAACCAATGACTAATTTAGAAACCTATCGCCCCGGCCTGGGCATGAGACGTTTGTCCGTCGTGACGATGCTGCTTTTGAGCTTGACCGACACAGCCACGGCACAAACGCTGACGCGCGACAACGGCTCGCCCGTCGGCGACAACCAAAACTCACAGACCGCCGGCCCCGAAGGGCCGACTCTGCTACAGGATTCGCAGCTGATCGAGAAACTGCAACGCTTCGACCGCGAGCGCATTCCCGAGCGCGTGGTGCACGCCCGCGGTACTGGCGCCTTCGGCGAATTCGTCTCGGTCGGCGATGCCTCGGACCTGACGAGGGCCATCCCGTTCGTGGCGGCGGGCAAGACCACGCCGGTATTCGTGCGCTTCTCCACCGTGATCCACCCCAAAGGCTCACCTGAAACACTGCGCGATCCGCATGGATTCGCCACAAAGTTCTACACCGAGCAGGGCAACTGGGATCTGGTGGGCAACAACCTACCGGTGTTCTTCATCCGCGACGCCATAAAGTTTCCCGATATGGTGCACTCACTCAAGCCCTCGCCGATAACCAACGCCCAAGACCCGAACCGCTTCTTCGATTTCTTCAGCCATGAGCCGGAAAGCACCCAGATGCTGAGCCTGGTCTATTCCGACCTGGGCATTCCGGCGTCCTACCGCGCCATGGATGGCAACGGCGTACACGCCTTCAAATTCGTCAACGCCAAGGGTGAGGTGCGATACGTCAAGTTCCATTGGAAGAGCCAGCAAGGCATCAAGACCCTGTCGCGCGAGGAAGCAGCGAAGGTGCAAGCCGAAGACTTCAACGATCTGACCGACGATCTCTACGGCGCGATCAAGCGCGGCGAGTATCCGAAATGGGACCTGTACGTGCAGGTGCTCGACGCCGACGCCCTGAACAGTGCGTTCACGTTCGATGCGCTTGATCCGACCAAGGTGTGGCCGGGTGTGCCGGAGCGCAAGCTGGGCACAATGACGCTGAACAAGGTGCCGGATAATTTCTTTGAAGCGACGGAAGAATCCGCATTTGCACCGTCGCGCCTGATCCCAGGCATCGAGCCTTCCGAGGACCGCTTGTTGCAAGGCCGGATGTTCGCCTATGCCGATACGCAGATGCATCGCCTGGGCCCTAATTTCCAGCAGATTCCGGTAAATCGGCCCCTGGCGGAAGCTGCCAACTACAACCAGGACAGCTATGGCGATCAACGGCAGCGCAAAGGCGACGTGAACTATCAGCCGTCCGCGGCCGGCGGCGCACTGGCCGAGGATGCGCAGTTCCGTTACGCGCAGACCCGACTGAGCGGTACCACGCAGCAGCGGAGGATCGCGCGGACCAACAACTTTGAGCAAGCCGGCGCCTTCTACCAATCACTCGGCAAAAAGGATCGTGACGACCTCATCGGCAACCTCGCTGCGGATCTGGGCCAGGTGCGCGATCCTCAGATCAAACAGACCATGCTGAGCTACTTCTACAAAGCGGACGCCGACTACGGCGCCCGGCTGACCAAAGCAGTCAGCGGCGACCTTGCGGACGTCCAGTTGCGTGCAGCGCGGCTGTCCGACAACTGATCCCCTGATGTGCTGCGCGCCGGCTTACGGCGGCGCGCAGCTTTTTTTTGGACGAACGACGACATGGGAACCCACAACCCCAGATGTACGTTGCACCTTCGGCTGCTCGCTGCGAGCCTGATCGCGCTGTTACTGAGCCTCCCAGCTACAGCCGATTCCCCTACGGGCAGCGCTGCTGCAGTGCCGCAAGCCGCACGACCCGCCGCGGAAATCCGCCAGCATCTCGCCGACTACCTGTTCGACGCCGCGCGGGTCGGCGACGACGATATCCTGCGGGAATTCATCGCTGCCCACTTCAATCTCAATGTCCGCACCGAGCAAGGCTATACCGCCGTGATTCTTGCCGCTTACCACGGCCATGAGAGCAGCGTTCAGCTGCTGCTAGATCATGGCGCCGATTCCTGCGCCAAGGATAATCACGGGAATACCGCCCTGATGGGGGCGCTGTTCAAAGGCGAGTTGAGCATCGCGCGCACGCTGGCCGCTGCGCCTTGCGATCCTGACGAGCGCAACAATGCCGGGCAGACTGCCGCAATGTACGCAGCCCTGTTCGGGCGCGTGGAAATCATCAAGCAGCTGAAGGACCGGGGCGCGGACCTTGACACCCGGGATGCAGCCGGAAATTCGGCCAACAGCATTAACGCCGCTACGCACTGAGGAGGCTGGGCTGTTTCTACGGCTGTGTCCGATCCTCGCGCACCAATCAAACGACCGCAACCACTCTTCGCGAGCGAGATGGCCTGAGCCGGTTCCTCGATTGACCGTCATCAGTGCAGTCGTTTCAAGCAGCCCACCGGGCGTTCTCATCGAATTTAGCGATATCGTACAAGAACGGATCCCTGCCCCAGATCGAGCGGAACCAACGCTGCGAGGCGATTGCCGCCGATGCCGACCCATGGCTCGCCATACGCGTGACGACCGCAGGCATCGAGCCAAGCCTTCTTGATGAAGCATACCGGCGCCTAATTTTCGACCGAAAGTAAATCCTGGGGCGGAATATTATGGCGGCGCTTTCGGTCATTTTAATGACAACTATCCTGCCGCGTAATTTTTTTTTGCGGCGGGAATAGCCTCGTTTGTCCGCCGGTTATGGATAGCGATGTCCCACTGCCGCGGGATCATTTGATCCTGCTAGGGAGACTGTTGCCGCTCGTATAGTGCGCGCAGTCCGCGGGAGTGGTGCATCGCTCTGATACACGAACTATCCACTACCGGGAGCGACATTTTATGAATCGAATCGTCAAGGGCGGCACACTAGCCCTGTTTCTAAACGCAGGCTTGGCCGGCGCAGCGCACGCCGATCCACAGGTCCAGATGGATAAACGGGATTCAACTTTCGATGCGGGGCCAATCAGGATCACCCTTGGGGGCTTTACGGAGCTGGCAGGAATCTATCGCAATCACGACGAGCAGGGCGACGTAGGCTCGAGCTACTACAAGATCCCATTCCCTGGATTTAGTTCCAACTATGCGGTCACCAATGCGACTTCCGCGCAGAACTCGCAGCTGTACTACGAGCCGGAATTTCGCCTTTCTGCACGTCAGAGCCGCTTTGCGGTGCTGGCCCAGTATGGCGATAGCCAGGACAAGTTGGAGTACTACATGGAGACTGATTTCCTTAGTGCCGGAACTACCTCCAATTCCAACGAAAGCAACAGCTACACGCTGCGCATGCGCCACTTTTACGGCGACTGGCAGCACGGCGATTGGTCGCTGCTGGCCGGTCAGACCTGGAGCTTTGTGACTCCGTTCAGCCAGGGTCTGGAAATTCGCAAGCAATACAACCCGCTGACCATCGACGCGCAATACGTAGTGGGCTTCAACTGGGCGCGCCAGGCGCAGCTGCGCCTGGTCAAGAGCTTCGGGAAGTTTGCGGCGGTGGGTATTTCCCTGGAAGAGCCGCAGACCGCCGGCGTTCTCAATTCCAACCCCGGCGCCGGTTCGGGCACCACCGTCAATGGCACGGGCAGCAGCAGCGGGCTTTTGAATTCCGCCACCACCTACAGCGATGACGTGGCGCCGGACGTAGTCGTCAAGGGCGCCTTCGATCCAGGCTTCGGCCACTACGAAGTGTTCAGCCTGACCCGCTTCCTGCACGACCGCGGCAATGGTTCGTCTAACACCACGCAGGAGAATCACACGACAGTCGCGGAGAGCATCGGTGCAAACGTCTTGATTCCTGTCTTGCCGAAATTCCTTGAATTCCAGGCTAGCGGGCTGATTGGTCGCGGTAACGGTCGCTACGGTTCTGGGCAGCTTAACGATGCCGTGACCAATCCGGGCGACGGATCGCTCTCTGCCACACAGGAACAGCAGGTTCTGATTGGCATCGTAGGCCATCCCACTAAACGTCTTGATACCTATGTCTATGCTGGCATGGAAAACCAGAAGGCGGCCTATGGTGACGGGGGCAAGGCCGGCGCCAACGCCGGTTGCAATGAGAATCCGGCCACTTCCGAACCTGTGACGACTCCGGCCACTCCCATAACGACCAACCTGGCTTGCACCGGTTTCGTCGGCAACGAGCGTATGGTCGCTTTCGGTGTCTGGTGGAAGGCCTACAAGGGAACGTTAGGCAACTTCCAGATTGGCGCTCAGGGCACCTATCTGGCGAACCATACGCTTGCGGACGCCAGCGGCACCGTTGGATCCACTAAAGATCCAATGGGCTTCATTTCGTTTCGCTACTACCCGTTCCAGTAAGCGCTCTATTTAAGTCGAAAGGAAATCGGGAAAGGGGCGCTGAGGATGCTTTCAGCGCCCCTCTGCAGCCGAAGCCGCTACGCCAGGCATCGCTACGCGAATCTTGGGGCGATCCTGATATCACCGAAGCTGCCAACCAGGATCCCATTGTCCACGGGTCGTTCAGTCCAGTATTCGCCGCCCACGTCCATCCCAGGTGGGCGGCGCTTTTTGGACCAATCGGATAGAGGCGCCGTAGACGTTGCCGACGCCGCATCAGGCGCGTCAACAGATCACCGACACGCATCGCGTCCGAGTGGCACTGAAACAGCTTTCTCCGGTTTCAGGTCCGGCCCCGATTGTCCGCGAGTCACTATTCAAATCTCTTTGTAACTGTCAGCCGCGCGGCGATCGGTTCGAGCGGGTGGACATGAGTATCGGCTCGGCCGTCCGGAAATTCCGCTACTTCCGATTTCAGACGATCGACGTAGGTAAATTCGGCCGCATCGCTTTTGACGTTCAGCAGGTTGTAGATGCCGAGCGATGTGCTCCAGCCTTCGCGGAAGGCATAGCTGGCGTCGAGGTTGAACTCCCCAAAGCCTTTTCCGTCAAGCTGACCCGATGTTGTCAATCCGTGAGCGACGGCGTAGGCACAGTTTGGCGCAGATGTGTTTGGACTTGGCCCCGAGCCTGGGAAATCGTTGGCCACGGAAACGTCATTGCAAGGCCCGGAGGATAGCGGGAAGTTTCCAAGATAGCGGTATTCGAGCCCACCGCTCCAGGGACCCAGCTTGATCAGATAAAGCGCCAGCGATCCGGTCGCGATCGGCGCATCGGTGATATAGGTGCCCAGGTGTCCGGTGCCGTCGTCGAAATCCTGTTTGAAGCGCGTATGGTCCGCTGAGTAGCTACCGTATAGTTCCAGCCAGCGGCGGATCTTGTAGGTGGCATTGACTTCAAAACCGTAGCGCCGGCTCGCAGGCCCGGGCGCGTCCGTCCCCTCGTCTGGATCGATGATCGTTTCGGACGATTGATCCAGGTTGTAAAACGCTAGCGTGAAGCTCAGGTTTTTCCGAAACTCGGCGCGCATTCCGAGCTCCTCGCCGATCTGGCTGGCAATCAACGGCGTACCGGGAAGGTTCAGATCCAAACTGCGGGTCTGATTGACGCCGCGAATGTCGGCACTGTGAAAGCCGCGGCCCGCGCTCGCGTAAAACTCAAGTTGAGAGGCAGGGGTGAAGATCAAGCTGCCCTTGGGCTGGGGCAGGTTGCGCTGTGCCACGCCAGAATTGGTGTATGGCGTGTTGCCGTTTCCGGTCGATTCGTGCAGGGATGCGAGAAGATCATCGTCAGCTCCGCGCATGTAGTCGTCACGAATCCCGAGTACGCTGCGAAACCAGGGAGCCCAGTGAGTCGTCGCTTGGATATATACCGCCGTGCTCAACAGTTCAACTTGATCCGCATCGCTGAAGGATGGCGGATCGTTCGCGGCCTGTCCGATCGATAGCGGAATCCGCTTTACGGAAGGCAGGCGGCCGACCTGCAGCGCGTCGTAGCGCGTCAGCACACCAAACTGAAGCTCGTTTTCGATCGTAAACAACTGTGCTGGCAGCCGGTAGCTCGCCTCTGCGCCAGTTGTATCGCGAAATTCAAACTGACCCTCCTGGTCGCCGTTGACGGGATCCACCAGAAAGTGGGTGAAGTTGTTGAAGATGTGCAACTCGTTGTGGGAGTAATAGGCGTTTGCGGCAAATTGCCCGCCGCCGAGGGTCTGGTGAACCTGAAACGACAGGATACCGCGGGTCGCCCGGATGCCATCGGAGGGATCGAGCGAGCCGAAACGATCGGGGATCAATCCCTCGGTGATTGCGCGGACCGGTATATCAGTGGTGTTGGTCGAAAGGCCGTGATTGAGCGTGCCGGTCAATGAATACCCGTTTTCCTCGTCGCCGCGGCTGTAACGCAGCGCCAGGTTCTCCTTGCGCTGATCGTCCGAAGCGTCAAAGGGACCACCATAGTGCTGCAATTCCGCCGCTGCGAGCAGCTTGCCGCCGGCCAGAGACCGCGTCCCACCGGCAAACACACGCTGGAAATCGAACATCCCGGTGGTGACTGAGACCTGATCGGGGATCACATTCAGATAGTTGAGGCGCACCGATCCAACCGCACCGAAATCGCCCACATCGGCGTTGTAGGTACCCTTGGTATACGTCAATCCTTCCAGCAACTCGGGGATCAGGATGTTCAGGTCGGTATATCCCTGGCCGTGGGCATGCGTCGGCTGGTTAATCGGGACGCCGTCAAGGAACGTAGCCAGATCGGTGCCGTGATTGAGGTTGTAACCGCGGAGTTCGTACTGATTGGCTTTGCCTTCGCCGCTATGAGAGGTGGCGATCAATCCCGGAACGGTTTCCAACAGCATGCCGGGGCGATAGGCCGGCGTGAGATCGATCTCTTCCTGGCTCACCACACCATCACTCGCTGTCTGGGCGGTTCCCAGAAGCTCGAGCCGTTTGGCGGTTACGGTAACTTCCTGCAGCGCCTGAGCCTCCCGGGGTCCTTCGGTAGAAGCGCCAGCCGGCGCGTCAATCGAGGACGCAGCATTGGACGCTGTGGGCGCAGCTGCTTCCTGAGCTAATGCTGGCCAAGTGGCGGTGAGAAAGGTCGTCGCGGCGCAAGCAATTGGAACTGACAATCCGAGAGGAATGAAGACAGTCGACGAAAGCGTTGCTGCGCGCTGGATCGCATGTGAAAGCACTTTGGGTACCCCATACAAAGTGAAGCAGAGGCGGCCAGTACGGCCGCAATTGAATAGCTGCTTAACTCAGGAGAACAGGGGGTGCCCGGGAACCTAAAGGCGGGCCGCGTGGAGATGCGGACGCAACCACGGAAGATGCTTTTGCGACAGACGCCGCGTTTGAAGGTTCTTGGGTTAAAACAACACTTCGGGTCGCCGGAAGCGCCGGCGATGCGGAAACGGCAAACGAGCATTCGCCTCTGCTGTGTTCGCCCAACTTGCCAGACTCATTCTTTTCCGGCGACTCCGCCAGATCGACCAGTCGGGTTTTGGCGCCGCCAACCGTACAGAACGCCAGTGAGATGCCGCCCTGCCCCTTCGCCGAAAAGTCCGGCATGAAGCCCAACGGCACCAAGGCCCGCAGCACGAACAAGGCGAGCGCCACGCGCCAGGTGAAGATCACCCATTGCTCTTTTCTGCTGTGGTGGCGAGATACGGCGGACATCAAAAGGTCTGCTATTCGGGAAGCCGGGGCGATCTATCGGAAGCGTGGGGGGGCGCAGAAGGGCGCCCCCCCCGAGACC
>Ga0302314_10009670_pt1 | contig 17005 bp, 12 predicted proteins | sample III_Palsa_N2_3_FD_200533 | JGI IMG/M metagenome (GOLD analysis project Ga0302314, IMG submission 200533) | Peat permafrost microbial communities from Stordalen Mire near Abisko, Sweden - III_Palsa_N2_3 | ecosystem: Environmental > Terrestrial > Soil > Palsa > Peat permafrost | place: Sweden...
TGACACCCCCTGGGTGGAGAACGAGACTCGGATCGTGGTCGATGTGTTCGATGCTCGGGCGCACAAGGCGATCTGGCACGGCGCGGTCAGCCAATCCATCTCGGACCTGAACGGACCGGCTGCCGCGACCAAGATCAACGCCGCAACGGCGGCGATATTCGCAAAGCTCCCGATCGGCACGCTGCCGCCCCCGCCCCCGGCGGCGGCGCACGGAAGCTAGCGTCCCGTCCTGCGCCCGGCAGGGCGCTGCACGAAGACGTAGTACAGCGCTCCGAGCACCGCGACGACGGCGAGCACCAGCAACAAGAAGCGGTGCAGGGAGCCTCTGAGAAGCTCCGGGTGGTTACCAACCGTGGCGCCGAGCCAGGCCAGCACGGAGCACCATAGGAGCGATCCGGCGAGGGTTGCGGCTGCGTACCATCTAAAGTCCAGCCGCAGGATCCCAGCTGGAATTCCGATCAGGTGCCGGATGACGGGCAACAGCCGCGAGAAGAACACTCCCGCCCAGCCGTAATTCGCGGACCAGCGCTCCGCGAGCTCGATCTTCGACACGGAGAGGCCGAGGTAGGGTGCAAGGCGCATGACGAGCGGGCGGCCGAGCCAGCGGGCGCCCCAATACATCATGCTCGCCCCCACCCAGGAGCCGAGCGTGGCGGCGAACACCACTCCCGCGATCGACAGTCCGCCGTGGGTGCGCGCGAGATAGGCCGCCGGCGGTACGATGGTTTCGCTCGGAATCGGCACGATCGTGCTCTCGAGGGCCATGAGAGCCCCGATGAGCCAGTATCCGCCGTGAGCTAAGGCGGAGAGATACCAGTCGGAGAACCGCTCCAGGAGCGCCGACAACTAGTCGAGCGCCTGTAGATTCTCGGACACTTTCGCATCCGCGCGGGCGGCCACGGCATACTCGCGTGCTTCCGCGGAGGCCGCCTGCTGCGACAGCTGGCGCCTGAGCATCGCCTCCTGCATTTTCGAATCGCCGCTTGCCGGCTCCTCGCGCACCGCGCTCAACGCGATCACGACCGCATCGCCGTCGGGGAGCGTCGAGCTCGAGTAGATGGGCTTATCGGCAGGCTTCGGCTCGTCGAACACGTCCTGACGGATTTCGGCCGGCACGCTCTGGTCCGTGCGCGCCACGAACTTGGGCGGCTGCGGCGCGAGCCCCAAGGACTTGGCGACGCTGTCCCACGATTCGCCGCCCTGCAACCGTTTCACTGCGGCGACCGACGCCTCGGTCGCGAGCTCCATGCCGCGCTCTTTCTTCCAGGCGGCGACCACGTCGGCGCGCACGTCCTCGAGCGGCTTTTGCTTCGGCGCCTGATGATCGGTCGAGCGCAGAACCACGCCGCGCCCCTTCTCGATCTCCACCATCGGGCTCAGATGCCCATCGAGCACGTCGGGACTGAAGGCCGCCTCCACGACGGCGGGAGACTTGCCGAGATCACCGCCGCCCCCGGTCCGGCTGAAATTCGGCAGGTCGTGCACCTCCAAGCCCGCCTTGCGGGCGACGACGTCGATGTCGGCACTCTGCAAGGCTGCGTCCGCGAGGCTGTCCTGCGCATCGTTGAAGAGCTTCTCCGCCTCGGTGCGACGATACTCGGCGTCCAGATCGCTTTTGCTTTGCTCGAAGCTCTTGACGGTAGCGGGCTGAATGCCGTCGAGCTTCAGGATGTGATAACCGAACTGGGTCTTGATCGGTCCCTTGATTTCGCCTTCCTTCATGCTGAAGGCGGCGTCGGCAAACGGACCGACATAGCGCGAGCGCTCCGCCCAGCCGAGATCGCCGCCGTTTTTTGCAGAGCCCGTGTCCTGCGAGAGTTCCTGCGCGAGCTTGCCGAAGTCCTCGCCGCTTTGCGCGCGTTTAAGCGCAGCGTCCGCCTTGGCTTTGGCGGCGGCATCGTCCTTGGGGTTCCCGACCTGGAATAGGATGTGACTCACGCGGCGCTGCTCGGGCTGCGTGTAGCGCTCAGGCGTCTTCGCCTTCTGCTCGTCGTAGTAGGCCTTCAGCTGTGCATCGTCGACGTGAACCTTGGCGGCGAGATCGGCGAGACTCACCTCGACATAACGCAAATTCACCGTCTCCGGCGTCATGTATTGCGATTTGTGCGCATCGTAATACGCCTTGACCGCTGCATCGTCGGGTGTCGCGTCGGCGCCAAGCTTGGCCGCCGGAATGGTGAGCCAGGCAATTTCGCGTTGCTGGCGAGTGAGGGCACGGAGCCGTGCGAGCTCGGAGGGTGTGACGAAACTCGACGCGCCGATCGCCGTGTCCAGCTGCCGCAGCTTCGCGTCATGCCGGATCATCTCCTCGATCTGCGCGATCGGCCGGCCCTGGGCCTTGAGCATCGCCAGCGCGTGCGCAAGATCCCACTTACCATCCACTTGGAGCTGCGGGATATGCGACATCTCCGTGAGGAGCTGTTGGTCGCTGACGCGGTACCCGAGCTCGTCCTCGCGGCTGACCAGAGCCTCGGAGTTCACGTATTCCTCGAGTACGCGGCGCTTCAAATCGGTGCGCTCGGCGTCGCTCATCTGGCCATTGGCCTGACGCTCGTATTGGGCGAGCTGTTGCTGGTACGCCTGGCGGACGTCGTTGCTGGAGATCTCGACGCCGTTCACCTTGGCGGCGTAGTTCGGGGCGCTCATCGTCCAGTTGATGCCCCAAAAGACGAACACGAGGCCGATGACGCCGAGAACCACTCCGGCCAACCAACCTTTCAGCTTGTCATGAATCGTCTGCAGCATGGTCTTCTACTTATCGAGTGCTGCCCCGGCGAGTGTGGCCGGCGCACGTACCTCAGTACCTACAAGGAAATGGCGGAGTGGACGGGACTCGAACCCGCGACCCCCGGCGTGACAGGCCGGTATTCTAACCAGCTGAACTACCACTCCGCATGCTGGTGGGTGCTGAGGGGATCGAACCCCCGACCCTCGCCGTGTAAAGGCGATGCTCTACCAGCTGAGCTAAGCACCCCCTGGAAGAGGCGCGGAAGTCTACGCGACACGATGCCGATTGGCTAGTGGGCGCATTGGGCGGGCCGCCGCCCCAAGGCAGCGGCCCATACCTGCCGATCAATGCGCGTGCACCTCGTCCTTGCTGCGCGGGCTCTTACGGCGCCGCTTCTCGGCACCGATCGGCGGCTCCGCCGCCTTCGCCTCCGGAGTGGCCACGGGCGTCGGCATGTGGGTCAACGCCACCTGCAACACCTCGTCGATCCACTTGACGGGGCGGATGTCGAGCTTTTCCTTGATGTTGTCCGCGATCTCTGCGAGGTCTTTGACGTTGTCATCGGGGATCAGCACCGTGGTGATCCCGCCGCGATGCGCCGCCAACAGCTTCTCCTTCAGTCCGCCGATGGGCAGCACCTCGCCGCGCAAGGTGATTTCGCCGGTCATGGCGACATCGGAGCGCACGGGGATTTTGGTCAGCGCCGAGATGAGCGCGGTGCACATGCCGATGCCGGCGCTTGGGCCGTCCTTGGGCGTCGCGCCCTCAGGCACGTGAATGTGCACGTCCGCTTTCTGGTAGAAATCGGTATCGAGTCCGAGCATTGCGGAGCGGCTGCGCACCACCGTCATGGCGGCCTGGATGGACTCTTGCATCACTTCGCCCAACTGGCCGGTGTGCGTGAGCTTGCCCTTGCCCGCGACCACCGCGGCCTCGATGGTGAGCAGCTCGCCGCCGACTTCCGTCCAGGCAAGACCGGTCACCTGACCGACGCGGTTGCTCTCCTCAGCCTTGCCGTAGCGGAAGCGGCGCACGCCGAGATACGCATCCAAGTTCTTCGACGTGATGGTCACCGTCTTCTCAGCCGGATGGAGTAGTAGCTGCTTGACGGCCTTGCGGCCGATTTTCGAAAGCTCGCGTTCGAGGTTGCGTACGCCGGCCTCGCGCGTGTAGAAGCGGATCATGTCCTGGATGGCCTGATCGGCGACGACCAGCTCATCGGATTTCAGGCCGTTCTGCTTGACCTGCTTCGGCAACAGGTAGCGGCGCGCAATGTTGCTCTTCTCATCCTCGGTATATCCCGGGATCCGAATGACTTCCATTCGATCGAGGAGCGGCGCCGGGATGTTCAGGCTGTTCGCCGTGCACACGAACATCACCTCGGACAGGTCGAAGTCCACCTCGAGATAGTGATCGTTGAAGGAGCTGTTCTGTTCCGGATCGAGCACCTCGAGGAGCGCCGAGGACGGATCCCCGCGGAAGTCCGTCGACATCTTGTCGACCTCGTCGAGCAGGAACAAGGGGTTCCGCACGCCGCACTTGGCGAGGTTCTGAATGATCTTGCCCGGCATCGAGCCGATGTATGTGCGGCGGTGGCCACGGATCTCGGCTTCATCGCGCACACCGCCCAAGGACATGCGCACGAACTTGCGATTGGTCGAGCGGGCGACGCTCTGCCCCAAGGAGGTCTTGCCGACGCCCGGCGGTCCCACGAGGCACAGGATAGGCCCGCGGAGGTTCTTCACGCGCTGCTGCACCGCGAGGTACTCGACGATGCGCTCTTTGACCTTCTCGAGACCGAAGTGGTCGGCTTCCAGCACTTTCTCGGCGGCCGCGATGTCGAGGTGCACCTTGCTGCGCTTCTTCCACGGCGACTTCACCAGCCAGTCGATGAAATTGCGCACCACCGTCGCTTCCGCGGACATCGGCGACATGAGCTTCAACTTCGCGAGCTCCGAGTTGGCCTTCTCGCGCGCCTCCTTCGGCATACCGGCAGCCTTGATGCGCTTCTCGAGCTCGCCGATTTCGTTCGGCGCCTCGTCGAGCTCGCCGAGCTCTTTCTGAATGGCCTTCATCTGCTCGTTCAGGTAGTACTCGCGCTGGCTCTTTTCCATCTGCTGCTTGACGCGACCGCGAATGCGCTTCTCGATCTGCAGGACGTCCATTTCGCCTTCGATCACCGCGAGCATATGCTCGAGACGCTTGCGCACGTCCGGAATCTCCAGAACCTTCTGCTTCTCGGAAAGCTTGAGCGACATGTGCGCCGCAACGGTATCCGCCAATCGGCCGGCCTGCTCGATCCCCGCGAGCGAGGTGAGGATCTCCGGCGGCACCTTCTTGTTGAGCTTCACGTACTGCTCGAACTGGGTGATCATCGAGCGCGTGAGCACGTCCATCTCGCGCTCCTCGTAGCGCTCGAGATCCGGCATCGGCGTCACTTCGGCGGAGAAGAACTCCCCTTCCGACAGCTTCTCGATGCTGGCGCGATCGACGCCCTCGACCAGCACCTTGACGGTGCCGTCGGGAAGCTTCAAAAGCTGCAGGATGGTCGCGACCGTGCCGACGCGATAGAGGTCCTCGCCTTTCGGGTCGTCGACGTCCGCCTGTTTCTGGGCCACCAGCAGGATGCGCTTGTCCGCCTTCATGGCAAGATCGAGCGCGACGATGGATTTCTCCCGGCCGACGAACAGCGGGATGACCATATGCGGATAGACCACCACGTCGCGCAGCGGCAGGACCGGAATCCCGACGTTGCTCGGGGCGGGAGTGGGAGAATCGATTACGGGTTCATCGCTCACGGGGCAGGCCTTTTCGTTTGGGGCACGTACGCAAATTCAGACAGTACATGCGGCCGCCGCTCATGGGTTTCAAGCCGGAAAATTTCTTGTGCGGAGTGCTCCTTAGGTCCGCTCAAAGATGATCCGAGCCCGTGGGGCGCCGCTGTTCTTCCACCGGAGCCACCAACCGAGTCTCCTCGGTTCGATGGACTATGTAAGGCTTGTTCTGGCCCTCGATCACCTGTTCATCGACCACGACCTTCTGCACGTTGCGCAGAGAAGGCAGGTCGTACATGGTGTCGAGCAGAACGTTCTCGAGAATCGTGCGCAGGCCGCGCGCTCCGGTCTTACGCTGCATTGCCTTGCGGGCGACGGAGCGCAGCGCGTCCTCGCGGAAATCCAACTCCACCCCTTCCATGTCGAACAACTTGCGGTACTGCTTGGTCAGCGCGTTTTTCGGCTGCAGCAGGATCGAAATCAGCGCGTCCTCGTCGAGCTCCTCGAGCGTCGCGACCACCGGCAGGCGGCCGACGAACTCGGGGATCAGACCGTACTTGATCAGATCCTCGGGCTCGGTGTCATGAAAGACGTCGTTGCCGTGCGGCCGCGCGTTCTGCTCGCGCACCTCGGCGACGAACCCGATGCCGCTCTTGTGCGTGCGGTTCATGATGATCTTTTCCAGACCCGCGAACGCGCCGCCGCAGATGAACAGGATGTTGGTCGTATCGACCTGCAGAAATTCCTGCTGCGGGTGCTTGCGGCCGCCCTGCGGAGGGACCGAGGCAATCGTGCCCTCGATGAGCTTCAAGAGCGCCTGTTGCACGCCCTCGCCCGACACGTCGCGCGTGATCGAGGGGTTGTCGGATTTGCGCGAGATCTTGTCGATTTCGTCGATGTAGACGATGCCGGTTTGCGCCTTTTCAACGTCGTAATCGCACTTCTGCAAGAGCTTCTGGATGATGTTCTCGACGTCCTCGCCCACATAGCCCGCTTCGGTCAGCGTCGTGGCATCGGCGATGGTGAACGGCACGTTCAAGAGCCTCGCCAGAGTCTCGGCGAGCAGCGTCTTGCCGGAGCCGGTCGGGCCGATCAGCAGGATGTTGCTCTTGGCGAGCTCGACCTCATCCCGCGACCTCACACCCTCAGAGCCCCGCGTCTGCAGGCGCTTGTAATGGTTGTACACGGCGACCGAGAGGACCCGCTTCGCGCGCTCCTGGCCGATCACGTACTCATCGAGAACTTTCTTGATTTCCTGGGGCTTGGGGAGCTTATCCCGCGTCCTCTCGGCGCGCTCCTCGAGCTCCTCGCGGATGATGTCGTTGCAGAGCTCGACGCACTCGTCACAGACGAAAACCGACGGCCCGGCGATTAACTTCCGAACTTCGTGTTGGCTCTTCCCACAGAACGAGCAATACAACAATTTGCCGTCATCATGCTTGCCGCGCGAATCTTCGCTCATGCTGCCCTCAAAGTGACCGGGCCCCGCTGCTTGCAGCGCGGGACACGGCTATGACACTGACTATATAGCACCCGACGGACTCTCCGCAAAGAAAGCCACGCCCAGGCTGTGACGGGGGCCCCCGAAAGGGCCCCGCAAGCGGCCTTTAAGGGCGAATCGCGGTCGATCTTCGGCAATCAGGCGGACTTTGTGGGCAATTCGCCCCGCTTCTCGAGCATGGAATCCACTATTCCATAAGAGCGGGCCTGCTCGGCGCTCATGAAATTGTCGCGATCGCTGTCCTGCTTGACTCGCTCGATGGTCTGGCCGGTGTGCTTGGCCAAAATCCGGTTCAGGCGATCCTTGGTCTCCATGACCTCGCGGGCGTGAATATCGATGTCCGAGGCCTGGCCCTGAAACCCGGCCGACGGCTGATGAATCATAATCTTGGAGTTGGGGAGCGTATAGCGCTTTTGCGCAGCCCCTCCCGCCAGCAAGATCGCTCCCATGGAGGCCGCGAGTCCCACGCAGATCGTGCTCACATCGGGCTTGATGAATTGCATGGTGTCGTAGATCGCGAGGCCCGCACTCACCGACCCGCCCGGCGAGTTGATGTAGAGCGCGATGTCCTTCTCCGGGTTCTCCGATTCGAGGAAGAGGAGCTGCGCGACGATCAGGTTCGCCATGTAATCCTCGACCGGCCCCACGACGAAGATCACCCGCTCTTTCAGAAGCCGCGAGTAGATGTCGTAAGCGCGCTCACCGCGGGCGGTCTGTTCGACCACCATGGGTACCAGATTGAGTGCTCGAGTTGTCATTGCGTAAGCCTTCCGGAGTGCATGCCGGTGTGAACTTGGGACGTAAACAGGATATTCAAGTGGTCGTGCGTCTCACCCTTCGAAGTTCATCAACTCCTTGAACGTGTGACGTTTCTCGTGCACTTGCGCGTGCGCGAGAATGAAGTCGACCACCTGATCCTCGAGTGCGAGGCTCTGCACTTGGCGCATGGCGTCGGCATTTTGCAGATACGCGCGCTTCAACGCCGCAGGATCTCCGTAGGTGCCGACCATTTCATCGAGCCGCGCGTTCGACCGCGCCGGATCGAGCACGATGTTCTCGCGACGGATGATCTCGTTGATCAAGAGGCCAAGCGCGATGCGGCGCCGGGCGGGGTCGACGAAGGGCTCGCGCGGCGGGGCCTGGGAGACGTCCTTGGCGCCCGTGCGCCGCATCTCCTCGATCTGCATGTCCCTGATCTGTGACTCGAGCAGCGAATTCGGCACGTCGACGGGATTCGCCTGGTAGAGCTTATCCATCACCGCCGCCTTGTTGCGGTTGCGCAAGTTTTGCTCGAGCTCGCGCTGCATATTCGCGCGCACATCCTCGCGCAGCTTCGACACGCCGCCCTCGGTTACCCCGAACGCGGCGCAGAACTCATCATCGAGCGCGGGGAGCGTGGGCTCTTCCACGGATTTCACGTCGACCTTGAACACGGCGTGCTTGCCCGCGAGCTCCGTGGCCCGGTAATCAGGAGGAAAATCGACGCCGATTTCGCGGCTCTCGCCGCCCGCGGCGCCCGCAAGTCCCTGCTCGAGCTGCGCGAGCATGCGTCCCTCGCCGATCACGATGGGGACGCTCTCACCCTTGCCGCCGGCAAACGGCTCGCCGTCGAGCGACCCGACGAAATCCACGCTCACCTTATCGCCGTCGGCCGCGGGGCGAGTGACCGGGCTGTATTTGGTCTGCTGCTTGCGCAGCCGCTCGATCATCGCATCGACATCCGCGTCGGTGACTTCGGCCGTTGCCCGCTCGAGGGCGAGGCTCCCGATCGGCTGCAGCGCGACCTCCGGAAAGACCTCGAAGGTCGCGACATAAGTCAGATCCTGGCCCTCGGCGACCGAGGTGGGCTCGATCCGCGGGCTGCCGGCCGGCGACAGCTGATTCTGAGTGACCGCCTCGGCGAACGAGGACTGCATGAGCTCGCCGATCACCTCGCGATGCACTTGCTGGCCGAATTGTTGGCGAATCACCGTGATGGGCGCTTTGCCGGGCCTGAATCCCTTAAGTCGTGCGGTGCGGCTCAATTCCTTGAGGCGCGTCGCGATCTCTTGGCTCACCCGCTCGGCGGGCACCTGTACCTGCATCCGGCGCTCGAGCTTGCCGGTGTTCTCAACGGAAATCTGCATGTGGATCCTTTAAGCCAGTCATTATTTTCCGACGGGGGTGGTGCGAAAGGCGAGACTCGAACTCGCACGGGTTTCCCCACCAGATCCTAAGTCTGGCGCGTCTACCAATTCCGCCACATTCGCATCGGAACAACCGTCGATTATAGCGCGGCTCGGGCTATCAGCGAGGCCGGCTTTGCCGCACCAGGAGCCTCGCCACCTCGCGCAGCGCCGGCAGGCCGTTCTCCAGCATGAAGTAAAGTGGGCTGTCCCCCTTGAAGGGAGGCTCTTTACGGGGCGCATTCACCCAGGCCCATGCGCCGTCCTTGCTATCCGAGGAGGCGCTCAACGAGCGATGGATATTCGCGACCAGCGCCGCGCGTTCTTGCTGCACGGCCGAGAGGCGCGGCGCCTGCCCGAGACGATAGCGCGTGAGCACCTGAGGCGAAGGAATCTTCAGCAGTCGACACTGCTGGAGCGGTGAGAGCTCCCACGCATCGGCGATCGCGAAGAATCGCTTCAACGCGCTCGGCGTGGTGTCGCGCGCGCGCGCGCCGGCGGGCTGCAGCACCAGGCGCGGTCCGCCCCGGGATTTGCTCGACAACGCTTCACTCATAACACTTAAGCATACACGCAGTGTGCGGGCTATCATTGAGCAATGGCACTCAAGTTCTCCGAACGGCTTGGGCAAGCGCACGCGGCGGCCGATAGCTTGGTCTGCGTAGGCCTCGACCCCGACCTCGACCGACTTCCCGAAGATTTACGCAGCGACCCGCAGCCGTTCCTTGCCTTCAACCGGCGCATCGTCGATGCGACCGCCGACCTCTGCGCCGCCTACAAGCCCCAGATCGCCTTCTACAGCGCGCTCGGCAAAGAGTCCGAGCTCGCCGCCAGCATCCGTTACATCCGCGAGCGCGCCCCCGCGGCGCTGATCATCTTGGACGCCAAGCGCGGCGACATCGGCAATACCGCTGAAGGCTACGCGCGCGAAGCGTTCGACCGCTATGACGCCGACGCGGTCACGGTCAACCCCTACATGGGCGATGATGCCGTGCTGCCGTTTCTCGCGCGGCCCGACCGCGGCGCCATTATTTTGTGCCGCACCTCGAATCCGGGGGGCCATGACTTTCAGGATCTGATGATCGAGGGAGTGCCGCTGTACCAGCGAGTCGCGCAGCGCGCGGCGACCCGCTGGAACCGGCATGGGAACCTGATGCTGGTGGTCGGCGCCACGCATCCGCAGGAGCTGGCCGAGTTGCGGCGCGCGCACCCTGAGCTGTCATTCCTGGTGCCTGGAATCGGCGCACAAGGAGGCGATCTCGGGGCCACTCTCGCGGCGGGACTCGACGCCGGCGGCAAAGGACTTCTGGTGAACTCCTCGCGCGCGGTAATTTATGCGGGCGGGGGCGCGAGCGCGGCGATACGCGCCGCGGCGCAAGATCTGCAGGGTGCGATCAATCGCCACCGCATGGGAGCGGCGGTCGCGCCGGTTTGAGGCGCCCGTCTAAACGGCCGGGGGCGGGCTCAAGGCGCGCAGACGCGCGGTGACACTGGTCTTCGTGGGCGAGCGCCCGAACGAGATCCGATCCTTCCCGGCGTTCTTGGCTTCGCGCAAGGCGGCGTCGGCGCGGCTATAGACCGATTTCCAATCAGAATCGTCGCTGATGCTGAGCGCGAGGCCAAAGCTGCCGGTAAAGCGCAGCAGGCCCTTCGCCGTCGCGAGCGGCGCCTTGCCGATCTGGCCGTGGATGCGTTCCGCGACATCGTGCAAGGTCTGCTCGTTGATGTCGCCGAAGCACAGCACCGCGAACTCATCTCCGCCCAAGCGAGCGGCCATGTCGGAGGAGTTACGCAGCTGCGAGCTCAAGATGTTGCCGAGGGTGCGCAGCACGTCATCGCCCACGTCGTGACCGTACTCCTCGTTGACGTGCTTGAAATTGTCCACATCGAGCAAAATGAGCCCGTAGGCCTTGCGCGACTGGCGCATGGCGGTCGCGGCTTGCTCGCCGCGGCGGCTGAACGTGCGCCGATTCGGCAGCACGGTCAGCGCATCGCTTGCGCTTTCTTGCGCGAGCTTCGCATTCGCCGCCTGGAGCGATGCTTGCGCATCGCGCTGTTGATCTTGCGCATCGCGCAGCGCTTCTTGCGTATCGCCCAGCGTTTGCTGCACGCCGCGTAAATCCTCTTGCGCATTGCGCAACGCGTCCTCGGCGGTACGCGCCGCCTGTTGTGCGTCCGCCAGCGCTTTGTTGCGCTCCTTCGCCGCCGACTCCGAGTCGCCGTAGCGTTCGTCGCGCTCTTTGAGCGCCGCCTGCGCATCGCTCACCGATTTCTCGCGCTCTTTCAGAGCGGCTTGCGCCTCCGCCAGCAGTTTCTCACGCGCATCGAACCCCGCGAGCTTCTCGCCGACAGCTTTTTCGCGCGCCTCGATTGCGGCCTGTTTCTCACCTGCCGCCTTCTCGCGCGCTTCGATCGCCGACTGCCTCTCGGCCGCCGCTTTCTCGCGCGCCTCGACGGCCGACTGCCTCTCGGCCGCCGCTTTCTCGCGCGCCTCGATCGCCGCCTGCTTCTCGCCTGCGACTTTCTCGCGTTCCTTGAGGGCGGCTTGTGCCTCGTTCAGGGCCTTCTGCAAGGCTTTTTCGCGCTCCTTGGGCGGGGCGTGCGTCTCGGACTTCTGCCGCGCCTCGAACGCCGCCTGCGCATCGGCCACAGATTTCTCGCGCGCCTCGACAGCGGAGCGGGCTTCCCGCAAAGATTTATCGCGTGCCTCGATCGCCGCGCGCGCATCGCTCGTGGCTTTCTCACGCACCTCGATCGCGGACCGTGCCTCGAGCAGGGATTTTTCGCGCGCATCCACGGCAGAGCGGGCCTCGGCCAAGGATTTCTCGCGTGCGTCGAGCGAGGATCGGGCCTCGGCCAAGGCTTTCTCGCGTTCCTCGAGGAGCTTTTGCGCCTCTTGCAGGAGCTGCTGGCCTTCGCCTGATTTCGCTGCCGTCTCGCTCGGCTTGTCGGATGCCGCCGGCGCGGCGGAGATCGCCTCGATGGTGACGATGTTGTAGTCCGGCTGACGCGACGGCGCGCGCTTAATGGCGACCGAGAGCGACACGCGGACGTAGCGCTTATCCTTCGCGAGCAGACGCTGCTCGAGCCGGTAATTGTCGATCTCGCCGGCGAGCGTGCGCTTGAACTCGCGGATGTTGTGCGCCAAGTCCTCGGGATGGGTGATGCTCGGAATCGACAGCTCGCGCAGCTCCGCGGGACTGTACCCGAGCAGCGCGCAAGCGCGTTGATTCATGCGCAATATCAAACCGTGCAATGAGGTGTGAATGATGCCGATGGGAGCCTGCTCGAAGGTGTCGCGGAACAGCTTCTCGCGTTCCATTGCGTACTGCAGGACTCCGTCGGATTTCGCGGAAAGCTCTTTCGCGGAAAGCAGGTCCTCCGCAATCTTCGCGAATTCGCTCAGCACGACTTGCTCGACCTCGCCGAATGCGCGCACCTGCGTGTCCATGGCGCAAAGTGTTCCCATCGGCTGGCGGTCGCGCGTGAACAGCGGTATGCCGAGATAGGAACGCACATGCTGCGGGCCGCTCACCAGCGGATCGTTTGCAAAACGCGCATCGGCCGTGGCGTCGCGGATGATGAGCGACTCGCGCGCCCAGACGACATGATCGCAGAGCGACCCCCGACGCGGCGTCTCGCGCACACCGAGACCGATGCGCGACTTGAACCACACACGATTTTGATCCACCAGCGATACACACAGGATGGGCACCTGCAGCGCCGCCTGGGCGAGACGAGTCACGCCATCGAAGGCGGCTGATGGCGGGGTATCCAAGAGGCCGAGCCGATGCAGGGCTACCAGGCGCTCCGTCTCATCCACGGGCACACTTTCTTCTTGCAATGCAGCATCAGCCGTCGTCTCGAGCGCAGCTCTCATGCGCCGCAGGTTAAGGACCTGGCACGGTTAGGTTAAGTACGCTCATCACGGATTTGGAAATGCGATTGAACCTCTTTACGGGAATTGCGCAGACGGGGCCTGCGAACCCACAGCGGCGGCCCGAATGGCAGTCCTTCAGGAGCCTGCCTCGACCGCAATCCCTTTCAGCTTGTAAACCACCCCGTCCTTCATGACGAAGCTCACATTGAGCATCCGGCCGATGTCCGCGGTCGGGTCGCCGGGAACGGCCACCACGTCGGCGATCTTGCCCGCCGCCACAGAGCCGAGATCCTTGTCCTTCTTCAAGAGCTGCGCCGCATTGATGGTCGCCGCCTGCAGGGCGAAGACCGGCGGCATGCCTGCTTGCACCATCAATTCGAACTCATGAGCGTTCTGGCCATGGGGATAGACCGAAGCGTCGGTGCCGAATGCGATCTTGACGTGCGCCTTGTAAGCGCGGCCCGCCGTACCGAGGATCAGAGGACCGATGGCCGCGGCTTTGGCGGCAACCTGCGGCGGATAGTATCCCGGCACCTTGGACTGCCGCGCGACGAAGTCGCCCGCGATGATGGTCGGCACGTACCACGTGCCGTGCTCGACCATGAGCTTCATGTCCTCGGCATCCATGTACGTCCCGTGCTCGATCGAATCGACGCCGCCAAGTACCGCGCGGCGGATTGACTCGGCGCCGTGCGCGTGCGCAGCCACCGTGAAGCCATAGTCGTGCGCGGTCGACACCACTGCGCGGATCTCCTCGAGCGTCAGCTGCGAGTTGTCGCCGCTCGCGCTCTCATCGAGCACACCGCCCGAGGGCATGATCTTGATCAGATCGTCGCCGAGCTTGTAGTGCTCGCGCACCGCCTTGGCCGCCTCGTCGGGACTGTTGATGATCCCGATCTTGGGTCCCGGATCGCCCGCGAGGTCTGAGCGGTAGCCGTCGGTAGGATCGGCGTGACCTCCGGTCGATCCGATGGGCACGCCCGCGGTGAAAATGCGCGGGCCCGGCAGCACACCCGCATTGATCGCGTTGCGCAGAGCCACCGACTCGTTCTCGCGGTCGCCGAGGTTGCGAACCGTGGTGAATCCGGCGAGCAGCGTGCGCCGCGCGTAGACCGTCGAGCGCACGGCGTAGTCGGAAACGTTCCAACGAAACTGATCGACATACTGACTGGGACTCGTTTGCGAGGTTAGATGCGTGTGGCTGTCGATGAGGCCCGGCAGACACGTCTGGTCGCCGAGATCGATCTCCACCGCGCCAGGCGCCGTGGTGGCGCCACCGGTCACCTCGCGCACACGCTTGCCCTCCACCACGATGGTGGTCGCGCCCAGGAGCTTACCGCCGACCGAATCGAGGAGATGCCCACAATGCAGGACGGTCACGGTCGCCCCGGGTGCCGTGGGTGGCTGGGAGTCCGCACGCGCCTTGGTTCCCAAGCCCACGGCCGTCGCGAGCCCGGCCGACGCGAGTGCGATCGCGGCCACGCTCAGTTCGATCTTGCGGTTCTGCATCGATGGTCTCCTCGAATCCTCTAAATTTTCTCGTTCGCGACTGCGAGCATGGCGTGCATCAGCACGTTGGCCCCTGTTTCCAGATCCTCAGCCGAGGCGCTCTCCGCCTCGTTGTGGCTCAAGCCCCCCGCGCACGGCACGAAAATCATCGCGCTGGGGGCGACGGCTGCGACGTTCACCGAGTCGTGTCCGGCGCCGCTCACCATGTCGATCGCCTCGCACGCGAGGGTCGAGGCGGCATCCCGCACGGCTGCCACGCACTTCGGATCGAAGCTGACGCCCTGCGCCTGCCATACACAACGAATGTGACCCGGCAGAGCGTGATGTTCGAGAGCCGTCCGCACGATGCCCTCGACCTCCTCGCGCAATGACTGGTAGTGGCTGGTTTCGGGGTGGCGTAGATCCAGGAAAAAGCTCAGAAAGCCCGGCACGGTGTTGGGCGAGCTCGGTCGAGTCTCGATCACGGCGACCGTCAAGCGCGCGTGCGGTTGGCGCTTGGCCGCCGCGGCGTAACACGCAGGCAGCACGTCGGCGAGCACCCGTACCGGATCGCGCCGCAGGTCCATGGGCGTGGGTCCCGCATGCGCCTCCTGGCCGATGACGACGACCTCGTGGCGGCTCATGTGCTGCACGGCGGTGACGATGCCGATGCGCTTCGCGAGTTGCTCGAGCACCGGGCCCTGCTCGATGTGGGCCTCGAATGCCGCCTTCACCGGGCGGCGCTCGATCGCTGCGGACAGATCGACTCCCGCACGCTCGAGCTCCTCGCGCACGCTCCGCCCCTCGCGATCCTCGAGCGCATAGGCATCTGCGAGCGGCATGCGTCCCGACCATACGGCCGATCCCATCATCGCGGCCGGGAAGCGGCAGCCTTCCTCGTTGCACCAGACGGCGATCTCGAGCGGGTGGCGGGTGGTGATGGAGAAGTCGTTGAGCGACTCGATCACCTCGAGCCCGGCGAGCACGCCGTACACGCCGTCGAACTTGCCGCCGGTCGGCTGGGTATCGAGATGACTGCCGGTCATCACAGGCGGCAAAGACTCGTCGAGCCCGGCACGACGCGCGAACAGGTTGCCGATCGCATCGACGCGCACGGAGCAACCGGCGGCGGCGGCCCACCGCGCGAACAGCTCGCGTCCCTGAAAGTCCATGGGCGTCAGCGCCTGCCGATTGCAACCGCCCTGCTCGGTCGCGCCGATTTCGGCCATGGCCATGAGACGCGACCAGAGCCGCGCGCCGCGCACGCGCAGCGTGTCAGTCGAAATGTCCGGCATTTGAAGTCCTCATGCCTATTATGCGTGCGGCGAAGCGTAATGCGATATACCCGCCGCTGCTACCATGGCTTCTGGATCGACATCTCGAGGGGAACCGGTTTCCGTGACAGACAGCGTGGGTAGAGGACTCGAGAGCGGCAGCCAGGTTTGCGCGATCCTGATCTCCTATCACCCGGATGCGGAGCTGCCGCGCCGTGCAACCCGCCTCCTCGAGCAGGCGGGGAGCCTCGTAATCGTGGACAACGGCTCCGGCGAAGAAACGCAGCAGATGCTCCATGGCATCGCCGCCGATTCGCGCGTGTCGCTCGTGCTGAATTGCGCCAACTTAGGGGTTGCCGCGGCGCTCAACTCAGGCGTAGAGCACGCCCGCGCCTCAGGGTTCGCGTGGGTGCTGCTTCTCGATCAAGACAGCGATCCGCACGAGGATATGCTGAGCTCCCTCATCGAGGTACGCGCCGCATATCCGGAGCCTGCGCGTGTGGCGGTGATCGGCGCGGGATTCGGCGAGGACGCACGGCCCGCCCCCGCGGCGGCGTGGCAGGAAGTCGAATCGGTGATCACATCGGGCTCCTTGATCCCGCTCGTCCTGCACGCCGCCATAGGTCCGTTCCGCGACGAGTTCTTCATCGACTATGTCGATAGCGAGTACTGCATGCGCGCGCGCGCGCAAGGGTATCGGGTGATCAAAACGACCAAACCTCTCATGTCGCACACCATCGGCGCACCCACACGGCACGAGGTGTTCGGCCTGAGCAAATGGACCACGAATCACTCGCCCGATCGACGCTACTACATCGCGCGCAACGACACCGTGATGCTGCGCGAGTACGGCGGCTACGCGTTCGGTTCCTGGGCATTGAAGAGCCTCGCGCGGCGCCTGCGGACCGTCAAGCGGATCGTGCTCTATGAACGCTCCAAGGCCCGCAAGATCGCCGCCGTGTCGGCCGGCTGGTGGGACGGCGTGCGCGGGCGCATGGGACCGCGCTAAGCGCTCGACTGAGCGCGCCGCGGCTCGCGGGCGAAAACGCTCACGATCAGACCGAAGACGAGCATGGCAATCAGATTCTCGATCAAGCTGGGCGCATCGAAGTGCGGCCGATGGCCGACGGCCGATAGCGGCACGACGAGGTAATTCATGACCAAGAAAATCACCACCCCGAACAGCAGCCCGGTC
>Ga0302314_10009673_pt1 | contig 17003 bp, 16 predicted proteins | sample III_Palsa_N2_3_FD_200533 | JGI IMG/M metagenome (GOLD analysis project Ga0302314, IMG submission 200533) | Peat permafrost microbial communities from Stordalen Mire near Abisko, Sweden - III_Palsa_N2_3 | ecosystem: Environmental > Terrestrial > Soil > Palsa > Peat permafrost | place: Sweden...
GCGTAGACGAGCGTCGCCGCGGCGGCCTGCAGGTGGCTGACGGAGTTCTTCTGCCCGGTGATCCGCCACCCGCCGTCGACGGCAACCGCGGTGGTGCGCAGCGCGGCGGCATCCGAGCCGGCCTCCGGCTCGGTGAGGCCGAAGGCGACGAGCTCGGTGCCGTCGATCATCGCGGGCAGCCAGCGTTCCTGGACCTCCGGCGAGCCGCCCTTGGCCAGCTGCGCGCCGGTGAGGCCGACCGTGACCGGGGCCGCGGCGAGGTTCACGTCGGCGGCCCCGAGTTCCTCGCACGCGATGCCGAGCGTGACCGGGTCCTCCTCGCCCGTGCCGCCGAACTTCTCCGGCAGCCCGATGCCGAGGACGCCGAGGGCGCCCAGCTCGGCGTGCAGGCCCATGGGGTAGCTGGGCTTGCTCGCCCGGGCCAGGTAACCCGGTGCCACGCGCTCGCGGGCGAACCGGGCGATGGCCGCGCGGAACTGCTCCTGCTCGTCGGTGAAGGCGAACGACAGGCCGGCCATCACGCCCCCGTCCCCGGCTGAGACAGCCCGAGCGCCTGCCGTACCTCGGCTACCGCGTCGATTCCCGCCTCGTCGCTCGGCGCCCCGTCGCGGGCGGCGAACGGGATGAAGTTGAACGTCGTGCACCCGGCCTCGACGTAGGGGGCCACCTGGTCGGCCACGTCGGCGGGCGTGCCCGCGGGCACGTATCGCTCGAAGTTGTCGAACGGCAGCTGGTAGAACCCCTCCATGGCCGGCGCTACCTGGGCCTTCGCCCGCGCGGTGTCCGCGCCGAACGCGCACCAGAACGTCATCCCGTGCCGCCATTCGACATCCGGTCGCGCGGCGTCCTTGGCGTACCCGGCGACCGCCTCGACCGCCTCGGCGAAGCGCCGCGCCGACACCCAGATCCCGAGCCATCCGTCGCCCAGCCGCCCGGCCCGGCGCAGCGCGGCGTCCGAGCGGCCGCCGACGATCAGCGGGACGGGCGCCTCGGGGACGGGCCGCAGGGCGGCCTGCTCCAGGGCGAAGAACTCGCCGTCGAAGCTGACCTCCTGCCCGGCGAGCAGCGGCCGCAGCACCGTGAGCGCCTCGTCCATCCGCCGGCCGCGGGTACGGGGGTCGACGCCGCAGGCGGCGACCTCCCTGCGGTCGTCGCCGGCGATGCCGACGCCCAGCGACAGACGGCCGGGCGCCAGCTGCGCCAGCGTGATCAGCTGCCGGGCCACCAGCAGCGGGTGGCGCAGCACGAGCAGGTAGACGGCCAGGTAGACGGCCAGCTTCTCGTTGGCGGTCAGCGCCGACGCGGCGTCGATCATGCCGTCGTTCCCGAGGCCGCCCTGGAACATGACATGATCGCCGAGCATGACGTGATCAAAGCCTGCCTCGCTGATCCGCCCGAGCAGCCGCCGGCGGCGGGCCAGCAGCTCCCGGCCGGCGACGCCGGGCTTGCCGTCCCACAAGCTGGGCATCAGATTCACTCCGAACGACGGGGGGCCGCCCGTCATCGGACGCCGTTCCCGGCCGCGGGGGTGGTGGGGCGGTCGGCGTCGCGCCGCTGGAGGAACTCGTCCTTGCGGGTGACGATCTCCGGGTCGCCCATCGTCGAGTAGCTGTAGAGGCACTCAAGCCGCAGCTGGTCCTCCAGCGGCCTGCCCACGACCTCAAGGATGGTGTCCTTGGCCGACTCGACGGCGGCGCGCGGGTTGCGGAGGATCTTCGCCGCGATGTCCTCGGCGGTGGGCATGAGCTGGTCGCGCGGCACTACCCGGTTGACCAGGTGGATCTCCTTGGCCCGCTGCGCGGTGACCGGCTCCCCCATCAGCTCGAGCTCCATCGCGATGCCGACCCCGCACGTGTTGACCAGCCGCACGATGCCCCCGTCGCCGAAGTGCATGCCGCGGCGCATATGGAAGAAGCCGAATGACATGTCGTCCGTGGCGACCCTGATGTCGCAGGCCAGGGCGAGTTCGATGCCGCCGCCGATCACCCAGCCGTTGAGTGCGGCGATGACCGGCTTCTTGGTCCGGTGCAGGCCTCGGGTGATGCCGCCGGCGAAACCCCGGCCGAGCAGGCTCCGGCCGAGGCCAGGGCCGCCCTCGAGCCAGCCGTCGACGTGCGATGACAGGTCCGCTCCGGCACAGAAGGCCTTGTCCCCCGCGCCGGTGAGGATGGCCAGCCGCACCTCGTCGTCGTCGCGGAACCGGGTCCACGCGTCGAACAGCAGGTCGTCGGTCTCCGTGTCGATGGCGTTGCGCTTGTCCGGCCGGTTCAGCGTGATGTAGGCGATCTCGCCGCGCTTGTCGTACAGCACCTTGGGCATCGGAGCTCCCGCCTTCGGGTTATGGTCTTATCTTTTTATTGCTCGATGTTTGTGTAATGATCGACCACACACGGGTCAGAAGCAAGCGTCCGACCTCAAGGTCGAGCGAGGATGGAGCCGGCCATGTGGCGCTACGCGGACATCCGCACCGTCCCCGACATCATCAGGCACTGGTCCGCCGTAGCACCCCAGCGAGTAGCGCTGGCGGAGGGGCCACGGCAGCTGACCTACCGGGAGCTTGACGACCGGTCCAGCCAGGTCGCCCGGGCCCTGCTCGCCGCGGGGGCCGGACCCGGCTCGCACATCGGCTACCTGGGCCACAACGCGGCCTCGTTCTTCGAGGTGTGGCTGGGCGCCACCAAGGCTGGGAGCGCTATCGCCCCGTTCAACTGGCGCAGCTCCCCCGCCGAGCTCGTGGAACTCATCGACGACGCGCAGCCGCCCGTCGTCTTCGTCAGCGACGACCTCAGGGAGACGCTGACCGAGGTGAGCGGCCGGACCCGTTCCTCCTTCTTGATGGTCTCCGATCTTGACCGTTGGCTTGCGCCGCACCCGGCGGACGACCCGCGGGTGCCGCTGACCGGCGCGGAGACCGCACTGCTGACCTACACCTCGGGGACGACCGGGCGCCCGAAGGGCGTCCAGCTCTCGCACGACGCCGTCAACCACTCCTTCCTGTGCTCGGCGCTCGAGCCGAGCCTGGAGATGGGCTCCGACGACGTGCTGCTGATGGCGATGCCCAACTTCCACCTGACGGGGAGCTGGGTGTCGCTGCCCGCGCTTTACCACGGCGCCCGGATCTCCATCCTGCCCTTCTTCGAGCCGGCCAGCACGCTGCGCGCGCTCGCGGCCGAGCGCGCGACGGTCATCTGCCTGGTCCCGGCGGCGCTGCAGGCGATCATGAACCACCCGGACGCCGCCGCGGCGGACTTCTCCGCCCTGCGCCGGATTCTGTACGCAGGCTCGCCGATCAGCGCGGAGACGCTGCGGCGCGCGCTTGGTCTTTTCGGGTGCGGGTTCGTGCAGTTCTACGGCGCGACCGAGCTGTGGATCATTTCGCTGCTGCGGCCCGAGCAGCATGACCTGGCTTCCCCTGCGCACCTCAGCTCCTGCGGGACGCCGGTGCACTTCGTGGAGATGCGGGTCGTCGACACCTCGTTCAAGGACGTGCCGGACGGCGTGGTCGGCGAGTTCCTCGTACGGTCGCCCGTGATGTTCAGCGGGTACTGGAACCAGCCCGCGGCCACCGCGGCGGCCCTGCACGACGGCTGGTACCGCACGGGCGACCTGGGCCGACGGGACGCTGACGGGTACTGCTACCTCGTGGACCGCGTCAAGGACATGATCATCACCGGCGGCGAGAACGTCTACTCGGTCGAGGTCGAGCGCGCCCTGGCCGCGCAGCCGGAGGTCGCCGCGGTCGCGGTCGTCGGCGCACCCGACCCCCGGTGGGGCGAGGCGGTCACCGCCTTCGTGGTCCTCGCGCCGGGCTCCGCGCTCACCGAGGCCGACCTGAAGACCCACTGCCGGAACCTGATCGCCGGCTACAAGGTGCCCAAGCGGATCTACCTCGAGCCGAGCCTCCCGCAGACGGCCAGCGGCAAGATTCAGAAGGCCGAGCTGCGCCGCCGCCTGGCCGGGTGAGCCCGCTGACCGCGCTGATCGCGGCCCGGCAGCGGCTTGGCGCTGTTCGGCTGAGCGACGAGGTCGGACGGCCTACGCCTCGTTAACCGGCGCCTCGTTAACCGACCGGCGGCGCCGGTGCGATCAGGCCGGCGCAGATAAGGTCGACCATCTTCAGCAGGCGCGACTCCAGGTCGAACGGCATCGGTTCCTCGGCTATCCACTGGCTGAGGATCGCGAAATACCCGGTGGCCACGAGGGTGCCCGCTATCTCGGCCTCGACGTCGGCCCGCACCTCGCCGGCCGCCTGGGCCGAGGCGATGAAGCGGGCCATCTCCTGCGCCAGGTACGGGTGACCGAAAACGTTCGTGGTGTGGATGGCCGCCCCCATCAGCGCGACGGTCTCGACGCGGGTGCGGGTGCTGAGCCGGGCCAGCTCGATCATGTACCGGGCCAGGATCTCCGGGAGCGCGTGATCGCTCAGGTGCCGGCGCCGGACCGCGGCCAGCGCCTTCTGCCGGCGCAGCGCCGACCACTCGTCCAGGAACGCGGTCTTGCGCTGGAAGTAGTTGAATACCGTCGCCCGGGCCACGTCGGCCCGGTCGGCGATGTCGTCCATGGTGGTGGCGTCGAAACCGCGCTCGACGAACAGTTCCACCGCCGCGCGGTACACGCGGTCGCGGACCTCCTGACGACGCCGGGCCCGCCGGTCGGAGACCGCTACGGCCGGGCCGCCCGCCGGCGACTGGGGATCGGGTTCGGACGGGCTCATGGGATCTAACTACATCACTCTCACGCCCGGGCCTTGACACCGCATCAGCCGGGGCTTACGTTTCCGATAGGTAAATGGACTTCAGTCCACCATCATACCTGAGTCCATATACGGAGGTACTGCTGGCATGCGCCTTGTCACCTTCAACGACGGATCGGGCCGTGCGCGCTTCGGCGTCCTGCAGGGCGACGCGGTCGTAGACCCGGATCTTGTCCTGCGCGCCGACCGGGCGCTGCGGACCGGCCGGCGAGCTCACGACAACGACAACGGCGCCAGCGGTGAACCGCTCGTGGCCCGCGACATGGTCGCCTTCTTCGAGAGCGGCGCCCAGGGCCGGGCGCTGGCCGGGCAGGCCCTCGCCCTGGCCGACGACTACCGGCAGCGCGGCGACGAACTGACGGGGGCGGACGGCACCCGGGCGGTGCTGCCGGTCGCCGACGTCAGGCTGCTCGCGCCGGTGCCGCGGCCGCGGCGGATTCGCGATTACCTCACCTACACCGAGCACGCGGCCGGCTCCGGGCTTGCGGTTCCGCCCGCCTTCGCGGCCATGCCGATCTGCTACAAGTGCAATATCGAAACCGTGATCGGCCCAGACGAGCCGCTGCTGTGGCCGTCCTACACCGGCCAGCTCGACTTCGAGCTTGAGCTCGGCTTCTTCTCTTCCGGCGGCGGCCGGGACCTGACCCCGGCCGAGGCGGCCGACCGGATCGCGGGCGTGACGATCTTCAACGACGTCAGCGCCAGAGACATCCAGTTCTTCGAGATGAGCCTGACGATCGGGCCGTCCAAGGGCAAGGATTTCTGCACCGCGATGGGGCCGTGCGTGCTGACGATGGACGAGGTCGACGAGTGGGCGGTCCAGATGTCAGCCCGCGTCAACGGCGAGGTGTGGGCGGCCGGCACCACGAAGAACCGGCAGTTCTCCTTCGCCGAGGTGCTCGCCTGGGCGTCACTGGACGAGACCGTCTACCCGGGCGAGTTCTTCGCCCTCGGCACCGTCGGGGGCGGCTGCGGCCTGGAGCTAGACCGGTGGATTCAGCCCGGCGACGTCGTCGAGCTCGAAGCCTCGGGCGTGGGCGTGCTGCGTAATACGGTCGGCCGCCCGCAGGTCCGCCCGCCCGGCGCGGGCGTGGCCAGCTACCAGGGCTCCGCCCCCGTGCACATTCGCCACGACCAGTGACGACGATGACGGCCGGCCCGCCGGTGGCCGAGCATCGGCCGCCCGCTGCCCGGCGTCGAACTGCGCGTCGCCGACACCGACGGCGTCCCGGTTCCGCCCGGGGCTCCGGGCGAACTGCTGGTCGGCGGGGTGCCCGGGGTGACGCTGGCGGCGGGCTACTACCGCGACCCGCAGGCGACCGCGGCGGCCTTCCGCGACGGCTGGCTGCACACCGGCGACCTGGCCCGGCTGGACGACGACGGTTTCGCGTACTTCGTCGACCGGGCCAAGGACATGATCAAGCGCTCCGGCGAGAACGTCTCGGCCGGCGAGATCGAGCGGGTCGCCGCCGACCACCCCGCCGTGGCCGAATGCGCTGCCATCGGAGTGCCCGACCCGGTCCGGGACGAGGCGATCGTCCTGGTCGCGGTGCCGGCCGCCGGCACCGCCCCGCGCCCGGAGGAGCTGATCGCCTGGTGCGCCGGCCGGCTGGCCCCCTACAAGGTGCCCGGCTCGGTGGTCTTCACCGACGCGCTACCGCGCACCAGCGTCGGCAAGATCGCCAAGGCCCGGCTGCGCACCCAGCTACTTCCCTCCTCGCCCGAGTCTCCGCCGACCATCCCTCAGGAGGATGCATGACCGCCATCTCGTCCACGCGCCAGGAGGACGGTGGTGTCCGCTGGCTCATGCTCGGCATCATCAGCCTCGGATTCATCTCCCTGACCCTCAACTGGTTCGACGTCGCCACCGCGTTCGGGCTGATCGGGACCGAGTTCAAGGTGGGGCTGCCGTCCCTGAGCTATCTGATCTCGCTGTTCATCGTCGGGTACGGCGTCGCGCACATTCCGGGCGGCATGCTCGCCACCAAGATCGGCATGAAGCGGACGCTCGTCCTCGGCCTCGTCGTCCAGGGGCTGGCGGGCATCATGTCCGGCCTGTCCTACTCGTACCTGGAACTGGAGTGGTTCCGTGCGATCTGCGGTATCGGCGGCTCGGCCTTCATCGCGGTGGGGTTCGCCGCGGTGGTCGTCTGGTTCCGGCAGGGCGAAGTGTCGCTGGCCCTGGGCCTCAGCGGCGGGGCGGCCTTCAGCGCGGGTGCGGCGTTCGCGCTGTACATCTGGATCTACCTGCAGAATGCGACGAGCTGGCACACGTCGCTGGTGCTGGCCGGCGTCTTCGAGCTGATCGTCGCCGCCGTGACCGCGCTGTGGTTCCGCACCCCGGCGGGCGCGCCGGCCCTGGCGGGGGCCCGCTTTGACTCCCAGGCGCTGGCCGCGTCGGTGTCCAGCCGGGACCTGTGGCTGTACGGCCTGGCGCTGCTCGGCGGGTACGGGGCCTACTTCACCACCTCCCAGCTGTTCACCACGTACGCGACCGCGGACCGCCACTTCGACCCGTCAATGGCCGGCCTGCTGTCGGCCTTGATCGTGCTCGCGGGCGTCCCCGGCGGCCTGCTCGGCGGCTACTGGGCCGACCGCAGCCGGAACCTGAAGGCGTTCGTCGTCGGCGCGCTGCTGGCCTGCGCGGTTGGCCTGGTGCTGATCCCGGTCGTGCCGACCGGCGCCCTGTGGGTCGTCGGCATCGGCATCGGCTTCTTCCTGATCTTCGGCTTCGCCGCCTGGTCCTCCGTGCCGTCCCGCGTCAGCCGCATCCGGCACGAGTACGTGGGAACGGCGACCGGCCTGATGCTGACGCTGGCCGCGGTCGGCGGCTTCTTCATCCCGATCATCTTCGGGCACCTGGTCGCGCACACCAGCTTCGACACCGGCTGGGTATTCCTGGCCATCGTCACCGTCGCGTTCGCGCTGATCGGCCTGGCCGGCCGCAACGCGACCGGCGACGCACCCGAGCCGGCCCTGGTGCCGGCCAGCTACGCCGCGGGCCCGGCCGGCCCGCGTTCCGCCGAGGAGGCAATATGACCACCGCCAGCGTGCCCTACACCCGGGGCCTGCACCAACTCACCAGCACCTGCTACGCATGGCTCGTTCCGGACGGCACCTGGGGCTGGAGCAACGCCGGCCTGATCACCGGGGAGGGCGAGTCGCTGCTGGTAGACACGCTGTTCGACCTGGCCATGACGCGCGAGATGCTGGCCGGCCTCGCGCCGGTCACCGCCAGCCACCCGATCAGGACCGTGGTGAACACCCACGCGAACGGCGACCACTGGTTCGGGAACGAACTGGTCGCGGGCGCGCAGATCATCGCGTCGGCCCCGACCGCGGCCGAGATGGCGACCAACGGACCGGACCTGCTCCTCGGCCTGCTCAAGCAGGACGGCGCGGTCGGCCGGTTCGCGCGGCATATCTTCGAGCCGTTCGACTTCACCGGGATCACCCCGGCGCTGGCGACCCGCACCTTCGAGCGGGAGCTGACGGTTGACGTCGGCGGCACGCAGGTTCAGCTGCTCAACCTGGGACCGGCGCACACGGGCGGCGACTCGGTCGTGTACGTGCCGTCCGCGCGGACCCTGTACGCCGGCGACCTGCTGTTCATCGGCGGCACGCCGATCAGCTGGGCCGGGCCTATCTCCAACTGGATCCGGGCCTGCCAGGTCATGCTGGATCTCGACGCCGAGATCATCGTGCCCGGCCACGGCCCGGTGACCGACGCCGCCGGGGTCCGGGGGGTCAGGGACTACCTGGAGTTCGTCGAGCACGAGGCCGCGGAGCGGCACGGCCGCGGCATGAGCCCGGAGGAGGCGATGCGCGACATCAGCCTCGGCCGGTTCGCGGACCTGGACGAGCGCGGCCGGCTCGCGCAGAACATCCTGGCCGTCTACTACGAGCTCGACCCCAGCCTGGAACGGGTCGACACCCTGGAGGTGTTCCGCCGCATCGCGGACCTCGAGGGCTGGTCGGAATGAGCACCAGCACGCACCCGGCGGGGCAGCTCGCGCCGCCCCGCGTCGAGGAAGTCAGCGCCGGGGTCTACGCCTACATCCAGCCGGACGGAACCTGGTGGATCAACAACACCGGGTTCGTGGTCGGCGCCAGCCGCGTCGCGGCGGTGGACGCCTGCGCGACCGAGGACCGCACCCGCGGCTTCCTCGATGCCATCGCCGCGACGGCCGGCCGCCGGCCGGTGCGCACACTGGTGAACACGCACCACCACGGCGACCACACCCACGGCAACTACCTGTTCGGTGACGCGACGATCATCGCGCACGAGCGGTGCCGGGCGGAGATCCTGGCCGAGGGCCCGCCCGGCACCAGCAAACTGGTCACGAGCGGTACCTGGACGGACGTCGAGTGGGGCGAAATCCAGACGGCGCCGCCGTTCCTCACCTACACCGACCGGGTCAGCCTGTACGTCGACGAGCTGAAGTGCGAGGTCATCCACGTCGGCACCCCGGCCCACTCAACCAACGACAGCGTCGTCTGGATCCCGGAACGGCGGGTCCTGTTCGCCGGCGACCTGCTGTTCAACGGCGGCACGCCCTTCCTGCTGGCCGGATCGGTGACCGGGGCGCTGGTCGCGGTGGCGGCGCTGAAGGAGCTGGGCGCGGAAACGATCATGCCCGGGCACGGTCCGGTCTGCGGGCCGGAGGTCATCGACGACGTCCTGGGGTACCTGAACTTCGTTCTGGACCTCGCGCGAACCGCGGCGGCCGCCGGAGTCCGCCCGCTGGAGGCCGCCCGGTCGGCCGACCTCGGCGAGTTCGCCGGGCTGACCGACCCGGAACGGCTCGTCGGGAACCTGCACCGGGCCTACGCCGACCTCTCGGGTCCGGGATCAGGCGCCGGCGTAGACGTCAACGCGGCGCTCGCCGACATGGTCGCCTACAACGGCGGCCGGCCGCTGAGCTGCCGCGCCTAATGTCCTTACTCGATCAGCCGGAACCAGGACGAAGACGCTGCCCGGGCGAGGATCAGTCCGGCTGGGGGACGAGGGAGACGGACTTGATGCCGGAAACCGCGGCGAGTTCGTCGTTGTCAGACGTGTCGCCCGAGACGCCAACACAGCCGACGACCGCCCCTGTCGCGTCCTTGACGAGCACGCCGCCGGGGACGGGCACCAGCTTGCCGCCGATCGCTGCCGCCGCGGACGTGATGAAGTACGGCTGCTGTTCCGCCCGGGCCATCAGCGACCGCGATCCCATACCGAGCGCGAGCGCCCCGTACGCCTTACCGAAGGCAATGTCGAAGCGGTTGTTGGACGCGCCGTCTTCCCGCTCGACGCTGATGACGTGGCCGCCAGCGTCGAGCACGACCACGGTCAGCGGCTTCAGCCCGTGATCTGCTCCTGCCGCCCGCACGCCCGCGGTGATGGACTTGGCGGTCTCCAGACTGATGCTCACGCGTCACTCCTCTTCATTGGCGTCCGGATCACCTTAAAGGAGTCGCGTACAGCACCGACCGGGACGGCTGATGGGCCAGAGCCCGTGAGGTGTGTCTCCACCTCACGGGCTCGCCTGCTGTGCAGCGTGGGCAGTACTGGATTCGAACCAGCGACCTACCGGGTGTAAACCGGTCGCTCTACCGCTGAGCTAACCGCCCGGGGCGCCGACGGTCAGGCCGACGCACGGAATCCCTGCTAGGGTACCGGCTTCCGGCGCCTGGCGGTACGTTCGCGGGTCGCCCGCACGAGCGCGGATGCCGAGCATCTCGGCGCCAGAGCGCCGGCCCGCGACCACGCGATCATGTTCCGGCGCCGCTGGCCCCGATCGGCCGCCCGGCGAGCAGGTTGGAGGCGAACCCGTCGATGTCACGGGCGAGCCCGGCGTGGGCCTGCTGGTGGGGGGTCTCTGTGTTCGCCACGTGGAGGACTACGGCGAGTGTCTCCTCGGCCAGATCGGCTGCCGCGGCAAGCCCCCACGCGTGCCCCTCCGTGACGAGGTGGTTCATGGTGATGGCGGCGTGGCGGTACTCGCCGCCGACCGCGAGCGCGACCTCGCCGTCGCTGGGCTGATGCGCCTGCGGCACGATGTCGTAGGCGGGACTGAGCGTCATGGCCCCGTCGGGCAGGTGCAGCAGAGACAGATTCTTCGCATGCATGTCGAGGTTTCCGACGGAAACCGAGACCACCACGAGCTTGAAGAGGCGTTCCAGCGAGTCGCGGTCTCCGGTGGCGGAGAACACCCGGGCGATGCGCTCGAGGCTCACCTTGCCGCCGTACTTCTGGTTCCCGGCGGCGCCGAGAACCTGGTTGAAGTCTTCCTGGTGGATGCGCCCCTGAGGGGCATCCGGGGAACGGTCGTAGCGCTCGATGACTACGGCCGGCACGCCCGCGAATTCCTCGATCCATGTCGGGAAGGAGGTGAGCCCGGCGGCTCGGGCGAAGCGCGCCCCGAACTCCTCGTCGTAGATAGAAGTCGGGTAGTCCCGCGACTCTGGCTTGAGGATGTGGGTGGACGGCCAGCCGTCGATCACCCGGTTCCAGCCTTCCCCGGTCCGGGCGAGCACGATCTTGTCCTGGACTCCGGCGAGTGAGGTCTTGCCGCCGGCGGGCTTGTTTCCCAGCGGGTTGTCCTGGACGTGCTCCAGCATGCGGCCTACCCCCGCGCTGGAGAGCGGTTCCAGCGCGGGCTGCCTCGGCTCGCCGGGGACATCGGGATCCCAGATCTGGAGAGCTCCGGCGACATCCCGGCCGTAGACGCGCAGCAGGCCGATGGCATCCTGCTCGGCCAGACCAGCCTGCTGCGCAAGGCGGGTGAGCATCCGGCCCTCGGGAAGCAGTTCCCGGAAGAAGTTCTGCCGACGCTCCTTACGCGACCGCACTGCCACGACCGTGAGGGGGATCGCTACTGACAAGACGGGGCTGTCGATGCCGAAGCGGTTGACCGCGGCCGCATCTGGCAGGAAGTCGAAGGTCCGCCACGTGCCCCTGAGCACCCCGGCCCGTGTCCCGTACAGTTCGACGACCAGGTCAGCCATGCTCGTCTCGCGGCGTGATCGTCGCCGTCAGTTCCATGCCGGTCTCGCGCATCGCCGCGAAGAGGCGGTCCATCACGATCGACGGCTTTCCCGCCTCAAGCTCCCACACGTATTTCTGCGTGGTGCCCAGCCGCCGGGCAAGCTCACGCTGGCTCAGCCCGGACAGCAGCCGGGCCTGCTGCAGGATGCGCCCCAGCGACTCTGCGCTGGTGACCTTCCCCGTGTATGCCATCGCGGCCTCCGACTACGATATCGAAGTCAGGATAGACGACTACCTTATTGAAGTCAACTCGGATGACGTCGATATTGACGTCGCGCTAGTTCGGCAGTGGCCCCGGATCCCCGCTCAGGAGTTCGCTGAGCGGCCCGGCCAGCGCGGGGGCGGCGCAGACCACCCCGCTCCGCCCGTGCGGACCTGGCAGCGCTGACACGGTGGCGCCGGCCTCGGCGGCGAGCAGGGCGCCCGCCGCCCAGTCCCAGGCGGACAGGTCGTTCTCGTAGAAGGCGTCGATGCGGCCACTGGCCACGGCGGCGAGGTCGAGCGCGGCCGAGCCGCCGCGGCGGATGTCGGCGACCGACGGAAGCAGCCGGGACAGGACCGCCGCCTGGGCGGCCCTGGTGTCCGCGTCGTAGGAGAACCCGGTACCGATGACCGCGCGGGCCAGGGCAGTCGCGGGCCGGACCGCCAGGCGCCGGCCGTCGAGCCAGCTTCCCTGGCCGCGCACCGCCGTATACGTCCGGCCGAGCGCGGGCGCGAGGACAACGCCGGCGACCACGGCGCCGTCGGGGTCTTCGACCGCGATCGACACCGCCCACTCGTCCCGGCCGTAGAGGTAGTTGACCGTTCCGTCGAGCGGGTCGACAATCCAGCGCCAGCCTGAGTCTCCGGGGCGGTCGAGGCCCTCCTCGCCGAGGATCGCGTCGCCGGGGCGGGCCCGGGCGATCAGCTCGGCGATCACCTGCTGCGCCGCCACGTCAGCGCGGGTGACCGGGTCGGTGGCCGATGACTTGGTCGCGCTCGCGCCCTCGGCCAGGACGAACGGCCGCTCGGCGAGCAGCACGGCGGCCGCCGCGCGGGCCGCCTCCCGGGCCAGGGGAAGGAACCCGGCTGGCTGCCTGCGGGCTGACGTCACTGGGGCGCGCCCGCGTCGGGCACCTTCGCCTCGATGACCTCGGCTCCCGCCGCCGCGAGTTCGCCGACCGCCGGGCGGGCGGCCGACGCGTCGGTCACGATGGCGTCGACCGCGGACAGCGGCGCCACGGTGGCGAACGCGACCCGGCCGAGCTTCGAGCTGTCAGCCAGCACGACCGACCGCCTGGCCGCGGCGATCGCGGCCCGCTTGACCCGGGCGTCGTCCGGGTTGTACTCGGTCAGCCCGGGCGCCGCGCAGACCCCGGCCACGCCGATGAACGCCAGGTCGCAGTTGAGCGCGCCGAATGCGTCCTCGGCCATCCCGCCGGTCAGCGACAGCTCGCCGTTGCGGACCAGGCCGCCGGTGACGAGCACCCGGATATCCGGGTCGTGGCCGAGTTCAACCGCGATCGGCAGGGACGCGGTGACGACGGTGAGGCCGCGGCGGCCGTGCAGCGCCCGGGCCAGTTCCAGCGTGGTCGTGCCCACGTCGATGATGACCGTGTCCCCGTCGTTGACCAGGCCCGCCGCCGCGGCGCCGATGGCCGCCTTGGCCGCGCTCGCGGTCGTGGCCCGCACGGTCAGCGGCGGCTCGTAGGAGCGGCTGACCACGGAGATCGCGCCGCCGCGGACCCGGCGGGCGAGACCGTCGGCCTCGAGCGTCTCCAGGTCGCGCCTGATCGTCATCTCGGAGACGCCGAACTCTTCGGCGAGCTCGGTGAACCCGACCTCGCCGTGGGCGGCCAGCCGGCGGAGCACGGCCTGCCGGCGCTGTGAGGGAAGCACACCATCACTGTAACCACTTGTGATTATTTAACGCAAGCGTAACCAAGACATCCCAAAATCTGTGAGAAATGATGAGAAATATGTTTACAAATCACATCCAGCGTCGTAGTCTCACCACCCAAAGACGCAAGCAAGACGAGCCTCAGGAGTGACCAAGCGTGTCCCGCTTCCGCAGCATCTTCCGCAGCATCTTCCCTGGTGGCAAGCCGCTGATCGCGATGGCGCACGTGCCCGCCCTGCCGGGGACGCCGCTGTACGACACCGCCGCGGGGCTGCCGGGTGCGATCGCCGCCGTCCGCCGGGACGTGGACGCGCTGCTCGAGGCGGGGTTCGACGCGGTGCTCTTCTGCAACGAGAACGACCGGCCCTACCAGCTCCAGGCCGGCCTTGAGTCCGCCGCCGCGATGACCCGCGTCGTCACCGAGTGCAAGCCGGACGGCGTGCCGTTCGGCGTCGACTTCCTGTGGGACGCGCGCTGCGCCCTCGCGGTCGGGGCCGCCACCGGTGCGTCCTTCATCCGGGAGGTCGCCACCGGCGCGTGGGAGTCCGACATGGGCTTGTGGTCCCCGGACGCCGCCCAGCTGCTGCGCGAGCGGCGCCGCCTGGACGTGACCGACCTGGCGGTGTTCATGAACATCACCCCGGAGTTCGCGTCGAGCGTGGGCAGCCGCACCCCCGCCGCGATCGCGAAGTCCACCGTGGTCTCCTCCCTGGCCGACGTGATCCTGGTGTCCGGTGCGATGGCGGGGGCCGAGCCGGACCTGTCGGTCATCGCGTCGGTCAGGGAGGCCGTGGACCCGGCCGTGCCCGTGCTGCTCAATACGGGGGCCCGGGCCGAGACCATCGACCGGTACTTCAAGTACGCCGACGGCTGCATCGTGGGCAGCTCGCTCAAGGTCGACGGCTACACGTGGAATCCGGTGGACCCGGAACGGGCGAAGCGGTTCGTGGACGCGGCCCGCTCGGCGTCGGCGTGACGAGACTGTGCCCCCGACCAAGTAACGGGAATAGAACCTGATAACTATGGCAACTCTCGTACTCGGCATCGACGTCGGCACCACCTCCACCAAGGTGGTCCTCGCCGACCCCGCCGCCGGCGTCGTAGCGCAGGCCAGCGAGCCGGTGGCGCTCTCCTCGCCGCACCCGGGCTGGGCCGAAGCGGACCCGGCGCAGTGGTGGGCGAACCTCTCCTTGCTCGTGCCCGCCGTGCTCGCCGCGGCCTCCGCCGCCACGGGAAAACCCGTCACCGCGGCCGACATCGCCGCCGTCGCGACCACCGGCATGGTCCCCGCGGTCATCCCGGTCGATGACGCCGGCCGCCCGCTGCGCCACGCCATCCTGCAGAACGATGCCCGCGCCAGCGCCGAGATCCGCGAACTGGGCGCCGCGCTGCCTGACCTGGATTTCGTCGCGCGCACCGGCTCGGCCCTCACCCAGCAGTCGGTCGGCCCGACGCTGCTGTGGCTCGCCCGGCGCGAGCCCGACGCCTGGGCCGCCGCCGCCACGGTGCAAGGCTCCTACGACTGGGTCGCCAGCAGGCTCGGCGCGGCGCCGCGGGTGGAGCGGAACTGGGCCCTGGAGAGCGGCCTGTTCGAGCTCGAACGCGGCGGCGCGCTGACGCCCCTGCATCCCGTGCGCGACGCGCTGGCGAACCTGGCCGGGATCAAGCCGGCCGTCATCCCCCCGGTCGCCGACCCGGGCACGGTCATCGGCGAGGTCTCGCGCCGCGCGGCCGCCGAGACCGGCCTGCGGCCGGGCACCCCGATCGTCGCGGGCGGCGCGGACCACGTGCTGTCCGCCTACGCCGCCGGGCTGGCCAGCCCGGGCGACTGGCTGGTCAAACTCGGCGGCGCGGGCGACATCCTCGTCGTCAGCGGCCACCCGCTCGTCGACGAGCGGCTCTACCTCGACGCCCACCCGGTGACCGGGCTCTGGCTGCCGAACGGCTGCATGGCCACGTCAGGCTCGCTGATCCGCTGGTTCCAGTCCGTCAGCGGCTCCGCTCCGGTCGCCGAACTCGAGGCGGAGGCGGTCGCGGCCAGTCCGGCCGAGCTGATCTGCCTGCCCTACTTCCTGGGCGAGAAGTCGCCGCTGCACGACCCCGACCTGCGCGGCGCCTTCCTCGGCCTGCACCTCGGGCACACCCGCGGCGACCTGTACCGGGCGATCCTCGAGGGCATCGCCTACGGCTTCCGGCAGCACGCCGAAATTTTCACCGAACGGGATGTTGCGCTGCGTCCCACCGCCCGAGTCTCCAACGGCGGGTCGAAGTCCCTGGTGTGGAAACAGATCCTGGCCGACGCGCTCGGGGTCGCACTCGAACCGGTCCTCGACCATCCGGGCGCCGCCCTCGGCGCGGCACTCGCTGCCGCCGTCGGCACCGGCGCGGTCGGCCCGGGCAGCGGCGGGCCGGCCGCCTCCGCTGCGCAGGCGTGGGTAGCCGCCGCCAGCGTGCCCGGCATGGTGACGATCGGCGCGCCGATCGAGCCGGACCCGGCCCATGCCGCCCGGTACGCCGAGGCCTACCAGATCTACCGCGACGCGGGCGTCGCGCTCACCCCGATCTCCCACCGGCTAGCCACTAGGAGCGTGTCATGACCAAGAAGATCGCCGTCGTCACCGGTGCCGGATCGGGCATCGGCCGCGCCATCGCCGCCGAGCTCGCGGCCCGGGACCACACCGTCGTCGTGACGGATCTCGACCTCGCCGCGGCCGAGGCCACCGCCAAGGAACTCGCCCGTGTTGGCCACCCAGACGCCACCGCACTGGCCCTCGACGTGACCGATGCCGCCCAGGCGAAATCCGTCGCCGCGAGCGTGGCCCGGCGGCACGGCGCGATCGACGTCTGGGTCTCCAATGCGGGCATCTCCAAGATGCAGCGCTTCCTCGACGTCACGCCGGCCGACCTGCGCCGCTCCCTGGCCGTCAACCTGGAGGGGACCTTCCTGTGCGGCCAGGCCGCCGCGGCGGTGATGATCGCCAGTGCTAACCAGGGAGCACCTGCGGGCGGCGTGATCGTCAACGTCGCCTCGATGGCCGGCAAACAGGGCCGCGTCCCCTACCTGGCCGACTACGTGGCCTCCAAGTTCGGCGTCGTGGGCCTCACCCAGGCGATGGCCTTCGAACTCGCGCCGCACGGCATCACCGTCAACTCCGTCTGTCCCGGCTACGTCGCCACCCCGATGCAGGACAGGGAGCTTGGCTGGGAGGCTGCCCTCCGCGGCACGACGGAAGACAAGGTCCGGCAGCTGTACATCGACGACACTCCGCTCGGCCGCCTGGAGACCCCGCAGGATGTCGCGCGCGCCGTCGCCTTCCTGGCCGGCCCCGACGCCCGTT
>Ga0302314_10009674_pt1 | contig 17002 bp, 18 predicted proteins | sample III_Palsa_N2_3_FD_200533 | JGI IMG/M metagenome (GOLD analysis project Ga0302314, IMG submission 200533) | Peat permafrost microbial communities from Stordalen Mire near Abisko, Sweden - III_Palsa_N2_3 | ecosystem: Environmental > Terrestrial > Soil > Palsa > Peat permafrost | place: Sweden...
TGGCAACGCGCTAGCCGTTGTCACAGGCCGTCCCATCGCGCAGGTGGACACGCTTCTTGGTGACGCGCCCTACGCCGTTGCCGGGGAGCACGGGGCCGCCGTTCGTCACGCGCCCGGCACGCCAATCAGCATGCTGCCATTGCCGGTCGTTCCTGCCGAATGGATCAGAGCGGCACATGCGCTGGTTGCACCCCATGCCGGCGCGGTATTCGAGCCCAAGGCACATGGCTTTGTGTTGCATTACCGCGGCGCCCCGAGTTGTGCTGCGGCCTTTCATGATGCCCTGGCGGCATTACTCGCCAAGTCAGACGCGGGTGCTAATTTCGTGGTGCTCGCCGCCAAGATGGCCTGGGAAATCCGTCCGCTCGGGGTCGACAAGGGATCGGCCGTCCGCGCCCTGATGGCGCAACGGCCTTTCGCGGGCCGGGTCCCCATATTCGTCGGCGACGATGTCACGGACGAGGATGGGATAACCGCCGCTGAAGCGCTCGGCGGTGTGGGCCTACGCGTCGGCACCGATTTCGCCGATGCGGCCGCGGTGCGCACCTGGCTGGCCGGACTTGCCGGTGGTGGCTTCACAGGCGTGCCCTAAATCCCAATCTATGGCTGGCTGGGCCAGTCGTTTGAATCAGGAGTGCCGTTTTGCCGAAGGTCGAGATCTACACCCAGCCATGGTGCCCGTACTGCGCCCGGGCCATTAACCTGCTGAGCGAAAAGGGTGCTACCTACGACGAAATCGAGGCGCCCACTGGGAGTGCAGCCCGCGCTGAAGCGCGGACCCGGAGCGGTGGCCGCACATCCGTGCCGCAGATCTTTATCGACGGCGCCCATATAGGCGGCAGCGACGATCTGGCCGCACTCAACCGCGCCGGCAAGCTGGATTCGCTACTATCCCCATCGGCATAGCGCAGCGCCAAAGTTGCGCGGCGCGCCAGCGCGGCCCTATGACAGGTAGGGGGCATTGGGCCAAGTATGATCCACTACGCGTTACGCTGCGGCGGCGGCCATGAGTTTGATGGCTGGTTCAAGGACAGTGCCAGCTTCGACGCACAGTCGCAGCGCGGCTTGCTGGACTGCCCCGTGTGCGCCGATAACCGCGTAGAGCGCGCCCTGATGACGCCCAGCGTGCGCACGCGCGTCGCACGGCCTCCGATCCTTGATGTGGCAGCGCCGTCCAACCAATCAGCTCCGCCTGCCGACTCGGCGTCTGGAACTGCCGTGGTGCCCCGTACCCCGCCGGTTGCCGAGGTAGCCCCGCCGTCAGGTGCACAGTTGGGGGCCCATTTGCCGCCGATGCCGGATCAACTGCGTGCCGTGCTACAACGCATGCGGGCTGCGGTAGAAAAAAACTGTGACTACGTCGGCCGCGATTTCGCCCATGCTGCGCGCCAAATCGCCAGCGGCGAAGAGGCCCCGCGCCCGATCTATGGCGAGGCGACGCCAGAGCAGGAGGCCGCGATGGAGGATGACGGCATCGAATTCGCCCGCATTCCCTGGGTACCACGTGCCAATGGCTAGCAGGCGCGCGCCCGCCCTGTTGGTTATGTTCGCAGCGCTGGCGGTGCCGCATGCCGGCATTGCGGACCCATCCCCGCCGGTGCCGCCGGTTATTTCGCAAACTCAAGGTGACTGGCTCACCGAGGACCACCGTGGCGTGGTGCATATCGGCCCCTGCGGTAACGTCATTTGCGGAACAATCATCGCGCAATCGGATTTTCGGCCCGATGGCAGCTCCATGCTGGACCCAAGCGGCCACCCGCAATGCCACCTTGCCATCATCCGCAGCATGATCCCCGGCGACGATGGCAGGCTCCATGGCACAGTAACTGATCCGCGCGACGGCAGTACGTATAACGCGCAACTATGGTTGGGCGATGACGGTGCTCTGCGCTTGCGCGGCTACGTTGCCGTGCCGTTGCTGGGGAGCACGCAGCGCTGGGAGCACTACGCGGGCACGGTTACGCCAGATTGTCATTTTCCGAAGAAATGATGGTGGTAACCGCGGCTCTTGCTGGAATCTCCGGAGCAACGGTCTGCTTATTTTGAATGCCCTCGCCGCCGCCTTCACCGCGCAATTGAGTGATCCTCTGCAGTGTATCGAACCAGAAGGGGGCACCGAATAGCGAGGCGCCAGCTACGATGAGCCAGCCTAGTATCATGCCAAGAAAGCCGGCGATATTGCCCCCCGGTGCGCGCGGGTCGCGATCACTACCGCCAAACCCTTGCCAGCCGATCAGCGTGCTTTGTTCCAGCCGAAGCAAATAGTCGGTGGCAGGGGCTGCAACTTCTGTTCCGGCCGGTAACCCCTGTGCCAATACCGGTCGTTGCCAGAGCACCGTGGTAATATGCAAACCATCGATGTTGAGCACCATCGCAACGAGCAAAGCGATGCAGACCGTGCTTAGCTGAGCATTGCGCTTATAGGCGCCGCTTACCCTTTCCATGCCGGAATCGAACCATCTCCCCACGGCAAGCTGGAATGCCACCTCTTCGCCGCCAGCACTGGTCAGTAAGGCCCGCAAGGTTTGCCGAATTTGCAAATCCTCGATCTCGTTGACAGCTTCGTTCAGCGTTTTTTCTGGTTTTGGCGGTGCCACCGGGGCAAACATTGGCGCCATCGCAGCGTCCTGCGACGGATCGAAGAGCATGCTTGGGGATGATTTGATAATATCCACCAGCGCAGCCGCAAAATCGCTTGAACGGATATAAGCCGGCTTGGCGGTAAGATGTGCCACGTCGCGGGCGGTACCGTCAGACAATGGATTGACCAGGGCATGATTGAACAGGTCTCGTGCGAGCCCGCAAAACGCCGGGTCGTTCAACAGAGCCTGAACACCCTTAATAAGCGTTGCTTGGCGTGTCTGCCGCCAGGAGTTCAAAGCCTCGGTCAGCGCGCTCGCCGCCAAGCTGACGCCGAGAAAGGCCAGCATCACACCGACGCCCACGTCTAGTATGACACTGCCAAACATGCGCGTCCCCAACGTTACGATAAATTTCCAAGAGCGCCACGGAACAATTTTTCCGTTCCGTGTTCAACCAGCGCTTTTTACTCAGCCTCCAGTTTCACCCGAGCCGCCTGCAACCGCGCGTATTCGTCCGGGGGTATCGAAGGCAGCTTTAGGTTCAAATGTTCCAGGGCATCGACCATGGCTTCCACCACGATCAGATGCGTAAACCATTTATGGTCCGCGGGCACAACGTACCAAGGCGCGTGCGGCGCCGCCGTAGCCGCGATCGCTGCTTCGTAGGCGTTCTGATACTGCTCCCAATACTCCCGCTCCGCGAGATCTGCACTGGAGAACTTCCAATTTTTTTCGGGCGCATCGATACGTGTCAAAAAGCGCCGCTTCTGCTCGTCCTTGGACAAATTCAGAAAAAATTTAGTTTGGACCAACCCTTGCCGGCCGAGATAGGCTTCGAATGCGGCGATATCACGCAACCGGTTCTTCCAGAATTTTCCGTCCCGCACGGCGTCGGGCAAATGTTGCCGATCCAGCAATTCCGGGTGCACGCGGCACACCAGCACTTCTTCATAGTGACTACGGTTATGGATGCCGATGCGCCCCCGGGCGGGGATCCTGCGATGGGTCCGCCACAGGAAATCATGCCCGAGCTCTTCCGGTCCAGGCTGCTTGAAACTGGTCACCTCCACGCCCTGCGGGTTGACCCCCGTCATCACATGACTGATCGTGCCATCCTTGCCAGCAGCGTCCATTGCTTGAAAGATCGCCAGCATTCCCCAGCGATCCTGCGCATAGAGCCGTGCCTGCAACGCGGCCAGCCGCGACACGCCGTCGGCCAGTAGAGAGGCGGCCTCCTCCTTAGAAACCGAAGTGCCGCCGCCGTCCTGGGGATCGAAATGTTTCAACTTGAAATCGTCGCCGCTGGTCACCCGGTAGCGCGCCAACAGGCGTTTGATATCTTTCGGTTTCATGCGGCGCCCCGCTTTACCGCCAGCGGTCCACTCGCCTGGCATGTTGGCATCATTTCCATGCGGTTGATATTCACATGGGCCGGCAGATGCAGCACCCACGCTACCGCCTCGGCGATATCGGCGGCCGTCAGGGGCGTTGTGCCGGCATACATGGCGGCCGCCTTTGCCGCGTCGCCGCCAAACCGCACCTCGGAAAATTCCGTCCCGCCGCACAGGCCCGGCTCTATATCGGTCACCCGCACATTGGTGCCGACAAGGTCAGCCCGCAAATTGAGTGCAAACTGCTTCACGAACGCCTTCGTGGCGCCGTACACATGTCCGCCGGGGTAAGGATAGCTGGCAGCCGTGCTTCCCAGCATCACCACATGCCCACGATTGCGCTCCACCATGCCCGGCAGCAGCGCCCGCGTCATATGCATCAGCCCGGTGACGTTGGTGGCCACCATCCGGTCCCAATCCGTCACAGCGGCCTCGGCCGCGGGGCCCAGACCCAGCGCCAATCCGGCATTGTTCACCAGCGCGTCGATATTGCGCCACGCTTCCGGTAGGGCGGCGGGCAGCGCATCCACGCCCGGCAAGTCGGTCATATCCAACCGCCAAGGCAGCACGGCATCGCCCAACTCAGCGGTTAATGCATCGAGCCGGTCCTGCCGGCGGCCGGTGGCCACCACGCGCCACCCATCACGCACCAAACGGTGCGTGATGGTGGCACCGAAGCCGGCGGTAGCGCCGGTAACGAGTGCCGTGCGGCTCACAGCAATACCAGTTCCACCGGAATGTTGCCCCGCGTGGCTTTGGAATACGGGCATACTTGGTGCGCCGTATGCAGCAGCTTCTCGGCCTCGTCGCGGCTCACGCCATCGATCTTGGCCTTCAGTTTCACGGCGATGCTGTAATCATGCCCTTCAATCACCAGCGTCACCTCGGCGGTCACCTGCACGCCCTCTGGCTTCAGCTTGCCGGCGCCGGCCACGGCCAGGATGGCGCTCCCAAAACAAGCGGAGTATCCGGCCGCGAAAAGTTGCTCGGGATTGGTCGCATTGGCCTTGCCCGACCCGGGCATACCGAGATCGAGATGCAGTACGCCGTCGCTGCTATCAACATGCCCGTTACGGCCGGCGGTGGTGGTGGCGATTGCAGTGTAGGCCAATTTTGGTCTCCCAGTTTTTCGTAAAGGGTCAGGGGTCGCGCCCTGGCCTTGCCCTCATATGTAACGCAAGGCGGCGGGAACAACTTACTCGATAGGTCGCATTCACCGAATCGGGCTGCAACGCGGCGCTGGCCGTCCCTATCTCCTGCGCGCACGCTTTCTCATAAGGACACCATAATGGTTCGTATCGCCTTCGCCGCTGCCTTGCTTGCAACCGGGTTCAGCCTGCCGGCCGTGGCCCAGCAGGCCGCCAACCCCAACCCGGCCGCCGCCCGTGCAGGCACCTACAGCGTGGAGCCGGCACATACCCGCGTGCTGTTCAGCCTCAACCACATGGGCTTCACCACCTACTACGGTGACTTCACCGGCGTCTCCGGCAGCCTGACGCTCGACCCCAAGAAGCCCGCGGAAAGCACCGTCGCGGTCTCTATCCCAGTCGCCAGCATTTCCACCACCAACGCGAAGCTCGATAGCGAATTGGTAACCTCAGACTGGTTCGATGCGGCCAAATTCCCGGTCATCACCTTCAAATCCACGACGGTAACACCAACCGGCCACGGTACCGCCACCATCGCCGGCGACCTCACCATCCATGGCGTCACCAGGCCCGTCGTGCTGCAGGCGAAGTTCAACGCGGGAGGCACCAATCCGCTGGATCACGCCTACACCGTGGGTTTCGATGCGACGACCGTCGTCAAGCGCGCTGACTTTGGCGTGGCCAAGTATGTGCCGCTGGTGGGCAATCAGGTCGCCATCACGATCAGCGCGGCATTTGAGCAGAAATAGTAACAACCCGCGAGATAGGGGCGCCAAAAGAGGCTCCGCCGGCTGGGGCCTGAGGCCCCAGACCCCCAATTTTTGTAATTCATATATTTCAATTGGTTGGTCTGTGTTTCTATGACCTGCCGCGCCACCCAATTGCGGGGTCGGCGTCATTTGAATGCATCAATTCTAAAAATTGGGGGTCTGGGGCCCCAGGCCCCAGCCGGCGGAGCCCCTTGCCTTTGTCACCATTTTTCGGCCCGGTTGGCGCATCGGTGGCACATGGCTATGGATGCGCGTTCCATGCCCTAGGATTGCCGGCATTCCTGTTGATGAGTCCGTTTTCGCCGCCGCCCTGCCGGTAGGCGAAATTCTGCCGGCCTTGCTCGCCTCATTGGCCGAGCGGCCTAACGCCATCCTCGTCGCCCCGCCCGGCGCCGGCAAAACCACCACCGTACCGCTGGCGCTTCTCGCGGCACCTTGGCGCGGCGATGGCCGCATCGTCATGCTCGAGCCCCGCCGCTTGGCTGCCCGTGCCGCCTGCCACCGCATGGCGAGCCTGATCGGCGAGGCGCCCGGCCAAACCGTGGGCTTTCGCACCCGCCTCGACAGCGCGGTTTCACCCGCCACCCGTATCGAGGTGATCACCGAGGGCCTGCTCGTCCGCCGCCTGCAATCCGATCCCGGCCTGCATGATGTGGCCTGCGTCATCTTCGACGAAATCCACGAACGCAGCCTGGATGCCGATCTGGCCCTGGCCTTCTGCCTGGATCTACAACGTGGCCTGCGCCCGGAATTACGCCTGCTGGCCATGTCCGCCACCGCGGACGCGGCCCGCCTGGCCACGCTGATGGATGCGCCCGTCATCGAAAGCGCTGGCCGCATGCATCCGGTCGAAACCCGCCACGCCTTGCGTGACATTGGGGGGCCGCGCGACCTGCCTGAAGCCATGGCCCGCGCGATTCGCGGCGCACTCGCCGAACACCGGGGCGATATCCTGGCCTTCCTACCCGGCATGGGCGAAATCGCCCGCACCGAAGCGGCCCTATCCGGCGCCCCGGCTCTCATCCTGCGCCTGCACGGTGACCTGCCCCTGGCCGAGCAGGACCGCGCGCTACGTCCCGCCGAGGGCCAGCGCCGTGTCGTGCTGTCCAGCTCCATCGCCGAAACCAGCCTGACCGTGCCCGGCGTGCGCATCGTGGTGGATGGCGGCTGGCGCCGCGCGCCCGTGCTGGATCCCGGCACCGGCCTCACGCGCTTGCAAACTCTGCGCATAAGCCGGGCCGCAGCCACGCAACGGGCGGGCAGGGCGGGGCGCGAAGCGCCTGGTGTGGCCATCCGCCTTTGGACCGAAGCCCAGCACCGCGGCCTCGCCGCTTTCGACAAACCCGAAATCCTGGATGCCGAGCTTTCCGGCCTGGCGCTGGATTGCGCCGCCTGGGGTGAGGACCCCGCCGATCTGCCATTCCCGTCCGCCCCGCCAGCTGGCGCGCTCGCCGCCGGCCGCCAGTTGCTCATCGACCTCGGCGCACTGACCCTGGAGGGCCGCATTTCTGAAACCGGCCGCCGCATGGTGCGCCTCGGCACCCATCCGCGCCTCGCCGCCATGATGCTGGCCGCCACCACGCCCGCTGAACAATCGCTCGCCGCCGACCTCGCCGCCTTGCTCGAAGAGCGAGATCCGCTCCGCAACGGCGGTGCCGACATTAACCTCCGCCTCGCTGCCCTGCGCGGCGAGCCCGGCCTGGCGGACCGCGGTATTGTGTCGCGTGTGCGCCAGGGCGCCCAACAATTTCGCACGCGCCTCGGCACCCGCGTCCCTGCATCCGGCGACCCGGGACCGCTACTCGCCGCAGCCTTCCCCGATCGCATCGGCCTGTCCCGCGGCGATGGTGCCTTCCGCCTCTCCGGCGGCGGCGGCGCACGCTTGGCCGCCGAGGATCCGCTCTCCAAGCAACGGCTCCTTGTTGCCGCGGGGCTCGAAATGAAAGCCTCCGCCCGCATCACCCTCGCAGCGCCGTTGAACCTCGAGGCGCTCCCCGCCAGCATCGCCGAACGCTGCACCGAGCAGACCGAAAGCGGTTACGACCCCGCCAGTGGTTCAGTCTTCAGCCGCCGCCGCCGCCGTTACGGCGCGCTGGTGCTGGAGGACCGCGTGATCCCGGCCGATCCGGCCGAAACCGCCGCCACCCTGGCCCGCGTGCTCACCGAAAAGCCCGACCAGCTGCCCTGGACGGAGGCCGCCCGCCAGCTTCAAGCGCGCGCGGCGCTCCTACGCGGCGTCACGCAGGATTTCCCGGATCTCTCCGATGTGGCCCTCGCGGCCGGCCAAGGCGCCTGGCTGGCCCCCTATCTGCAAGGCATCACCCGCCTGGCCGACGCCCGTCGCGTCGATCTGCTCGCTGCCCTGCGTGCCCGCCTCAGCTGGAACCAGGCCAGCCAGTTGGACCGCGACCTGCCCACCCATATCGACCTGCCGCGCGGCCGCGCGGTTATCGACTACAGCGGCCCGGTGCCGGTGGCCGCGGCCCGAGCCCAGGCCTTCTACGGGCTGCAAACAACGCCCAAACTCGCCGGTGGCAAGATTCCATTACAGGTGGCGCTTCTTTCACCCGCCGGACGCCCCGCCGCCATAACCGCTGATCTAGAAGGATTCTGGCGCGGCGCCTGGGCCGACATGCGACGGGACATGCGTGGCCGATATCCAAGACATGCCTGGCCGGAAAACCCAGCACTTCCCGAGTGAAGACGCGCGCCCGCTCAGCAATGGAATTCTAATAATCAAAAGTTTTTGCTTCTTTTTTCAAAAAGAAGCGCTTTCTTTTTTGGAAAAAAGAAACAAAAAACTTTTGCCTATTTATCGCCGCCTTGTTGAGGGGCAGGGCGTATGCGATTGTTTTGACATGATGATTCGTTCGGCACTGCTGCTTTGCGCCATGCTGGGTGCCACCGCTGCCACCGCACAACCGCTGGTGCAGACCGGGCCGCTGACCTTTGCCCCGTTGGTCAAGCGCGTGGTGCCCGCCGTGGTGAATATCGCCGTCCGCATGGATGTTGCCGGGCCCGACACGCCAGCCCGCGTGCCGCCCGACATCAAGGGCACCCCGTTCGAGAAATCCTTCCGCGACCGCCAGCACGCAAGGCGCGAGCAGATCGTCGGCGCGGGTTCCGGCTTTATCGTCGATCCCAGCGGCATCATCGTCACCAACAACCACGTGGTCGGCCGGGCGGACCGCATCGTGGTGTCCCTCGTGGACGGCACTGAGCTGCCCGCCCGGTTGATCGGTGCGGACGAGCTGACCGATATCGCCGTGATCAAGGTAGATGCCGGCCGCAAACTGCCATCCGTCGTATGGGGAGATAGCCGGCAGGTGCAGGTGGGCGACTGGATCCTGGCCGCGGGTAACCCGTTCGGCCTCGGCGGCTCCGTCACCGCCGGTATCGTCTCTGCCCGTGGCCGCGAAATCGGCGCCGGCCCGTTCGATGATTTCTTTCAGCTCGATGCGCCTATAAACCCGGGCAATTCCGGTGGCCCCACCTTCAACATGGCGGGCGAAGTGGTGGCCCTGAATACCGCGCTGGTTTCCCCCACCGGCGCCTCCGTCGGCATCGGCTTCGCCATCCCCTCGGAAATCGTGACGCAAATCGTCAATGAGTTGCTCGCCCACGGCCGGGTAGATCGCGGCTGGCTGGGTGTTGAGGTAGACACATCGGGTAAACACCACGCCGGGGCCCTGATCGCCGCGGTGGATAAAGGCGGCCCCGCCGCCCATAGCGGGCTGCACGTCGGCGACCTGGTGACGGCCTTCAACGGCGAGCATGTCGGCAGCTCGAAGGAACTGATTCGTGACGTCTCCGGCATCAATCCGGGTGGGGTGGCGCATCTGCGCGTGAAACGGCAAAATCAAACTTTGGACATGGGTGTCACGGTCGGCCGCCGGCCCCCCGAGCCCGCCACGGACGAAACAGACGCGCCGCAATAATAAGGGATGAAGGCCAGGGGTTTTACCCTTGGTGCCGCGGGCCGAAGCCTGAGGTCCCAGACACAAATCTAGAAGAGGTTTAGCAATGCGTATCCTCCTGGTTGAAGACGACCCTACCGTCGCCGGCTTCGTGGCCAAGGGGCTTCGTGAGGCTGGCCACGTTGTGGAACACGCGGATAACGGCCGTGACGGCCTGTTCCTCGCCGCCAGCGAAACCTTCGATACGATCATCCTGGACCGCATGCTGCCCGGCGGTATCGACGGCATCCGGCTGCTCGAAACCCTGCGATCCCAGAACAACACCACGCCGGTGCTGGTGCTCTCAGCCCTCAGCCAGGTGGATGATCGCGTGGCCGGCCTGAAGGCGGGTGGTGACGATTACCTCACCAAGCCCTTCGCCTTCTCCGAACTGCTGGCCCGCGTTGAAGCGTTGACCCGCCGCGGCAAAACCGACGGTCCCCAGACCAAGCTGCTGGTGGGTGATCTGGAAATGGATCTGCTGTCCCGCATGGTGCGCCGCGCCGGTCAGAAGATCGACCTGCAGCCGCGCGAATTCCGCCTACTCGAATATCTAATGCGCCATGCTGGCCAGGTGGTGACCCGCACGATGCTGCTGGAGGGCGTGTGGGATTATCATTTCGACCCACAGACCAACGTTATCGACGTGCATGTCAGCCGCCTGCGCCAGAAGATCGACAAGCCGTACCCGTCCGCGCTGATCCACACGATCCGCAACGCGGGCTACATGCTGCGCCCCGAATCCCCCTGAGCGGTTCGGTTTGATGCGGAGTTGGTCTAATGTATGGGGGTCTGGGGCCTCAGGCCCCAGCGGGGTCCAGGGGCAGAGCCCCTGGCCTTCTCCGTGATCCGGTCCGCGTCGCTCAAACTAGCGGCCATCTACGGCATCCTCTTCGCCGTCTCCGCCTTCGCCTTGGTTCTCTTTCTCTGGTGGACCACGACCGGTCTACTGGACCAACAGGTGGAAGCCGCCATTCACGCCGACGCCCAGGGCCTCTCCGAACGCTGGGAGGAGGGTGGCGTGCCCGCCCTGGTGCTCACCATTCAGGAGCGATTGGCCGAAAACGTCGATGACGATGCCATCTATCTCCTCGCGGACGCCCTGCATCACCGCATTGCCGGCAATCTGGAACGCTGGCCCGCCAATGTGGTGACCCCGTCCACATTCTATGAACTGGACGTGGCGCGCGCGGGCATGCGCAGCACCGCCGAGGTCTATCGCTACGATCTGCCCGGCGGCTTCCGCCTGCTGGTCGGCCGGGATGTCAAAGGCCGCACCCAGATAAAGCGCCTGCTGCGCGGCACGCTGCTCTATTCGGGCATTCTGGTCGCCGTGCTGGCATTGGTCGGCGGCCTGGTGATGCGCAACTTGTTCCGTCGCATGGTGGCCGACGTTTCCAGCACGGCCGCGGCGATCGCCCGCGGCGAGCTACAACGCCGCGTGCGCCGCAGCGGCCGCGGTGACGAATTCGACGCCATGGCCGAAGCCATCAACACGATGCTGGATCGTATCGCCAAGCTGATGGATGGCGTGCGTCAGGTCAGCAATTCCATCGCCCACGACCTGCGCACCCCTATCGCCCGGGCCCGCGCGCGGCTGGAGGACGCGGCCCGCAACAGTGCCACCGAAGCCGAGTTGCGCGCCGCCATCGATCGCGCCATGGCCGACCTGGACGCGGTAACGGCGGTGTTCCAGGCGCTGATGCGCATTGCCGAAATTGAGGCCGGTTCCCGCCGCTCCGCGTTCGCGGACGTCGATCTCGGCCCGTTGCTGGCGGATCTCGCCGAGCTCTACAGCGCGCTTGCCGAGGACGCCGGCCTCAGCCTGGACCTGCACGTGCCAGATACGCTGCCGGTGTGGGCCGACCGTGACCTGATCCAGCAGGCGGTCGCCAATTTGCTGGACAACGCCATCAAATTCTCTCCGCCCGGCGGCACCGTCACCCTCAGCGCCGAAACCGCCGAGCGCGGCGTGCGCATTGGCGTGGCCGACCAAGGCCCCGGCATCCCCGAGGCCGACCGCGCGCGCGCCACCGAACGCTTCTTCCGCGGCGAGCAGGCACGCAGCACCCCTGGCTCCGGCCTGGGCCTGGCCCTGGTGCAAGCCGTCGCCACGCTGCATGACGGCGCGCTGGTGCTGGAAGACGCGCATCCCGGCCTGTGCGTGGTTCTCAGCCTGCATACAGCGGACATGAAGCCAGCTTCATCCGTGCCCCATGAGCCTGACATTGCGCTAGTGGCACAGGATCATGGCACATGAATACTGGCCTTAAAGCCGCACTGCGTATGTTCTGCGCGATCTGCCTGGTGGTCCCGGCTTTTCCGGCGGCGACCGCGCGCGGCGAGGAATACCCGCCGGCCGTTATCCTGACCGACACCGTGGAATACTGTGACCACCTGCAACATTTAATCGGCGACCGTGCCGCCCGCACCGCCGAAGCGCATCGCCTGTTCAACGAGGGCCGCCGCATGTGCGACCACGGCGAAATCCGCGCCGGCATCGCCCGGCTGCGGCAGGCCTTGATCATGGTGCGTGCTCGCCCGGCGCAGGCCCCACGACCGTAAAGGCCCGGGGGCGTCATGAGCGTAAGCCGAAGGCAAGCAGTTCTGTTTTGAAAAAAGAACCAAAAACTTTTTCCAGTTATGGCGCGCCGTGGAGCCAACGCGCGCTCCAATGCGCAAAAGTTTTTGCTTCTTTTTTCAAAAAGAAGCGCTTTCTTACTTCCTACGAGTCAGCCCCCTCAGCTTCCATTTTTTGGCTTGCGATCCTGAGCCGGATAACGCCGCGCACTTCGTCCAGGTTACCGACAGGCTTGCCTTTCCGGAGCACCTCGATCCGGCCCGCCTTAGCCAGGCGCACGGCCGCTTGGCGCACCGGGGTCAAATGACGCTGCCAGGGATCACCCATTTCGTGGGCGACGTCCGATGGGCAGATTGATTTGTCCGCACCTCGCGCTTCGGTCAGCCGCAAGATCAGCGCCTCGATGGTTTCCACTTTGTCCTCGTACATTCGGCTAGGCCCATGCTGGCCAGATGAGCCGCTTTGTGTAGTGCAAATCACCGTTGTCCATACGTTCCACCAGCGTCCAGCCATGCGCTTCGTAAAATCGGGGGGCCGCGAGCCCTGCCTCGCCCCCCGTGAGTAGCCAGGGCTGCTCAATGCCTTCCGCGGCCAACCACGCCTCGGCTTGCCGCAACAGAGCGCTGCCCAAGCCCGCGTGCTCTGCCTCCGGCCGCACAAACAGCGCGAACAGGTCTCGTTGATCCCGCCGCGCCATCGCAAAACCGCTGGCCACGTCATCGACAAAACCCAGCCAAGCGGCACTTCCGCTGGCGAGCCATGCCTCAATGCTGGCCGGTGTCACCCCTTCAGCCGCGAGCTCCGCCAGAGTCATATGGTTTTCCCGCACCGAGGTGCGAATCTCGAACAGGACGGGTGTATCGGCTTGCGTGGCGCGTCGTATGGTGGGCGTCATATCACACTCAACGCACCCGACCCTGGCAGACGTGTCACCAGGTCCACCCCGCACAGGCGGGCGGGGGTAAAACATCCGCCTTCGGTGCTGTTTTGGCCCAGCACATGTGCCACCACCGCCAGCGACCCATGCACCGTCACGTCATAGCCGTTGGCCGTGCGGATCCGTGCCGTGCGCACTACGCCAGCGTCATTGCGGGCCTCGCCCCAGACAAAACTCGGTGCTGCCGCCCGCGCCGCCGCGTCCGGCCCCACCACGGCACCTGCCTGGCGTTTAAGGGCCGTCTGCACGAACCCCAGGCCCAGTAGCGGTCCCAGCACATTGCCCAGGCGCGCCGCCCAGCGCAGCGCCGGTGGCACGGCCAGGAACACGTCAATATTGGGAATGCCCGTGGTGTGGAAAGCCGTGCTCACATCGCCCCACGGGAACGCCATGGCCACTTCCGGGCCCTGACCGAAATCGATCACCCGCGTGTTGAACCCCATCGCGGTGCGCACGATCTTGCCGTCCCGCCGCGCGCGGCCGCCTTTCGCCAAACCCTCCACCGTGGTTTTCGACGTTCCCGGCGAGAGCGCGGCCTTGGTTTGGAAACCGAGGGTCAAATGCGTCGCATCGGGTAGCGCCTCGCTCAGTGCGCGGGCTACGCAATCGGTGGGGATCACATCAAACCCCACACCAGGGCACAGGATAACCCCGGCCGCGCGCGCCTGATCGCCAAGCGACTGCGCGAGCTCAAAAACCTCGATCTCGCCCGTGATATCCAAGTAATGCGCGCCTGCTGCCAGGCACGCCTTTATCATCGGCGCCGCGGTGGCCGAGAACGGCCCTGCGCAATTCAGCACCAGTCCAATGCCGTCCAGTGCCGGCGCACCCAGCGCGAAGGCGCGATGCGGCAGGCCCAACTCTTCGGCTAAACGCGCCACCCTTGCGGTATCGCGCCCTGCCAGGATGGGCCGCAAGCCGCGCGCGGCGGCCTCGCGCGCAATAAGCTCGCCCGTGTAACCATAGGCCCCGTAAATCAACCACTCGGTCATGGGCGGAAAACCTTTGTATATGCTGGGCGCATTGAGGCTGACACACAGGAAGCAAGCAAGCGCTTCTTTTTGAAAAAAGAAGCAAAAACTTTTGCTCATTGAGGCGCGCGTTGCGTCCAACGCGCCCCAAATAATTAAAAGTTTTTTGGTTCTTTTTTTCAAAAAAGAACTGCTTGCTGTCATCTTCCACGGCAGAGCGCTGCGCTGCCGGTATGCCTCGGCCGGCCATACCGCGCATGGCCAAGGTACGCGGCCGCTGCTATCGGCGGCGCCATGACAATCCTGGTTTATATCGCCGCCGCACTGGCTGAAATCACCGGCTGTTTCGCCTTCTGGGCCTGGCTACGCCTTGGCAAATCGGTGTGGTGGCTCATTCCCGGCCTGCTCTCCCTGGCCGCCTTCGCAGCCCTGCTGACCCGCGCCGACACCACCCAGGCCGGCCGCGCCTACGCGGCCTATGGCGGCATTTACATCGCGGCATCCCTGCTGTGGTTGTGGGGCGCCGAAGGCACCAGGCCGGACCGGTGGGATCTCACCGGTGCTGCCCTATGCCTGGCCGGCGCCGCCACCATTCTGTTCAGCCGTCATCCAAGCTGATGGCATCGACAAGTCCCCATTCCAGCGCCTGCCGCGCGCCAATGCGCCGCGCCGACAACGCCAGCCACGCCGTAAGCTGACGGCCGATACGCCGGCTAATCCCCACCGTGCCGCCACTGCCCGGGATCAGCCCGAATTTGATTTCCGGCAATTGAAAAAAGGCCCCCGACCGCGCCACCACACGGCCACACAAGGCCGCCAATTCCGCCCCTGCGCCGATACAGGCGCCATGCACGATGGCCGTACTGCGCGCGGCCATCGGTGCCAGCATGAAAGCCGGGCCGGTAGCGCAGCGAACCGCGTGCGCGGTAGCTTGATCAGGTGCCGTGCCGAATTCCTCCAAGGCCCCCCCCACCGAGAAGCACCTGCCGGCACCCGTCAGCCGAATGCGCGTAATGCTGTCATCCAAGGCGGCCAGTGAAAACGCCTCGGCGAGCCCGTCCCGCATGGCCATGTTGACGGCATTGAGCGCCATCGGACGGTTCAGCCGCACGGTGAGTAAATCGTCGTGCCGATCCAGCAATATCGGCGCCTCATTATCCGCGGGCGGGAATGCAAACGGCGGCCGCGTTTGGAGCCAGGCCGCGTTTTCCGCACCACCCTGTAAAGCCGCATACGCAAGGCTTTCCACAATCAATGCATCTGCAACGCTCATGCTTTCCGTAGCGCGCAGCACTTGAACCAACGTCATCGCTGCGATGGGCGCGCGCGTTATATTGGCAATGACCGGCGCGAGAGCGGCTTCTTCGGCCACTATAATATCGCAACCACCGGCGGCAGGGTGGTTGATTGTTCCGATGCCGAGAATGGGGCAAAGCGCGCCGCACCGCACAGCGGGCTGCGATAGCAAATGGACGATTTTAAACGGCGCAGGATTCATGGCGCAGGATTCATAAAGAAAGGCTGGGTGGGACGAAGCCGTCCCCCCCAAACCCCCCGGCTTCTGTTCGAGGCCTTAGCCACGGCCACGCACTTAATAACCGACGGGGGGTCTGGGGGGACAAGCACTGTCCCCCCAGCCTTCCTTCAGGGTGCCAGCATCTGCTCCACAAACGCCACCGCCCCTTCCGGATAAGGCGGGTAAAACATAGGCGCGCCCTGCGCGGAATCATACGCATCCTCCACCACCGCCCGCGGATTAGAGAATTCCACAAACCCGGCATGCCCGCCAAGCCGCCCAATGCCGCTATGGTTACAGCCACCAAACGGCAGCGTCGCCACATTGGCCTGTACCACGGCACTATTCACAGCCGAACTTCCAGCGCGCGTATTAACAATGAAATAGGCAGCCGCCTCCGGTGTTGCCGCGAACACATACAGGCCCAGCGGTTTCGGCCGCTTGGCCACCTCCGCCACGGCCAGGTCTGGCGTGGCATAGCCGTGCACGGCAATCACCGGCCCGAAAATCTCCTCGTGGAAAATATCCATGTCATCGGTCACGTCCGTCAGAATGGTGGGCGCCACGAACCGCGCGGCTTCGTCGATCTCGCCGCCGAACACCACCTGCGCCCCCTTCGCGCGCGCATCGGCGATCAGCCCAGCAATGCGCCGCACATGATGCGCATTGACGATGCGCGGAAAATCGGCGGAGGCCTTGAAGCCGCGCCCATCCGGATTGAACATCGCCGTCAATTTCGCGCCGAGCGCATCAGTGAATGCCTGCCGCTTGCTGTCATGAACCAGCACATAATCCGGAGAGAGGCACACCTGGCCTGCGATAATACACCGCGCGAACGCGATCTTCGCCGCCGCATCCTCGATATCCGCGCTTTCATCGACGATCGCCGGGTTCTTCCCGCCCATTTCCAGTGTCACATTGGCAAAATGCTCGGCCGCTGCGCGCATCACCAACCGCCCCACGCGATTATTGCCGACGTAACAAATATGGTTGAACGGCAATGCCAGCAGCGCCTGCGCGGCATCCACGCCGCCGGTGACGACCGTCACCTCGCCCGGATCGAACACTTCGGCCACGATGCGCCGCACGATATCGGCCGAATGCGGGGCAATTTCCGACGGTTTGATAATCACCGCGTTACCCGCCGCAA
>Ga0302314_10009676_pt1 | contig 17001 bp, 12 predicted proteins | sample III_Palsa_N2_3_FD_200533 | JGI IMG/M metagenome (GOLD analysis project Ga0302314, IMG submission 200533) | Peat permafrost microbial communities from Stordalen Mire near Abisko, Sweden - III_Palsa_N2_3 | ecosystem: Environmental > Terrestrial > Soil > Palsa > Peat permafrost | place: Sweden...
TGCCTGGATGTGACCGGAGCCTCCACCGCCGACGGCGCCCTGGTCGACCTGTGGACCTGCAACGGGCAATCCAACCAGCAATGGACACTCGGCTGAGATGCCCGCGGCCATGGCAGGCGATCTCGCCCCTACCCGAGGAGACCTCCCGCCGCCTCTGGCGGGACCACGAGTTCGCGGCACCGCCGCTCCAGCCGACATCATGACGAGCAGCTGACCAAGTACAGGCACCCCGGTCCGTTCAGAGTCAAAAGAATTTTCTCCCAAACGGACCGTGGCGTCTGTCGCCTCGCGATCGAGGCCCTCCTCCAGCGGCCGGCCCGCCACGGCAGTGGCCGACTCCGGTGCCAGCGCCCGTACGGACGGCGCTGATCGGATTGGCACGCGATACTTAGGGTAGCGACGTGGCATGGTGACGGGCACAGGCGAGGAACCGCGCGGTGGGCCTGACGTGGCTGTCAACCCGACGGAAGCCGTCCCGGCCGGGGTTCCCCCAGCCCGTAGGCGAGCTGGCACGGACCGGGTGCGCCGTCCTGCTGACCTGCTGCTCGCGGTTTTCGCGTTCGCAGTCGCCGCCGTGGTGGTCGGCGCCATCCGGGCCCTGCCCCTCGGCAGCACCGAGGTGGCCGACGACGTGTCTGGGTGGCTGCTGCATATCCCCCGCTGGCTGTCGTACGCGGCCGCCGTGGTCGCCGGCGTGGCCTGCTTCGTCTTGGTGGTCGTGGCCCTGGTCGTGCTGGCGCGCAGTCAGTGGCGGGACGTGCGCAACGCGGTCGCCGCCGGGCTGGCCGGCGCCGCGGCGGCCGTCATCGCGACCGCCGTCTGGCGGGCTGAGAACGCGGCGGTGGAGCGCGCGGTCCTGCACGGCCGCAATCCGTCGATGTTCGTGGTGGACACCGCGTTCGTCGCGTTCGTGGTGGGGACCGACCTGTCCCGGCTTTCGCACTGGCAGCGCTGGTGCCCCCGTTCGGCGGCGGCGCTGCTGCTCAGCGGGCTGGCCGTCGGCACGCTCACGCCCTTCGCGGTGGTGATCGTGGCATCCGGCGGCCTCCTGGTCGGCTGGGTGGTGCGCTGGCTGCTCGGCGCGGCCTCGGTCCTGCCGGGCATTACCGAGCTCACCGGCTGGCTCACCAGCCAGGGCGTCACCGCCACGAACCTGTCGGTCGCCGGCCCCAGCCGCGCCTGGCTGGAGGGGAAACTAGCCGACGGTACCCGGATCCGCGTTCACCTGTCCGGCCGCGACACCCGCGGATCGGGCCTGGCCCGTCAGCTGTGGGCGCTGGCCCGCCTCCGGTCGGCGCTCGCCGGGCACATCGCGCTCGGTTCCCGTGCCCAGGTGGAACAGCTCGCCCTGGCCTGCTGCCTGGCACAGCAGGCCGACGTGCCCAGCCCCGCGGTCCGGCTGCTCGGCGAGATGCCCGGCGAGACGCTGGTGCTCGTCACCACCATCCCGGACAGCGAGCCGGAAACCGGGACGACGCAGCTCGCGGGCGCAACGTCGATGTTCGCGGTGCTTCGCCGCCTGCACGACACGGGCGTCGCGCACCGTGACGTGCGGGCGGGCAACGTGTTCATGTCAGGGAACCGCGCCGGCTTCTGCTCGCTCGACGCGGCCGAGCCCGGCGCCAGCGAACTCGCCCGCCGCCTCGACTTGGTGCAGGCCCTGGCGACGCTGGCCGTGACCTGCGGGCCGGCCGACGCCGTCGCGGCGCTGCGGACCGGTTACGGGCCGGTGGACCAGATCGCCGTCGCGTCCGTGGTGCAGCCGGTCGCCCTCGCGCCGTGGGGCTGGCGGGCCGCGAGGGCCGCCACGGGCTCGCTGAATGAGATCAGACATCAGTTGCTTGGCGACAACGACGCGGCGCCTGCCGCCCCCCGGCTGGAACGCTTCCGCTGGCGTACCGTGGCCACCGCGGTCGCCCTCACCGTCGCCGCCTACCTGCTCATCGGCGAGATCTCCGGGGTAAACGTCCTCGGGACGCTTGGCCAGGCCAATCCGGGCTGGCTCGCCGTCGCGGTGCTCGGATCAGCGGTGACCTACCTGGGGGCCGCCATCGGCATCATGGCGTTCATTCCCAAGCGGCTGTCCATCTGGCGCGGCTTCCTGGTCCAGCTGTCCACCGCGTTCGTCGGGGTGGCCATGCCGCCGGCGGTGGGCCATGTGGCCGTCAACGCCCGCTATCTGCACCGCGAGAAAGTGGACGAGGGGACCATCGCCGCCGCGGTCACGGTGTCGCAGCTCGTGAACATCGTCACCACGGTGCTGCTGTTGATCGTTCTTGGCGTACTCACCGGCTCGGGACTCAGCAAGTTCAAGATCGCGCCAGGCGGCGACGTGCTGATCGGACTGGCGGTCATCGCCGCCGTCATCATCGCCGTGCTGGCCGTGCCGCAGACCCGCAAGAAGGTGACCGGCGCCGTGTGGCCGCACCTGCGCGAGCTCTGGCCCCGGCTGCTTGACGCCGTCTCCCATCCCCTCCGGCTTGCCGTCGGCGTCGGCGCGAACCTGCTGCTTTCCGCCGCCTACACCGTCGCGTTCATCGCGGCCCTGCGGTCGGTGGGCGCTCATCCGGCCATCCTGGCCGCCGCGGTCGTCTTCCTGGCCGGCAACGCGGTGGGATCGGCTACGCCGACACCCGGCGGGCTCGGCGGAGTCGAGGCCGTCCTGGCCGCCGGGCTGACGGCCATCGGCATCCCGGCGCACCAGGCGATACCAGCGGTGCTCCTATTCCGTATGGCGACGTTCTGGCTGCCCATCCCGGTCGGCTGGGTCTGCTTCCAGGTGCTGCAGCGGCGCGGTGTCCTGTAGTCGCACCGTCACCCCGGACGGCCCGGCGTTCCTCCTCGGGCTGCTAATCGCGCGGAAACACTGACGTCGGCAGGTTGACGTCGGCGAGGCCCGGGGCTTGGATGAGCCCCGGGCCCATCCACGCAGATCCCGGAGGACTTGCCATGGCCGACCTCGCCTCGCTCGCGGCGCGGATCATAGACGGCACGATCGAGGTCATCGACCTCACCTCACCCCTGCACTCGGGAACCCCGATCCTGCAACTGCCGCCGGAATTCGGCCAGACGGTGCCATTCCAGCTTGAGGAGATCAGCAGGTACGACGACCGCGGACCCGCCTGGTACTGGAACAACTTCCGCACCGGCGAGCACACGGGTACCCACCTGGACGCGCCGAACCACTGGGTCACCGGCAAGGATCTCCACGACGTCTCGCGGATACCGCCGGTACGGCTGATCGGCCCGGCGGCCGTCATCGACCGGGTCGCCGCGACCACCGCCAACCCCGACTACCTCCTCGACGTCGCGGATCTGGAGGACTGGCAGGAAGCGAACGGCCCGCTGCCCTCGCGGGGCTGGCTGCTGCTGCGTACCGGCTGGAGCGCCCGCGGCGCCGACGCCGCGGCGTTCGCCAACGCCGACGCGAGCGGGCCGCATACGCCGGGCGTCACCCCGGCGGCGGCCAAGTACCTGGCCGCCACCGACCTGCTCGGCTTCGGCGTGGAGACCGTCGGTACCGACGCAGGCCAGGCCTTCGGCTTCGAGCCGGCGTTCCCGTGCCACGAGGCGGTACTCGGCGCGGGCAAGTACGGGCTTACCCAGCTGCGCAACCTCGACCGGCTGCCGGCCACCGGCGCGGTCGTGATCGCGGCGCCGCTGCCAATCGTCGCAGGCTCCGGTTCTCCGGCCCGCGTGCTTGCCCTCGTCGAAAAGTGACCGTGCCCAGATGAACACGCCAACCGTCGCGGACGCGGTGGGCACGGCACTGGCGCGGCTGGGCGTCAGGACAGTGTTCGGCGTGGTCGGCAGCGGGAACTTCCACGTCACCAATGCGCTGACCGCCGCCGGCGCGAGGTTCGTCGCGGCACGGCACGAGGGCGGCGCCGCGGTGATGGCCGACGCCTACGCCCGGGTCAGCGGTGAGCCAGGGGTGCTCTGCGTCCACCAGGGACCCGGCCTGACCAACGCGATGACGGGGATCACCGAGGCGGCCAAGAGCCGCACCCCGATGCTCGTACTCGCCGCCGAGGCGACCGCTGCCCGGTCGAACTTCGCCATCGACCAGTCCGCGCTCGCCGCGGCGGTCGGCGCGGTCCCCGACCGGGTGAACTCGGCGGCCACCGCCGCCGCCGACCTGGCCCGCGCCTACCACACCGCCACAAGCGAGCGCCGTACGGTGCTGCTCAACCTGCCGCTCGACGTGCAGGCCGCCCCGGCGCCCATGCCGTTCGACCTGCCCGCCGGCCGCGCCGCGGCACCGCTCGCGGCGGACCACGGCGCTATCTCGGCCCTGGCCGACGCGCTGGCCGCCGCGCGGCGGCCGGTGTTCATCGCGGGCCGCGGCGCTCGCCACGCGAAAAAAGCTCTCACCCATTTGTCGGAACGGACCGGGGCGCTCCTTTCCACCTCCGCGGTCTCCCGCGGGCTGTTCCGCGGCGATCCGTTCAGCCTCGACGTGAGCGGAGGGTTCGCCACCCCGGTCGCGGCCGAACTGATCAGGAACGCGGACCTGCTCGTGGGCTGGGGCTGCGCGCTGAACATGTGGACGCTGCGGCACGGCGCGCTCGTCGGCGACGAGACCATCGTCGTCCAGGTCGACCTCGACCCGGACGCGCTCGGCGCGCATCGGCGTATCGACCTCGGTCTTGTCGGCGACGTCGCGGCGACCGCGCGGGACGTCGCACTGGAACTCCAGCGCCGCGGCTACCACGCGACCGGATACCGCTCCGCCAAGGTCGCCGGGCGCCTGGCGCAGGAGGGCCGCTGGCGTGACGTTCCCTACGAGGAGGAGGCAGAAGACGGGCGTATCGACCCCCGCACCCTATCGGCGGCCCTGGATGACCTGCTGCCCGCCGAGCGGACGGTCGCCGTCGACTCCGGCAACTTCATGGGCTACCCGGCCATGTTCCTCGACGTGCCCGACCCCGAGGGCTTCGTCTTCACCCAGGCGTTCCAGTCCATCGGGCTCGGCCTTGCCACCGCGATCGGCGCCGCCGTCGCCCGTCCGGACCGGCTGACCGTCGCGGCTCTTGGCGATGGCGGCGCGCTGATGGGGATCGGCGAGCTTGAGACGGCCGTCAGGCTCGGCCTTGGACTGCTCGTGGTGGTCTACGACGACGAGGCCTACGGCGCGGAGGTCCACCACTTCGGCCCGGATGGCCGGTCGCTTGATCACGTGACGTTCCCGCCGGTCGACATCGCCGGAATCGGCCGCGGATTCGGCTGCGCCGGCGTCACGGTCCGCGTTCCAGGCGACCTGACCGCCGTCGCGGAATGGATCAGCGGGCCGCGCGAGCGCCCCATGGTCGTGGACGCCAAGGTGACCCGCTCGGCGCCGTCGTGGTGGCTAGCCGAGGCCTTCCGCGGTCACTGACGGGCGCCCTGGCGAGCACCCGTTATGGGCGATTTACCCCGTGACTAAGCCGCTTCAGGGCAGCAGCAGGCAGCTGTCGCCGAACTCGTGCCACCGGTACTCCGAGCGCACTGCCTCGTCATAGGCCCGCCCGACCAGATCGGTGCCGGCCACGGCCACCAGCAGCGCGAGGTGCGACGCGCCGGGCGCGTGCCAGCCGGTCACAAGACCGGTCACTGCTTGCGCCGGCCGCGACGGGCCGAGGACGAGGTCCGTCCAGCCATGCCGGGCGTGTACCGAGCCGTCCGGGTCGGCGGCCGACTCCAGCGCGCGGGTCACGGTGGTGCCGACCGCGATCACGCGCCCACCCGCCTGGCGCGCGGAGTTGACTAGCCGGGCGGTTGCCACCGGCACGCGGAACCGTTCCGGTTGCGGCGGCTCGCCCGGTTCCTGCGAAGACACACCTGTATGCAGTACGACCGGGGCAACGGTCACGCCGCGGGTAATCAGCTCGGTGACAACCTTCTCGGTGAACGGCCGCCCGGCGCTCGGCATCTCGGCGCTGCCCGCTTCGCGGGCGAAGACGGTCTGGTACTCAGGGAGCGGCCACGGGCGCGGCACGTAGGAGTAGCGGATTGGCCGCCCGTGGCGGGCGAGAAACCGGGAGACTCCGCCTTCGATGCGCGGTCGTGCCTGCCACAGCCGTGCCTGCCCGGCAGGCCGCGGCCGATCCACGACCAGGACCGCCCCGGCGTCCAACGTGATCACTTCGCCGGGGCGCAAGTCGTCGACCGGGCCGGCGGACGCCCCGGCGGGTCGCACCTCGACCACCCAGGAGCCGTCGTCGAGTTCCGCGGAGAAGTGCACCTCCACTCCGACGCCCGCCCGATTCCCGTCGACCGCCGCGGCGACGGTGGCGGAGGTGTTGACCACGACGAGGTCCCCGGCTGCGAGAAACTCCCCGATCTGGCTGAACCGAGCGTGCCGAACGCCGTCGGCGTTCGCGACGAGCAGCCGTACGCCGTCCCTGACGGGCGGGGGCTCGGTGGCCTCAAGCCCCTCCGGCAGGACGAAGTCGAGTGCCATCATGCCGAGGCTCCGGCCAAGCCGGGGGCTCCAGCCAGGTGGGCGGCGCGGACCCGGCCACTCGGCGGGCGCGTCGCGATCAGCCGGAGCAGCGCGGGCACCACGGCCTCCGGCGCGGGCCGGTCGGAAATGTCCTCGCCAGGGAACGCGGCCTGATGCATCTCCGTGCGCATGTCACCAGGGTCGACCGAGTAGACGGCCAGTTCCGGCTCCTCGGCGGCGAGCACCGCGGTCAGCTGGTCGAGCGCCGCTTTCGATGAGCCGTACGCGCCCCAGCCCTCGTAGGCCTCGACGGCCGCGTCGGAGCTGATGTTCAGGACGGTGCCGTGGGACGCGCGCAGCAGCGGGAGGAACAGCTGGGTGAGCGCGAGCGGGGCGAGCACGTTGGTCTCGTACACCCGCCGCACCGCCGCTAGCGGTACGTCGGCCAGCCGCGGCAGCGGGGAAGGACCGAGGTCGCTGGCGTTGTTGACGAGCAGGTCGAGGCGGCCGAGTCCGCTGACGGCCGAGGCCAGCGCGTCCCGGTGGGCGGGGTCCGTGACGTCGCCAGGCACGATGTCGGCTCCGGGGAGAGCCCCCGCCCCGGGAAGAACACTGGCGAGGTGGTCGGTGCGGCGCGCGTCGACGACGATGCGCCAGCCGCTGGAGAGCAAGGCGCGTGCCAGCGCTAGGCCTAGCCCGCGCCCGGCGCCTGTGACGAGGGCGGTCGGTTGCGATGTGCTGTTCATGTGGCCTATTGTTGTAGTTAAAGTCAAGTTTAAGTCAAGGGAAGACGCGGTAACCGTGCGGAACACCGATCATCTCACCGTCAGCGACGTCGCCACCCGCAGCGGCTTCACCCCGTCCGCACTGCGCTTTTACGAACGCGAGGGACTCATCAAGGCGACAAGGACGTCGGGAAACCAGCGCCGGTACGAACGCGGCGTGCTGCGGCGCCTCGCGTTCATCCGGGCGGCCCGCAACGTCGGCCTGTCCCTGGACGAGGTCGCCGCCGCGCTCGCCGCGCTCCCCGACTCGCGCACCCCGACCAAGGCCGACTGGACCCGTCTTTCCCGCGCCTGGCGCGCCCGCCTCGACGCGCAGATCGCCGCGCTTGAGAAGCTCAGGGACGGCCTGGACTCCTGCATCGGCTGCGGCTGCCTGTCCCTGAAGCGATGCGCGATGTCCAACCCCGCCGACGTCGCAAGCGCCGACGGTTCTGGCGCCAGGTACTTGCCCGCGCCCCTGCGTTAGTAACGCCTCCGCTCCGCGGAGGCTCAAGGACCGCGATGACGTGTCCCAGGCCGTGAACCGGTCCCTCTTCCCCGCAGGCGCGCAGTGGCACGGGCAAGCCCCGTAACCCGCGGCACCCCCGCCGGATCGTTCGCGCAATCGGCCCCTAGAAGCAAACGGCCCCTAGAAGCAGGCGAATGCGCAAACGACCCGGAGAGGGGCGGCGGACTCGCTGGCCGTCAGCTCACCGTGACGCTGAGGCCGTTCTCCCGGGTAGCCGCGCCCATCGTCGCCGTCGCGTGCACGACCGCGCTGACCGTCGGCGAGCTCGCGGGCGGCGTCACCCTGAACGTTGCCGCGACCGTCTCACCGGGCCAGACGGTGCCGAACGTGGTCCGGCTTGTCGGCACGAGCCGCCAGCCCTGCGGCAACTGGACGGCCAGCCGCACCCCGTGCAGCGTCTGATTCCCGCCCGCGCTCAGCGTCACCTGTGCGGTGAAGGCCTTCCCCCCGGTGACGGCAGACGGGGCGGTCACCGCGACCTGCCGGGCGCCCGGCGTCGCGGTCACCGCGAACGAGCCGCGCAGCGGCAGGTTCGCGGGGGCCGAGGAGTCGCCGACGTAGACGCCGTACGTGCCCGTGCTCTCCGTCCAGCCGGTGGAACCCCACCAGGACAGCTGCTGCGGCGTGAGCGTGAACGACACCGGCGCCGACTGGCCAGGCGCGAGCGTCACCCGGGTGAACCCGGCCAGCTCACGCGGCGGCTCGCCGGTCGAGCCCGGGTCGCCGACGTAAAGTTGCGCGACGTCGCTGCCCGTCCGCGACCCGGTGTTGGTGATCCGGGCCGAGACGCGCACGTCGGACGTGCCGTCGACCGACGCGCGGCTGATCCGCAGGCCGCTGAACGCGAACGTGGTGTAGGACAGGCCGTACCCGAACGGGAACAGCGCTGCCTCGCCGTTGGCGTCATACCAGCGGTAGCCGACATCGACGCCCTCGGAGTACAGCACTTCCGAGCCGTTTCCGGGGAACTCCGATGGCGACGCGGCGGGTACCTGGCGCAGCGACGTCGGGAACGTCACCGGCAGGTGACCGCTGGGATCGGTCTGCCCGAACAGGACGCTGGCCAGCGCCGTACCGCTGGTCTGCCCTGGGTACCAGGCGTCCACCACGGCCGCGACCTTGCCCAGCCACGGCATCGCGACCGGTGCCCCCGCGTTGATCACCACCACCGTGTGCGGGTTAGCGGCGGCGACGGCGGAGATCAGCTCGTCCTGTGCCGACGGCAGGGACAGGCTCGGCCGGTCGGTGGCCTCGGACTCGGTGTCGTCGGAGACGACCACGACAGCGGTGGACGCGGACTTCGCCGCGGTCACCGCCGCGTTGATGCCGGGCGCCAGGTCAGCGGGCGTCGCCCACAGCAGCTGCGAGGTATCGCCGGTGATCGACACCGTGTACTTGGTGCCCGCCGTCAGCTGGACCGAGGCCGAGTAGGTGTGCACGGGCGGCGTGCTGGGGTCGTCGATCAGCTCCTTGCCGTTCAGCCTCAGGTAGGCAGACGTGTAGCAGCCGCACGAGTTGGTGATGCCGAGCACGTACGTGCCGGTCGCCGGAGCGGTCAGCGTCCCGGTGTAGCTGCCTCCGTACGGGGTCCCCGTGGCCGGGTAGGCGGGGGAGAGGTCCGCCGCCGGGATGGCGGACAGCGAGGTGTCGGCCGGCAGCCCCTGGGCGTAGGTGACATGGGAGTCGGCCGCCTTCAGGCCGTCAAGCGGGGTAACCGTCGAGGACGGGATCACGTACGCGCTGCCGCCGCCGCCGTAGACCGGCGAGACGGACGCCGCCGGACCGATGACCGCGACCGAGGCCTGAGTGGCCAGTGGCAGGGTTCCGTCGTTGTTCCGCAGCAGCGTCGTGCCGGCCTCGGCGACCTGGTTAGCGAGCGTCTGGTGGGCCGGCGTGGTGACCGTGTCGCCGGTGGCACCGGTCCGAGGGTGGCTGAACAGCCCGAACCTGAACATCTCGGTGAGCACCGGCTGCACCATCGTGTTCAGTGCGCTGACCGGGATAGTGCCGTTTTCCACGGCTGCCTCGAGCGGCGCACCGTAGTACGTGTTCTCCGGCTGTTCCTGATCGGTGCCGGTGAGCGCGCCGTCGGTGGAGTGCAGCGCGCCGTAGTCCGACATGACGAACCCGGGGAAATCCCACTGGTCACGCAGGACCGTGGTCTCCAGGTAGGAGTTGTTGCAGCTGGCGCTGCCGTTCACGTACGAGTACGCGCACATCACCGAGGCGGCGTGTCCCGCGGTGACCGCGCTGTAGAACGACGGCATGTAGATCTCGTGCAGCGCACGGTCACTGACCACCACGTCGTCCGCCGGCGAGTTGCGGTACGTCTCCTGGTTATACGCGTCGAAGTGCTTGACCTGGTCTTCGACGTCCTGGCTCTGGATGCCGTCGATCTCGGGAACGTCGAGTGCCGAATTCAGGTACGGGTCTTCCGACAGCGCCTCGAACGACCGGCCCCAGCGCGGGTCACGGTCGATGTTCACCGTCGGGCCGAGGTTGGCGCTCGCGCCCTTGCCGTTTTCTTCGGCGCCGATGACGGACCCGTACTGGCGGGCCAGCGCGGGATCCCAGGTCGCGGCGAGCGAGACGCCCGCGGGGAGCTGGGTGACGCCGGTCATCCCGTCGGCGACCCCGGCGGGGCCGTCCTCAAGGCCGACCGCGGGAATGCAGAGCGACGCGATCGCCGGGGTGTAGAACACATACGGGTTGGCGGTGCCGTGGCCTTCCACCAGGGTGATCTTGTCCGCCAGAGTCATCTGGCTCATGAGCTGGTTGACACGCTGATCGATCGGTGCCGTCGACGTCACCCACGGACAGCCCGCGGCCGCCGTGCCGCCGGCTCGGGCGGGTGCGCTCCACGCGGCGGGCACCGCGATCAGCGCGGCCAGCGCCGCACCGCCGATGGCGGCGATCCGCCATCGGCGGTGCCCGGTGCGCTCAGAATGGCGGTCGTTGCCGAGAACTTTCATGCTGCCTCCAAAGACACGCTCCCCTCAAGTCCCTACGGGATCCCGCACTATCCCACAACATTCCGGCAATCATTCGTAATGTAACCGTTACCTTGTGTCGAGGGCGCGGGCCGGCCCGGATGAGTGGATAAATGTCCATCTTTATGATGGGAAAACTTGACTTTAGTTTGATGCCGAGCCATGCTCAGGACATGGTCAGCTACATCGGCATCCGGCGCCGCCACGTTGATTACCTGACGGTCAGCTGCTCGGCCTGTCGCATGCCGCGCTGAGTAACCGAACGTCCGCTTTCCCCGGAGAGCATCCGCCGCTCGGATGAGCGTGCACCCTCCCCAGCCTCACGTCCGCCAAGCCGAAAGGCGCTTTCGCCATGCCAGAAACACTTAGTGCGACCACGCGGGTCGGGGTCACCCGGCTGGCCGGGAACATCGGCGCGGAGATCACCGGCGTCGACACCGGCGTGCCGCTCGACGACGAAGTGATCGCCCGGATCCGTCGGGCGCTCCTCGATCACAAGGTGGTGTTCCTGCGTGATCAGGGCCTGGACTACGGCAGGGAGGTCGCGTTCGCCCGGCGGCTCGGGCCGCTGACCCTTGGGCACCCGACGATCGCCTCGCCGCCCGGCCAGCCGTACCTGGAGGAGATCGACTCGCTCAACGGCGGGAAGGTCAACTACTGGCACACCGACGTGACGTTCGTCGACAGGCCGCCGGCGTTCACGCTGCTGCACGCCAAGGTGATACCGCCGGTCGGCGGCGACACGCTCTGGGCCAACACCGTCTCCGCCTACCGGAGCCTGCCGGACAGCCTGCGCGAGCTCGCGGACCGGCTGCGGATCGTGCACACGAACGAGTTCGACTACGCCCGCCCGTTCGCCGCGGGGGAGCAGGTCGACCCCGCGCTCCTTGCCGCGTATCAGGAGTTCGTCTCCACCGTCTACGAGACCGAGCACCCGCTTGTCCGGGTGCACCCGGAGACCGCCGAGCGGTCGCTGGTGCTCGGGGGCTTCGCCAAAAGCGTCGTCGGGCTCACCCCGCAGGCGTCACGGGACCTGATCCGGGCCTTCCAGGAGTACATCACCCGGCCTGAGCACACGGTCCGCTGGCGCTGGCACGAGGGCGACCTGGCGATCTGGGACAACCGCGCCACCCAGCACTACGCGATCGCGGACTACGGGACGGCGCACCGCCGCGGCGAGCGCGTCACCGTCGCCGGTCCTGTGCCGATCGGCGTGGACGGGCGGGCGAGCGTCGCGGTCAAGGGCGACGCCGCCGCCTACTACGCCGACGGCGCGACCCACTAGGCATCCAGTCCACCCCACCCCACCCCCAAGGCGGAATCAGAAGATGAGCAGTTCAGCAGAGACAAGCACCACGCAGAAACGAGGCCTCCCCGTCTACAAGCGCAGGCGCCGCAGGCAGCTGTGCGCTTATGGCCTGTCGGGGGGCTGGATCGAGCGGGTGGTCGCATGCCTCGCCGACCCACAGTCGATGGCTGGCCGTGACAGCCTTCGCGCGGCACTCGAGTGTCGGGGGTTCACGTCGGTCTAGTGTTGGCTGCGCTGGCCGAGCCTGCCACACACGCTACAACATGACCATGGCGGGTTCGCCGGCCTGGCCGCGCTCTTTGCCGAAGAGGCACCGGGAAGGTACCGCGAACTCTCCGGCAAACCCGAGCGACCCGGCGCCAGGGCCCCGGGTTGTGCGGGTGCTGCCTGGGTTGGGTGCTGGATGCGGATGCGGGGCGGCGGGGGCCGGGTCAGGCGACCTGGGAGGCGGGCGGCCCGTGGCTGCGCAGCACCTGCCCCTGAGGGCTGGTGGCCCGGACCGATCCGTCGGGCAGGAGTTCGATTTCCCATCCCCACCGGTGAATGCAGATGTCATGGTGATACTGGCAGAGCAGGATGCACTCTTTGACGCTGGTCGGCCCGCCGTGTCTCTTGTGCTTGATGTGGTGGACGTCGCAGCTGGCGGGGCGCTTGTCGCAGCCGCCGGCCCACGCGCACTTCTTGTCGCGGGCGATGACGGCCCGCCTGATCGGCTCGGGAATGTTGTCGGAGTACCCGACGTCGATCGGGACGCTCTTCCCGTTGTAAGGGGCCTGCAGGAGGCCGGTGCGCAGGACGGAGGCGAGCGCGCCAGGCCCGGACACGAAGTCGATCGCCAGTTTCGCCAGGGCGTACTGGAGCGCCTCCCACGCCTCGGGGGGCAGTGGCCGGGCGGCCCGCGGGCCCGCGCTGTCGCTGCCTGTGGCACTGCCGACTGGCTGGTCCTGCCCGTGGGCGTCGGGTCCGCGACCGGACTGTTCGTGGGTGTCCTGTCCGCAGGTGTCCAGGACCAGGGCGATCATCTGGGCGATGGCGTCCCAGTCGGGGGTCGCGGTGACGATGGGGACGATGAGGGCGTCGCAGGCGACGGCCTCGGCGTCCTTGCCGGCTAGGTACCCGTGCTGCCCGGCGCGGGCCGCCAGCCACGCTTCTTCCAGGACCGACGCCCCGTCCAGGGCCCGCAGGTCCGCCAGGGAGATGTGCACGTCGACGCGGGTGTCGGTCCCGGCCCGGCCCGGGACCATCTTCGCCCGGATGATCATCTCGAGGGCTTCCTGCAGGGCGTCGTGGAACCGCTGCGGCTGGGTGCGGTCGTCCTCGGGGCCGCGCTTCTTGCCCAGGGCCTCCAGCACTGCCTGCACCGCCGCCGCGCACTCGGGGGTCAGGTCGCCGGTGATCCGGCCGGCGTTGTCCAGGGTGGTGTCGAGCTGAAGGTACCGGTCGTGATACCCGTGGTCATCGTCGTCGTCGGGGTCGGGGTGCTGGGCACGCCACGCCTCGTAGGCGGCCTGGGCGATGACCCGCAGGTCATCAAGGTCCGCGCCGGCCGCGGCGGCGTCGAGGAGGATCTGGTCGGCCTGCTCGCGGAGTTCCCCGGCGGGGAGGTGCCCGGTCCAGCCGGCGATCTCCCGCGCCCAGGACCGCGACAGCGCCCCGGTGCCGGTGGCGTCGTCCAGCAGTGGGTGCTTGCCAAGCAGGCGCATCTGCCGGACGGTGGCCTTGGCGTCCTTGCGGGTCTGCTGGGTCTTGCCGGCCAGCCAGGCGGCGGTGGTGGCGTACCCGTCGGAGTCGTGGGCGCTGGCGGCGTCGAACCGGGCCAGCAGGCTGGCCTGCGCGGCGGCAAGCCGGGACTGGATCCGGCCGATGGTGATCAGCGCTTCCCCGCACCCGGCCCCGTCCAGCCCGGCGGCGGCGGGAGAGTTCAGGTAGCCCGCGACCATGTCCCCGGCCCGCAGCGCCTCCGCCACGTTCCCGAAGCCACCGCTCCCGGAGTTCGTGCCATCAAGCGCGCCGTCCGCCGTGCACATCCCGAACCACCTCCCCTCCGGGTGCCGCTCAGTCCCTGCCGCTTACCTTCCGTCACCTCCAGGCTACCCGTTCTATCAATGTATTTCAATAAGTGCTACCAAGATCATTTATTCGATTCTGGTCGCTCGGAGCACGGCCGGCCTGACCGGGCGAGCCTGCTCGCCGCGGCGCGTTCAGTGTGACTATCCCCCGCGTTCGTATTAGGTGATGTCCTCGACAGAGGGACGGGCCGCCGGGCGGAACGAGGTAGTCGTGGTGTAAGCGACGGGCAGCAGCGTGATCTGCGTCACCCCCGGGGAAACCCAAGCAGTCCGGCGACATCCGCCTCGCGCCCGCTGAGGTGGTAGCCCGTGATGGTGGTGCCAAGCCCGCGTGCCCGCAGGGACGCGGTCCTCGATGCCGCGTTCGGGCTCGCTCGCGGACGAAGGCGGACTCGGTGCCGTCTCGATGCGTCGGCTCGCCTCCCGCCTCGGTGTCGAGGCGATGTCGCTCTATAACCACGTGTCGGGCAAGGCGGACCTGCTCGACGGGATCGCCAGCCGGGTTTTCGAGGCCATCGCGGTGCTTCCCTGGGACGAACGTGTCCACGTCCTGATCCGAGGCTGTTACGAAGCGATGCGTGCGCACCCTGCCGTGGTGCAGGCACTGGTCGCCGAGACGGCCAACCTTCGTTCGGCCGGCGCCTTCTCGGTCATCGGCGCGCTCTTCGACGCCGGACTCGACGAGCGTGCGGCGGCACGTGGCTACCGATCGCTCCTCGGCCTGGTGCTCGGCTCGGTCCTGGTGGAGGCGGCCGACCCCGCCGTGCCCCTGATGCCGGATTCCGAGCGAGCCGAACCGATCGCAGACTGGTTCGTCCGCATGGTTACCCCGGCCGGCTTGCGCCACTGTACCGTGCTGCCCGCGCTTGTGGTGGCGGACTGCGCGGCGCATTGTATCTGCCCGTCCGCAATAGGCTCCGCACGCCCTGTGCGGGCGTTGTCAGCAAACACGTGCGACGGTATAGTGACCTCAGGTCATGAGTGCCAGCGTTAAGCCCCGGCTAGCTGGTCGGCAACCCTCGCGTCTGCGGCGGGGTGCTCTGGGTGACGACCGGATCCGGCGCGACCGCGCCGGATAAGCGCAGACCCTTCGCGGGGTCGCTGGCACTCCGCTGGAGGCTTGCTATGTCCCCACGTCATCCGCTGCGGCTCGCTGGTGCCGGGATCGAGGTCCCGGTGCCGGGCGGCCGTCTCGTGCCGTACGCCCACCTCGACTACGCCGCGAGCGCTCCCAGCCTGCTCGCCGTGCAAGACGCCGTCGCCGAAGCCATGAGCACGTACGGCAGCGTGCACCGCGGCGCGGGCTACACCTCGCAGCTGACCACCCGGCGCTACGACCGGGCCAGGGACGTCATCCGCGAGTCGGTCGGCGCCCGGGCGCGGGACGCGGTGATCTTCACCCGCAACACCACCGACGCGATGAACCTGCTGGCGCACATCGCGCCCCGGGGCACAACGGTGGTGGTGTTCGAAAGCGAGCACCACGCCGCGCTGCTGCCGTGGGAGCGCCGGCACCGCACCGTCCGGCTGCCGCTCCCGCCCACGCCGGAGGCAGCGGTGCAGGCGGCCGACGCCGCGCTCGCCGCCGCGCCGATGGGCCCCCGGCTGCTGGTAGTCACGGCGGCGTCCAACGTCACCGGCGAGCTGTGGCCGGTAGCCGAGCTGGCCCACGTGGCGCGCAGGCACGGCGCCAGGATCGCGGTCGACGTCGCGCAGCTCGTTCCGCATCGCCCGGTCAGCATGACCGAGCTTGACGCGGACTACGTCGCCTTCTCCGGGCACAAGCTCTACGCGCCTTACGGCGCGGGCTGCCTTGTGGGGCGCGCGGACTGGCCCGCCGCCGCGCCGCCGTACCTTTACGGCGGGGGCGCCACGGCGGCGGTCGGCACCGCGAGCGTGTCCTGGGCCGCCGACCCGGCGCAGCGGCACGAGGCCGGCACGCCCAACGTGGCGGGCGCGGTCGCCATCGGCGCGGCCTGCGAGGCGCTGGCCAGCAGGGAAGCGCTCATCGCGGAGGAGGGGCGGCTGCTTGGCCGGCTGCGGGACGGCCTGGCCGCGCTGCCCGGCGTCACCGAGCTGAGCATCTGGGGGCCGCGGCACCCCCGGGTCGGAATCGTCGCGTTCACCGTGGACGGCTGGGAGGCCGGCGCGGTCGCCCAGGCGCTGTCGGAGAACTACGGCATCGGGGTGCGGGACGGGAGGTTCTGCGCGCATCTCCTGGTGGACCGCCTGGCCGGCCGCGGCGGCGCGGCCGTCCGGGCCAGTATCGGGCTCGGCACGGTCGACGAGCACATCGACCGGCTGCTGTCCGCGCTCGCCGTGCTGCCCGGCCGTCACGCGACCGCGACGCCTGCCCCCGGAGTCGGCACCGGGATGCCCAGGTTGTCGCGGAGCGTGGTCCCGGTGTAGTCGGCGCGCAGCTAGCCGCGTTCCTGTAGCAGCGGTACGACCCCGTCGGCCCGAACACCTTGTGCCCTGAGAAGACGTAGAAGTCCGCGTCGAGCTCCCGCACGTTGACGGGCATGCGCGCGACAGCCGGCGACGAGTGAAGCTCACTCAGCCCGCCCGCAAGCCCGGCCCCGACGACCGCAGGCGGGGCGAAGAGAGTGAAGGATCCCGTCATGCATCCGTCAGCTCACGCTTGACGAGCCCGGTTTCTCAGATCTGAAAGTCCCGCGATGACGGGACTTGCGACCACTGTTGCCCAGCTGGGGCTTGTCGCACTATTTCAGTCGAGAATGACGATTTAGTCTGGTCGGCCGCGACGGCCGCTGACGGAGGAGGAGCCCGATGAGGATCGCCGAGGACATGTCAGCGCTCCAAAACAAAATGAGTTTGCGGCGTGTCGCGGTTCAGCATCCGTTTTGTCATAATTTCGGAGTGTGCCGCCCGGGCGGCACCGGCGGTCCCGTCCGC